>ULJY01022861.1_pt1 | contig 9191 bp, 7 predicted proteins | sample 1951011 | NCBI WGS metagenome assembly ULJY01 (sample SAMEA4835486, study PRJEB28245) | human gut metagenome | biome: gut microbiome; material: fecal sample | place: Denmark | collected 2008 | reverse complement strand
TAGACGTGGTAGCATTGCAGTTCCACGCTCTTGCATTTTATAACCGCCTGTAAAGGGACTGACAGGCATTGAATAGTAAACATATATGGAACAACAATTTAGCCAAAGTTGCGGTATGCCCTTGACAGATGAGAACAGAGGAACAAATGTCGATGGAAGCCGTAGTGAAGATTATTGCGTCTATTGCTACAAAAATGGTGAGTTTACCCAAGAGTTTACAATGACCCAAATGATAGAGTTTTGCCTGCAATTCTTTGACCAATGGAATGTGCAGGCTGAATATAAGCTGACTCCCATACAAGCAAAAGAACAAATGCTCCAATACTTTCCACACCTGAAACGGTGGAAGGAAAAGGATGAACGGACACTGGCGGAAAAAGCAACGCATTTGCTTTCCCAATGCGAGAACGTTACCGTAGTTTCCATTGACGCCAACGGTTATCCTCGTCCTGTGCAGATGTCTAAGATAGGAGCAAGAGGGTTCCATGAGGTTTGGATGGCAACCTGTGCAGATTCCGTGAAAGTGAATGATTTTAAGGCGAACAACAAGGCAGGGCTTTGCTACGATTACTATGGGGATGGCGTTGCCATGCGTGGCACGGTAGAAGTGGTTACTGATGATGCTATCCGCAAGGAAATGTGGAAAGACTGGTTCGTTCATCATTTCCCCGGTGGAGCGAGCGACCCCAATTATGTGCTTTTGCATTTCACCGGTACAGAAGCTACCTTTTGGATTAACGGCGAATATTCTCACTCTAACATCTAACAATGATTAAAGAAATAAATACAGAACGGCTTATACTGCGACCTTGGCAAGAATCCGATGCCGAGGCTTTATATAAATACGCTCAAGACCCTGCAATCGGGCCTATTGCGGGCTGGCCACCCCATACTTCCGTGGAAGATAGTCTGAACATCATCCGTACTGTCTTTGCTGCTCCCGAAACTTACGCAGTAGTCTTGAAAGAAACAGCTGAACCGGTCGGGAGCATAGGCATCATGTTCGGGGATGGTCTGCACAGTGCCGAAATGCAGGAGAATGAGGCAGAGATAGGTTATTGGATAGGCAAGCCGTATTGGGGACAGGGTTTAATACCTGAAGCCGTGCGCCGTCTGATTAAACGATGCTTTGAGGATTTGGGAATAACTGCCGTCTGGTGCGGCTACTATGACGACAACACAAAATCTCGCCGGGTGATGGAGAAGTGTGGTTTCCGTTTCCATCATACGGAAGAGGGCAAGACTTCTCCTCTTGGGGATATTCGCACAGAACATTTTATGAAGATGACAAAAGAAGAATGGGAAGAGCTTAAATAAGGAAAAACATGAATATCACTGTCCGATTAGCACGAGAAGATGAACGAAGTGAAATAGCCTTGTGTATCGCAGAAGGCTTTGAACGTGATTTTTCTTTTTTCCGTAAGGATATGAATATTGTAGCAAAGGCGCTTGAATCAGGTATCCGTTCGGAAAGATTTTATGTTGCATTATATAACGACAATATAGTCGGTGTTGCAGGTATTTCGGATTGCACAGGCAGAGCTGTTTATACAGATTGGTTATCATATAGGAAATGTTTTGGTTTGATTATGGGAACTATTGCCAAACTTGTCCTGAAGAAAGAATTTGAGATGCCTCTGCCCTATCCTATGACGACCGGATTTATTGAATTTGTTGCAACACGCAAATCTATCAGACGGAGTGGAGTTGCATCTAATTTACTGAAAGAAAGTATGCGGCAAGCAGGATATAAAGAATATATTCTGGATGTAATAGAAGAAAATCGTCCCGCCGTAAACTGTTATACAAAATTAGGCTTCACCGGTTTTAAGAAGACAAAGAAAAAGAATGGATATACGAAATTATTTATGAAACTCACTATGCAAGCACCTTCTGTCAATAGAACATATAGTGGAAAGATAGTATGAACATTCTGAAATCGCTCATAGTTTGGCTATGCTTTATTCCTGTAGCAATTCTCAATGGAGGATTGAGGGAATATGTATTGACGAAGATTCTCGGAGAGAAATGGGCATTACCTGTTAGCGGGATTATATTAAGCGTATGTATTTTTCTGATAACATGGTTGCTGTTGCCTCGGATTATAAAAGCCCTTACTTTCAAAGATTGCTGGATGATAGGAATATGCTGGGGCGTTCTAACTATCGCTTTTGAATTTGGAGTAGGACTGGCGGGAGGCAATACTGCTTCGGAACTTTTAGCAGCATATAATCCATTGACCGGCAATCTGTGGCTGCTGATTTTGGCAACAACATTATTGTCTCCAGTTTTGATAAAAACAATGTAAGCAGGCAAAAAGGAAATGGCTTTATTTTTTTGCCTGCTATATTTCACTATATTTGCATCCGTAAGAGTTACCCGAACAAGCAAAGCGATGCAGACCACAGTAAATTGAACGGTTGCCAACCCATTACCCAAAAACGAGGTTATTTCTCTAACCCTCTTAATATCAAGCGGGTATATTTCTTTTACAACATTACACAATAATTTTGTATATCCCCTTCCCTTGGTATCATACGAGCCTGTCGGAGTCGGGGGGATCATAATATCACACCCTTGTATAAATATCTTTATCTCGGAACTCTAAAAGAATTTTACTAAAAAACTTAGGATACTTGCGGCGAAGTTTTACCAGAGATTCTCGTTCTGTTAATCCTAAAGCCATATTATCATAAAATTCTTGTTTCATCTGAGATGTAAAAAATTTTTCTACAATTAAAAGTTTACCTTCTTTTGACAACTGTTGTTCATTAGATACAATATTTTCTTCTCTATTGAAAGGAGCATTCGATGAACTCTGGAGCAATTGAAGTGCAAGTTTCGTATCCCGTTGATCGATTTCCCTCTTTGCTAATGCAAGAGTTTCTATTATGAAGTCCGAAACTAATTTGCTGGATTTAAAAGTGTTTAGTAAAAATTGGAGTCCATCTATATCAAAAATTTTACTATTGTATCCATCATTATAATACAGTAGTGGTAACAACTTTGGTAAATTCTCATCTTCACAAATAACCTGCGCAACTATAGGATATGCCGTCAATTTTTCATTTTCATCCAAGGATCGATTTATGATTACCAATACAAGACGTCTATCCAGTCTAAGTACAGCTAAATCTCCTATGGTTAGTTTTTTAAAACTGGCCATAGATTGCAGTTGTTTGATCGGCAAATCAGCAATGTGAATTGAGAGATAAAATACATTCATTATTTTCCAAGGCTATGTAGTTTTTCCTCTGATGCTCCCAAGAAATAGTCTTCAATAAAATCCCATCGTTGCTTATCTGTCATATCTGTGAGAAAGAAATAAGTAAAAATCCGTTCAGATAAGTGATGCTTATCATAAATATCAGACAGCATCTGATTACGGTAATTATCATTTTTTACCAGTCTATTTAAATATGCAGGATTATTGATACGAACAAATACCTGAGGATCTGCTCCTCCCACTTTTTGAAACGATGCAATATTCAGACAATTCAAGATTTCAGCCAAAAAGACTGTAACAGCATTTCCTTTACAATAAACTTGATTATGAGTATTAGTTACAATTTGATCATATGCAACTAACAGTTGACTCTTAACTGCTTCATATCCTTGTCGAAGAAGTGTTATTTGATTGTCATCTTCTTCTGCTTTTACCTTAACCTGGCAATAGGCTATTCTTTCACTATCTCCCACAGCCGGAGCAAAAGCAAGAATAAACGACCGTAAAAATTCTTCTTTTTGAATAGGCGAATAATCAACGAGTTCGTTCCTGATTTCTCTGTATTTTACATGCCGAGCTGCTCCTGCCACAGGATTGGCCAATCGGTCAAGAATACGAAACGACTGCGCAAAAAATCTTTCTAAAAGAAGTTTTGCTGACGTCTTAGTTAAATTATTATTCAAAGAAATATCCACACGTACGATAGGCGTTACATGATAATTCTTAAATATTTGTTGTAGCATGAGTTTTCGCTTAAACAGAGGAAAACTTATATTACTTTGCTTGTCTGTCCAAAACTTTTCTGCATGCAAAATAAATCGCCCAGTACCGGCACCCAAAGGAGTGAGATACTGAATGTAATCGTCATAAAAACGCTGCGATTCTTCCTTAGGTAACTCTATGTACGTATCGACAAATAAATTCTTTGCTCTCACAATAATAGCACGAAATTGCAAAGACCGCATTAAATCGTGAGAGATCAATAACAAACAACTTTTAAATCGCTGGTCAAGTTGATCCCCGGCATTGGGAAAGATATACTCAAAATCGGCCGGTGAAATCATCATATTTCGTTTTTCACCTCGCAATCGATACAACTCCATTAGCTTTTTTAGAACCGCTTTTATTTGATACGGTTTAATAGTTGAAAGTCCATGTAACTGTCTTGTATATCGAAAATCCTGCTCATTAAAATCAATTTTAGCAATACCTGTCAATTTTTCATCTCGAGCCAGACGACCTATTTCTTGTACATAATCAGGAAGACATCCGGAAGGGGCATGATGATAAACTTCAGTAATATTTGGAACATCAATCCCCATACCAAAAGCCTTCGAAGCACAAATTATAGGACAAGTTCCATCCCGAAAAAATGCCGAATTTGTCTGTTTTTCTACTGGAGTAAGTTGAGAATGGAATTGTGTGATTTTATTTCGATATGGCTGCAACTCAGGCATGTCTAAAATATCGCCAATATGCTTCACATAGGGGAAATAAAATATACTTTTTCTATTATGTTTTATCGCATCTATAATTCCGTTTACGGTCCTATTTCTCCGTTGTTTTTCATAATCAGGAACCTTCTCTGGATGGCCAATGTTAAAAACAATATTATCTCTTCTTACCACACCAATATATCGAATACACGAATCCATATTGAGAGAATCTATTGTTTCGAAAACCATATCGTTTTTTCTGGAAGGGTCCCAAACAGCAGTTGCAGTCAACGCGAAAATGGGAAATCCATATTTCAAATATGTTTTTGAAGTACGCAAATAGTCTCCTAAAAACCAATAATCTACTCGAAAATCTCGCCCCCATGTGGTTACGGTATGCGCTTCATCTACAACAACAAGACCTATTCTCCGATCTCCTATTATACTATTGAGAGAATGAGAAAGCATTAACTCTGGTGACATGTATAGAATATTTATGTCTCCACTTTGAGTCTTTGTTAGAATTTCGGTTGTCTCATTAGCTGTTTTATTCCCATTAAGAGCTGCCACCTTACTGTATTTGGGTTGCAAATTGCAAACTTGATCTTCCATCAATGCAATCAGTGGAGAAATAACGATGGTTAATAACTGATATTTCTCCGCCAAATATATCGCCGACAACTGGAATAATATGGATTTGCCCGCACCCGTTGGAGATGTCAATAAAACATTATTATATGATTTCCCTCTCAGCGCTTTTTCGGCTTCTGATACAACTGTTTCAATAATCTCCCCTTGAGAAATCAATTTCACGTTTCTATTGACTTCTAAATTTTCATACATCCTCAGATTTCGGAAAGAATCATATCCCCAAATATTTTTTAAAGTGCCAGCCAATTCTCCTCTCACCTGTTTTGTCTCTATCGGAGTACATTGCCAATATATTTCTATTGATTTTCCACTTTGTTTTATTGCAGATAAAAGTATTCCACAATTTTCATTAAGTATCTCGTTCTTAGGAAGTACATAAGCATTATACTCCAGAGGCTCGTCAAAATATATAGCCTCCATGAATTGCTGAAGAGAGCCATTGTCGAGAGACAAAATTGGCAAAGTCGAATCTTTAGGTTGATCCTTTACATTCGCAATAGATTCAGGTTCTATAAAATTGATTTTGCGAATACAGGTCGATTGGGAAAAGTCAGGTTCTATATAACAAACCTGTTGCTTATGTCCACTATGTACGCAATATGAATAATAATTACAATAAATCTCATTATCCTTGACCTCTTGGAACGAGTCTGACTCAAAATCTGGGATGTCATATGTTGTCGGATTATCATACATCTTCAACAAATTATTTCTCAATAGGCAAAACTGCTTCCTCAAAATATCGAGACTTGAGAATGATGAAGATAAAGCGATCATCGATTCCATTGTCATCATACAAGGAGACTTAGATGCCATAACATCCATCATAATCTCTGTGGAATTGATCTTTTCAAGGTCTATCAATCCGCCTTCGGTCAGAATGTTTTTATCTAATAACTCATCTTTCAACAACCAAAGAATAGATGAATCAAAACCTTGTAATACAACTATACAAGACTGTTGATAAAGATGTTTTTTTATAATAGAAATAATTTGTTGTTTATTCATCGTGTTTTTCTTATTGGAAATAATAATCTATCAGACTGTAATCACAATGTACGCCACGCCTTTTAATTTCATCATACGTACCTGTTGATTTACTACAAGAGAGTACCGATTTTTGTGACTCTTCTGCTATCTTATTCAACATAGATAACATTGATCGGCTTAATTTCAAAATAAATTCGATAAGATTATCATCAACAGACTGTCTCTCCCAAAGTTGCATTAAATCAAACTCTTTACCTCTGCTGTTTAGCATGTACGCCATTGTGTATGCTGTTAATGGAGCTCGGCAATTCCCCTGACTTTTCACCTCCGGCATATTATATATGAAATTCCACAGAATGAGCAGCCCAATAGTCTTTTTATAATATTTCTCATCCGGTTGTATATTCTTTTCAACCACATATCTGAGAAACAAATCATAATTTGTACCTTCTCCTTTTACAACATCGTAAGGTGTATCCTGATAGCATTTCCATACTTTGGCCAATAGTTCTTTCCTAAAGAAACGCTCTTTTTTATCAAACATTGATTTGAACAATTGCTGCTCTTCTTTAGAATTTTTACGTGCTAACTCTTGATCATATTGTCCTCTCAATCGTTCGTAATACCAATATACCCCATTTTTACTTACTCTTCTACTCAAATCCTCCATAGCCATATTGTATGGATTACTTGTAGAAAAATCGGCATACTTAACCTTGCTTTGTGAATTTGAATATTTAGTAATATTTGCAGCGACTTCTTTTTTCTTTATATCATCTTCGTTTATCACAATAATTTTAACCGGGACATAAACTCCAAGTAATGATATTGGTTCACCAGTATTCTGTCGCTTGGCATTAAATAATGCAGCTGTCGTTTGACCTCCATTTACAATTTGAAAATCACGAATAGCCGAAATTATACCTGTACTAACGCAATCGTTTCTTATATCTTCAGTATCGACTTTTGTACTCTTTCCTTCACTTACGGTTTCAACATGATTTGCCAAGGCTACAATTCCATTATTATACGCCAAAAACATATGCTTCTCTTCCCGCAATGTTTTCTGAATTCCAATATTGGCATTGTTCTTTTCGCTCCCCTTAAATCCCAAAAAGTAACGGACATTATTCAGCAAAAGATTTGTATTATATTCTTGATATAAGCTATGAAGCAGTTTACCGGGAAACATGGTCAAAAAACACTTGTAACCAACCTGCTGTGCTTCCATTTCTATATATGGGAGTTTATAACCATATTCACCAAATTCCTCCCCAAACACGACATCTATATTCTGATGATCTGATTCGGTATTACATAACTGATAGAGCTTTGCAATATCATATACTTCTACCTGTATTGACCTACCTTTAATCCTCTGCTTCTTGATATTAGCATCACTAATAAAAGAATTTGAAAAAATCAATAGCCGAACTGTAACGAGATTATTGGTTGGTTGAGAACTGGGCCTACCAGGACCTCGTTTTACCGGTTTATCATGAAGCAGTTCCGAGAGTTCAAATAGTGCGCTTTCTTGTGTAATTCTTTCATCCACATTACCATTGAGACACTGTAAATAATATCCTTGGAGTCTATTCGGCGCAATTTGGAACTCAGAATTGGTAATACTTTCAACTCCGTCACAAATACGATCGTTATACAACGAATATATCAAGGTAAGTACTTCTCCATTTCCACTTATTGCATAACCATATATCTCTCCTAATACACGCCCGTCCATGCTTTTTACCATATCATAGGCATTAGTATAATCTTCGATACCGAGTTGGTCTTTCAATCTTTCGATTAAACTGTTCGCAAAAGCGCGAGGACGAGAGTTATCATTTTCTGGCAAATAGAATAGAGCCTCTTCATCAAGTCCTTTTGCAAATTCTTTTAAATCCATATACTTTCCCGATTTAATTACTCCTATATAGTCATCTGACAAATATTACAAAGCTAATTATTTTATCATAAATAGCCTATTTTTTGTTAATAAATTCCTTGTCTATATGCCTATCCATTAAAGAGTAGTAGTAAATAGGAAAAACATAAAATAAAATAGACTGTGACCTAGACTGTTTTTCGGGAGGCCGACATAAGAGAAGGGGGAGGGGTAGATACGAAAAAAGGGTCGCTGTTGCGACCCTTTGTCTTGGTTGCGGGAGCCGGACTCGAACCGACGACCTTTGGGTTATGAGCCCAACGAGCTACCACTGCTCCACCCCGCGGTGTTTGTGAGTGCAAAGGTACGGAGAATAATTGAAAAAGCAAATGTTTGGATATATTTTTTTTGTCTGATTCGATGATTTTGAATTAAAACATTGTGTGTCAGATTGTTATTGTTATGTTAAAGTTTTTAGCACTTCGTGCGGTTTGAAAAACGAAGTGCATACTTTGGTTTTTAATAATAAAAATATGTAATTTCGCACACGTTTTGCACGATTGTGCAACTGAAAAAAAAGAGACAGGTTTATGGTTCGTACGCGTGAATTGCTTATCGATGTGGCTCGCCAGTTGTTTGCCCGCAAAGGGGTGGCAGCTACGACGATGAACGATATAGCCGAAGCGTCGGGGAAAGGGCGTCGCACGATCTATACCTATTTCAAAAACAAGAACGAAATCTATTGGGCCGTGGTCGAGGCCGAGTCGGAGCACCTGTATGCCCGGCTCGAGGGGCTTGCCAACCGCGACTTGCCGCCCGAGGAGAAGTTGCTCCACTACATCAACACCCGGCTGGAGGCGGTCAAGGAGGCGGTGGTGCGCAACGGTACGCTGCGGGCCGAGTTCTTCCGCGACATCTGGAAGGTGGAGAAGGCCCGGCGCAGCATCGACATCCGCGAGGAGGCGCTCTTGCGGAGCATCCTCACCGAAGGGGTAGAGCAGGG
>ULJY01010649.1_pt1 | contig 9373 bp, 10 predicted proteins | sample 1951011 | NCBI WGS metagenome assembly ULJY01 (sample SAMEA4835486, study PRJEB28245) | human gut metagenome | biome: gut microbiome; material: fecal sample | place: Denmark | collected 2008 | reverse complement strand
GCCGCCGCACCGACAGCAGGGCTGCATTTTACTCCCGAACTCCTTGACTCCCTGCGCGAAAAGGGTGTCGGTGTCGGATTCGTCACCCTCCATGTCGGTCTCGGAACATTCCGACCCGTCAAGGCGGAGAATGTCGAGGATCACCATATGCACTCCGAGCATTATATGCTGCCGGAGGCTACGGCGAAACTCATAAACGATACGAAGAAAAACGGCGGACGTGTTTTTGCCGTGGGAACTACCTGTTGCCGCACGCTCGAAAGCGTCGCGACTAAATGCGGCGAGATACGTGCCGACGATGACTGGACGGATATATTCATCTATCCCGGATATCAGTATAAGTGCATCGACGCGCTCATAACTAATTTCCATCTCCCCGAGAGCACGCTTATAATGCTCGTCTCCGCCTTCTGCGGATATGAAAACACGATGAATGCGTACAAAATTGCGGTTCAGGAAAAATATAGATTTTTCAGTTTTGGCGATGCCATGCTTATCGAATAACTCAACCGAAAGGAATAAAAATGAAGTTTACCGTTATAAAAAAAGAGGGAACAGCCCGCCGCGGCGTGTTTGAAACTGTCCACGGAACCGTGCAGACTCCGGCTTTTATGAATGTCGCAACCTGCGGCGCGATAAAGGGCGCGGTCTCGTCGTATGACCTCAAGGATATACACTGCCAGGTTCAGCTGTGCAACACATATCATCTGCATCTGCGCCCGGGCGACGAACTTGTAAAGGAGTTCGGCGGACTGCACAAGTTTACGGGATGGGACGGGCCCATACTCACGGACAGCGGCGGATTCCAGGTCTTTTCGCTCGCAAAGCTCCGCAAGATAAAAGAGGAGGGTGTCTATTTCTCCTCGCATATCGACGGACGCAAGATTTTTATGGGTCCCGAGGAGAGCATGAGAATACAGTCGAACCTCGGCTCGACTATCGCCATGGCATTTGACGAGTGCGTTGAAAATCCCGCGAAATATGAGTATTCTGAGCAGTCCTGCGCACGCACGGCGCGTTGGCTTGAGCGCTGCAAGGCGGAGATGGAACGCCTCAATTCTCTGCCCGATACGATAAATAAAGATCAGCTGCTCTTCGGCATAAATCAGGGCTGCACTTTCGATGACCTGCGCATAGAGCATATGAAGCGTATAGCCGCTCTCGATCTCGACGGCTACGCCATAGGCGGACTTGCCGTCGGCGAGCCGAAAGAGGATATGTATCGCATAATTTCGGCTGTCGAGCCTTATATGCCCGCTGATAAGCCGCGCTATCTCATGGGAGTCGGAACTCCTGGAAATATCCTCGAGGGTGTTTCTCGCGGTGTCGACCTTTTCGATTGCGTTATGCCCAGCCGCAATGCCCGCCACGGACATCTTTTCACCATGGGCGGTATAATCAATCTCAACAACGCAAAGTATGAGCGCGACCTGCGCCCGATCGATCCCGAGTGCTCCTGCCCGACCTGCCGCAGACATTCGAGAGCATATATCAGACACCTGTTCAAGTCCGGCGAGATGCTTGCCATGCGCCTTTGCGTCATGCACAATCTCTGGTTCTATAATACCCTCATGGAGAAGATACGCCAAAGCCTTGAGGACGGCACTTTCATGGAGTTCAAGGAAAAATACACGGATCTTCTCGACACAAGAATATAAATAAAATACGGTGACCGCCTTTTGACGGCTGCAAAGAGGTGATATGCCTTGGAAAAAAAGTCCGGTAAAAAAGGAGGAGCGTTTATGTGGGTAACTTTCGCGCTGCTTTCGGCAGTATTCGCCGCGCTGACATCGATTCTCGCCAAAATAGGCATAGAAGGAGTTAATTCCAATCTTGCCACGGCAATAAGAACCGCCGTCGTGCTCGTTCTCGCTTGGGGTATAGTCTTCGCCACAGGCGCACATCACGGTATCAGCAGCATCGGCACACGCAGCTGGATTTTTCTTATCCTCTCCGGCGTTGCAACCGGTCTGTCGTGGCTGTTCTATTATCATGCCCTCCAGCTCGGCGAGGCGTCAAAAGTCGTGCCGATAGACAAGTTCAGTGTCGTCATAAGCATCGTGCTTGCGTTCGTTATTCTGCACGAAAAGGTCACCTGGACTACCGTTCTCGGCGGCGCGCTGATAACCGCCGGCACTTTTGTACTTATTCTTTAAAACAAGCCCTGCAATAAGTGAATAAAGCCCTCCCGTTTTGCATATCTATTAGCGACATTGAAAAACGGGAGGGTTCGTTTTGAAAGGAATAGTAGAGGAGAGAGCCGTTGAGCTTGCTGAGTATATAGTTGAGAACAAGACAACTGTCAGGGCGGCGGCAAAACAGTTCGGAGTTTCAAAGTCGACCGTACATATGGATGTCGCGCGCAGACTCCGCAGCCTTAATCCCCAGCTTTACAGCGAGGTGCGCGAGATACTCGATATAAATAAGGCTCAGCGCCATATCCGCGGCGGACTTGCTACCCGCGAGAAGTACAAAAGCATGAAAGAAGAAAACAAATAGACAAATTATGTAAAATTCATTGCATTTTTCTGCCTGTTGTGGTATGTTTTTATACACAATCACAACAGGCATTGCTTTTGCCAAAAAGGAGAACTGAAATGTCAAAGAAAAAGAAGAGTGGAAAGAAAACCGCGCTAAAAGTTATTGGTATTATTTTAGCTGTTGTAGTCGTCTTTGTCGGCGTGTATGCCGCGCTCATGGCGTGGACGCCTGCGGCAACGACTTACAGCGGCTAGATTAACCCGTATATTACGGCCGATGCCGCGCTCGTTTCCGCACATCGCTCGGGCGGTGGAATCATGCCCGAAAACACGATGCTCGCGTTCGAGTCATGCATGAACAGCAAGGATTTCAATACAGATATCTTTGAATTTGATCTGCATATCACAAAGGATAACAAGCTTATCCTCCTGCACGACGATACGCTTGACAGAACCACCAACGCAGTCGAATATTTCGGCTATGAGGATGTCAAGCCCATTGACCATACATATGCCGAGCTGCGCGAGCTAAACTTCGGTGAAAACTTCCAGGCGGAGGACGGCAGCTATCCGTACAGAGGACTGCGTGGCGATAAAATCCCCGATGATCTGCGCGCGGTGCTGCTCGAGGATGTGCTCGACAAGCTCGAATCCCACGGCAAATACAGCTATATTATTGAGATAAAAGACGGCGGCGAGAACGGTATGCGCGGCGTTGATATTCTCTATGATGTGCTCAAGGAGCGCGGACTTCTCGACCGCGTTATCTTCGGCACCTTCAAGGGCGAGGTTACCGAATATGTCGATGAAAAGCACCCCGATATGCTCCGTTCCGCGGGTGTATCCGAAGTGCTCAAGTTTTACGGCGCGGCGCTTCTCAATCTCAACCTCGATGAGGATTCGATTAAATACAGCGCGCTCCAGATTCCCGCCAATCAGTACCGTGTCGTCCGTCTCGGAACGAAGAAAATAGTAGATTACGCTCACCGTTATAATATCGCCGTGCAGTACTGGACGATAAATGACCCCGACGAGATAGAGCGTCTCAACGATATCGGAGCCGATGCAATAATCAGCGACACGCCGGATATTGCATATAAGATAATAAAAGAATAAGACCGCAAGTCAGCTTTTGAGGTCTGTGCCGTCGTCGCGGAGAGTCAGGTGCTCTTCGTCCGTGCGGCACAGACTTTTGTTTTCCATGCAAAAAAATGCACCTGCGACATCGGCGGAGTAAGCGTATCTCACCGCTTCGCCCTGTGTATACTGTGTTATCGCGGTTGCATATTCATTTTCGTTCGGTATGTTGAGCTTTGCCGAAATATCTTCATATGTGTCCTCGCCGTTTGAATAGGCGGGGACTGCGCATTTGCAGAATGCCAGAAAACGCGCGAAAAGTCCGTTTTGCATCTCCTCGACATTTCCGTGCGCCGTTATGCTTATTCGTTTTATTCGCACTCCGTCGCTGTCCGTATACAGAGATATCAGAATGTTTTCGTCCGGTGTCATACTAAACACGGTGCATCCGTCCGTCTCTGTGACCGTCGCCGTTTCAATATCGAGCAGTGATTCTTTATATTCTCTGTTGAACCGCCTGCAGAACATCGCCGCGTCGGAATATCTCTGCACCGAGCACGCGCCGAACAGTAGAGCGAGAACGGCGAGCAGAATTGCTGCGATCCTTTTCATTTTCGTTCCTCCGATGTCGCTGTGATTTTCACCAAGAAACGGTATACGCATTCCGGGCGTTATATATCTATATGTAAAACTTGCTTTTATCAGACTGAAACGCCGCCCTGGTTCTTGAAAAAATATCAAAAAAAGTTTATACTGATTAAAATTCAAAAAATATTTACAATTTATATAGCAACAGGTCTATATTTTGCCTGTACAATTTCTCTATTATATGTATGCGCTTTGCGCTTTTTCAAAACTTTGAGACGGAGGATACGCATGGAAACAAAGAAGTGGTCAACAAAAAAGAAAGTGCTCGTGTCGATCCTTGTGATCCTGTGCGCCGCGATTATCGCGGGCGTGCTGTATATGTTCTTCAAACCCGATCCGCTGCCGCAGGTCTCGACCGCAAAGGTGACAAAGGGTTCGATAACCCAGACTCTTGATATGTCCGGCAAGGTCTCGTCGTCGCAGAAGGGGAACTTTGTCCCGATAGACGGCACAAAAGTCCTGACTGTCAACGTCAAGGTCGGCGAGTATGTCAAGAAAGGCGATGTGCTTGCAACGTTTGACACATCGTCGCTCAACTCTGCCCTCGCGGAGAAGCAGCAGGCGTATCTGACCGCCGTTGAAAACTATAACAACGCGAAGAATACCGCCGTGAGTTCGTCTGCCCAGCTCAAAGAAATAAACGCTCGCCTTGCCGAGATAAACAAAGAGCTCGAAAAGCAGGAACAGGAGCAGAACAAGAACAACAATCAGAATAAAAATGACCAGAACAAGACTGACAGCGATGCGTCAAATAAGTTCTGGGAGCTTGTCTCCAAGGCTCTCGGCATGGACGATATAAACGCTGCGCTCAAGAAGCTCGACGAGCTGCTCAACAGCGGCAATTCCAATATCTTCGGCTCCGGCGTCTCCGAGCTTCAGATGGAAAAAATGCAGCTCGAGCTCAAAAAAGTCACTCTCGAAGCTCAGTCCGGCACGATAACCCAGAGCACATATAAGACGATTATGGAAGCTTCTAAGAAAGAGCTTGATTCACTCACAGCCTCTATATCTTCGCTCAAAAAGGGCTGGATAGCCGAATATGACGGCATCGTCAGCGAGGTCAATATAACTCCCGGCGAGACCTGCCGTTCGGCGGCGAGCGCGAATATTGATATCTCTTCGATAATCGACCTCGCGAGCGGCAACACAAATGTCGCCGATATCGTCAACGCTCTTCTCGGTCAGACACAGAGCGGTATAACCGTTGAATATTATCCGTTCGTGGTCGATTTCGTCCTCGGAAAGGCGGATATCTTCAAAGTCAGCCTCGATATGCCGTGCCGCGTCACTGCGGCGGACGACACAGTTGTTGACGGCGTAGTTACTTATATAAGCCCCGTCGCCACGCAGTCGAGCGGAGTCGATATCTCTTCTCTCATCGGCTCGGGCTCCGCGAACGGCGTCGATGCAAAGGTGACTATAGATAATCCCACTTCGAGCGTTATAATCGGTCTCGATGTCGATATATCAATTGACGTCGATTCAAAGAACAATGTCCTTGTCGTGCCCAGCGAGGCTGTCAAGAACGACAGCACCGGAACATATGTGTATATCTACAATCCGAAGACGAAGAGAATAACCTTCTCAAAGGTCGAGCTCGGTATCTCCGATGACACTAGATATGAAATAGTTTCCGGATGCAACGAGGGAGATATAGTCATAACCTCCGTGCCGACAGGAACAACTCTTGCTGACGGCGATAAGGTAAAAGTGGTAACGTCGAAATAATTGCCGGAGGTCAGGGATGAATATAAAAGAAAACATCAGAATAGCGATATTTTCGATAAAGACGAATCTCATGCGCTCGCTCCTGACTATGCTAGGTATAATCATCGGCGTCGCGGCGGTTATCGCTATTATAACGCTCGGCAACGGCGGCCGCGATTATATCGTCGGCATGATAAAAAATATGGGTTCGAGCGTTATCAATATCTCAATCAACAGCAAGGAGACCAACGCCTCCGATTATATAACCGCAGAGGATATAAAAGCTATCAAGAATCTTGACAGCGTCGCATATGTATCACAGGTCACGATGTCCGTCGGCAATGTCACTACTAAGCATAACGAGAGCCTCGGACTCGCGATAGCCGGCAACTCCGATCTCGGCAATATGATGTCCGCCGGAATGCTCAGCGGACGCTTCTTTAACGAGGAGGAATATGAGTCCGGCGCGCGCGTCGCCGTGCTTGATTCTATCAGCGCAAAGCTCCTGTTCGGTTATTCCGACCCGGTGGGGGAGAAGCTGAGCTTCACAGTCAGCGACCAGACGGTGCAGATAAAAGTCATCGGTATAATAGATGCATCTATGCTCTCGAGCTCAAGCTCGAATATGTCTGAGACAATGTCGTCTTATATGAGCGATGCGCAGACAGGCTGCAGCATAATAATCCCAGCAACCCTCGCAGATGCCCTCAACGGCAACTCGGCGGGCAGATATGAGATGTGCTATATCATGGCGAAATCCGATTCCGAGCTTGACGCCGCGGGCAGCGCTGCAATGAACCTGCTCTATACCCGCCATGGCAACTTCGGCAAGAACGCCTATTCGCTCATAAATATGGCAACTTATATCGACCTTCTTGATACTGTTATCAACGTGTTCACAACCTTCATCGCGGCGGTCAGCGCGATATCGCTGCTCGTCGGCGGTATCGGCGTTATGAATATAATGCTCGTCACCGTAACGGAACGAACGCGCGAAATCGGTATCAGAAAAGCGCTCGGCGCAAAGACCTCCACAATACTGTTCCAATTCCTGACCGAGTCGGTCATATTGTGCCTGCTTGGCGGATTGATAGGGCTTATATTGGGATCTGTCGGCGCGTTCGCCGTGGCGAGCTATATGAATATACCGATTGAGATGAAATTCTCGACTATAGTTATCGCAGTTGGATTCTCTACCGCAATAGGCGTGTTCTTCGGAATATATCCCGCACGCAGAGCCGCAAAGATGCAACCCATCGACGCGCTTAGAAGTATGTAATCGGCAAAAAAATTTGTAAATTTTCGGAATAAAATTGCCTCCGTTTGTATAATACTATTTTTTGTAGTCATGCACAGGTGTATATTGTTTGCATAAAATTATATATACAAAAATATTTTTAAACAAATTCTAAACAAATCGTTGACTTTTGTTTCTGAATGTGTAATAATAACACTTGTGCCAGCACGAAAAAAGAAACGGAGGCAAGTTTTTATGAGATCAGGAAAGAAGAGTATTGCTGTTCTTGCGGCTGTGCTCGCCCTTGTTCTCGCGGTTCAGGCGTTCGCTTTTACCGCTGTCAAGCTCGGCACTTCCGACGCTGCGGACAGTGTTGAGGCAGGCGGGCCGCGCCAGGTCATGGACGCAAAGCCTGAGAACAAAACGACTGTTGTCAAAGTCACCCAGAGTGCAGATGGGTCTGACGCATCGGGAATGACCTCGATGAAGCCGGTGACGGAGTCGATAGCTCCCAGCGATGTCGCGGACACCGCGAACAATGTCAAGGTTCTCTCGGAGGAGGATACAAAAACACTCACCGAGATCGCCGAGAAGAAAATCAAGGATGAGAACATCACCGTCAGTGACGGCGAAGTAGTCTTCATCCCGAAGGAAGAGCTGCCCGCAGAGGCGGCTGAGATAAAGGATATCGGTGCGGGTATTGCTTATGACCCGAACACCGGACTCCTTTACGGCGTTGACGGACACGGACTTCTCTATATCGGCTTCGATTTCGATTCGAAGCAGGGTATATTCTATAACCCCAAGTATCCCTGGCAGAGATATTTCGGTTTCTGCGAGATATACGACAAGTGCGCTCCGGCGACCATGATGTTCTACAACACTCAGCGCTACAAGTTCGATTACGAGGGCAAGAATTGGATGATTCAGGTCTGGAAGGGTCAGTACGGCATCACCAGCGGTGCGGAGATCGGCGTTTACACCAAGTCTCCCAAGAATCCCGTTGAGTTCTATGCCTGCGCATCTGATGAGGATTGCCTGAAGATGTCTTTCGACCTCTATAAGAAGGGTGAACTCTTCTTCCACCGCGAGGACGAGAGCCATTGGTGGCTGACGGGCTTTGCTCCGCTGACCGCTACTTCGGCTTCCGATTTCGAGATGAGAGCATCCATCACCTGCAAGAGCGAAGAGATGGCAAAGGCTTTCGCCGGCGGACTTGAGGATAACGGCTATGTCCTCGGTCAGAACTATTGGGTCGACGGCGCAGTCGTCAGATTCAATTGGGACAAATAATTAAATTAACAGAGTTGCCGCCGCAAGCTTCGGTTTGCGGCGGCTTTTTGCTATATAAAACCATATTTGATTTATCAGGGCGAGCTTGTGATGCATATTGCAATTTGCCCAAAATATATAATGCGTTAAAATCACCGGTTATCAACGGTTATATTATATATCTAACAAAACATTTAGCATTATAAAATGTGTTTTAGAAATGTTGACGGGCGTAGGGTGCTATGATACCATACACGGGCAACACTGCGTTGGAAAAACCAAAATAAAGGAGACTTTTATGGAAAAACTACACGATCTGAAATTCTTCGCAAAACCGCCCAAGGGAAAGATGAAAGGCCTGCTTATCGTTTTCGCATGGATCATTCTTTGGAACTTTATCTATCAAGCTGTTCACGGCGCTTGGCACGATATGCCGATTGCAAACTGGGCCTTCTTCATCAGCGTAACAATTTTCTTCATGCAGGAGGAGCTTACCTATAAAGCCCGTTTCTGGCACACGCTTATAGGCGGAGCCGTCGGACTTCTTCTTGCAGCCGGCCTCGTTACTGTTGATGTTCTGCTCGTGAAAAGCGGAGTTCCCCATCTTGCAGCTGTAATGATCCCGCTCACGGTTTGCATTGCCGCATTGATTCTGCTTAATCCCTATCTTCCCGTTTTCTTCAACAACGTCGGATTCTGCTATTTCATTATCGCGCTTATAAACGCTAAAGCGGCGGTTGAAAAGCTTCCCGTATATCTTCTTTCGCTTCTTCTCGGAAGCATCTTCCTCAACCTCGGCTGCAGCGGACTGCTTGCTCTCTATAAGAAAGCGATGATGAAAAAGGCTGCAGCAAAGAGCCGGGGCGAAAAATAAGCCTAATCTCAAAATTAACATATAGCATAAGCTTAAAAAAGCCGCAAAAACGGTGCCCCCGAAAAAGGATTTATCCCT
>ULJY01020313.1_pt1 | contig 9705 bp, 7 predicted proteins | sample 1951011 | NCBI WGS metagenome assembly ULJY01 (sample SAMEA4835486, study PRJEB28245) | human gut metagenome | biome: gut microbiome; material: fecal sample | place: Denmark | collected 2008 | reverse complement strand
GTTTCCACCCCGCCTCGTAGTGTTCCGACGAGCGTGGTTTGTACGACTCGATGCTGGGCATCCGGAAGTCGGTGGGCATGTAGAAGGTGTTGAACCGCAGGTAGTGGTAAAACTGCTCCATGCGCGAGAAGTTGAGATAGAACAGGTCGTTGGTCCACGGCGAGTATTTGAGCGAGAAGCGGGGCTGGATGCTGTAATAGTCGCGGTGCTTCTCGGGCAGATAGCCAATGAAATGGACTCCCACCTGGGTGAATAGTTGCGAAGTGATGCGGATGAGGTTGTCGTAGAAAATCGAGAATTGGTCGATGGGCTCGTGGCGCACACGTACCGTGTCGCCCAGGATGGCCAGGTCGTAGACCTCGTGGGCATATTTGGCTCCCCAGCGGGTGGTGTAGATGTTGTCGTAGCTGTATGTGAACTCGGTCGATACGTTCATCGACTTGATGCCGCTGTGAATGTAGCTGCGTGTCGCGGTTTCGAAACCCAGTATTCCGGCATGCGCCACATTTTCGTGTGAGGTGTAGAAGAGCGAGGTGGTGTTGCTCAATTTCCCTTTCGAAAAGTTGTAGGCGAGCTGGTAGATTTGGTTGTTCCAGCGCATGGCTGTAATCTTCTCTTTGGGGCCGACGGGCATGCGGTAGATGTCTTGCGCATGGTAAGCCAGAGCCTTGAGCGAGCTCGACGGCGAGATGTCGTACGACAACTTGGCGTTGAAGTCGAGCGTCGAGTGGTTGAGGCGGTCCTCTTCGGAGAAAAACTCGTCGAGCAGGTCGAGCCAACTGCGCCGGGCACTCACCAGGTAGGAGAGTTTGTTTTTGAGTATGGGGCCTTCGAGCATGATCGAGGCGGCCGGCATGTCGAGCGAGAGGGTGCGCATGTGCTCCTGTTTGTTGCCGTCCTTGAGGTTTATTTCGGTAATCGACGAGAGCTTCCCCTCGAGTTTGGTGGGGAAGAACCCTTTGTGAAAGACGATATTCTTCACGGCGTCGCCGTTGAATACGGGCAGCATCAGGTTGAGGTGCCCCGGGTGGTATACGGGCACGCCGTCGAGCAGAAGCTGGTTCTCGTCGTATCCGCCTCCGTCGACCAGAAAGTTGTTGCCGGTGGGTATGCCGGTCACGCCCGGCAGAATCCAGATTTGCGAAAAGAGGTCGTTGCTGTTGAACGAGAGCATGCTCGAAGGAGCCAGTTCGTCGAGTGAGTTGCTCAGTTTGCGCGAATTCACGGTGACCTCTTCGATTTCGAAGAGCTGGGCATTGAGTTGGGGTTGCAAGGTCAGGTCGCGGTCGACGACAATCGTCTGTTCATAAGGCTCGTATCCCATGCAGGTGATGCAGAGTCGGTAACTCCCTTCGGGCAACGGCAGCCTGAATCGGCCGTTTTCGTCGGAGAGGGTGTACTGTTTCCGTTCGTTTTCGTCGTAAAGCGAGACGATGGCTCCGTAGAGCTTTTCGCTGCTTCCCTCTTCGCTGATGGTACCCGAGAGGGTGAAGAACTTCTCTTCGCCTATTTGTATGACCAGTTTGCGGGGTGAAATCTCGATGGTCTTGAAGCGGTAGTCCCGCAGGAGCTCTTTCAGCAGTTTCCCCACGGTGGTGACACCTGCCGTTTTGAAGGTGCACACCCGGTCGAGGTCGATCGACGAGGGGTTGTACGAGAGGGTGATGTCGCACTGCTGCTCGATTTGCTCGAACCATTGTAACACAGAAGCAGAAGAGGCGGAGACTGATATCCGCTCTTCTGCTATCGCAACGGGTCTTTTTGTAATTTCACCTAACGATGAATGAACCCAAAGTAGTGCTATTATAGAGAATAAGAATTGTAACTTACTCATAATAAAGTTTGTAGTGTCGCCCCTTTTCCAGGGTGTCGCATTGGCAGCCGCACACGAAAGCCAGTTCGGCCGCTATGCTCTCACGCTCGCTCACGTTGATTTTGGTGGTGACCGTGTTTCGGTCGAGCCCTTTACCGAGCTCTATTTTTACACTGGTCTGTTTTTCCACCTCCTGGACCACCGTGGCGATGGGACTGTTTTTGAAAACCAGTACCGAGTCGCCCTTCCCGAAGAAGGAAGCGGGGTCTTCGATTGTACCCAGTGTCATCTGGTCGTCGGCGATTTCGACCTTTTCGTTGGCTTCCAGAATGACGTTGTTGTATGAGGTAGAGACCTTCACCCGTCCGCTCTCGACAAACACGCCCGACTTGTTGTCGTGAGCGGCATCGACGAGAAACGAAGTCCCCAGGACTTCGACCGTCATCTGTCCGGTAGAGATTTTGAAGGGGGCGTTGTCACGATTTTTTACGTGAAAGAACGCTTTCCCGGTGAGCTCTACCTGACGGGCGGTCCCGTCGTCGGTATATCGGAATGCCAGGGTTGCATGGGGATAGAGGATAACCTCCGACCCATCGGGCAAAAGAACGTTTTCGGTTTGGGTTATATCGGCGTAGCGTACGGTTTGGGTGTCGGTCTCGTGAGAGAGTATCATCCAGGTAGTTATCAGTATGAGGGCAATGGCTGCGGCAGCGGAGTAGAACCAGGATTTGTGCGAGAAGCTTCCGATTTTCAGGGAGTGCTCCTTGAGTTGGGGTTCGACTTTGGCCCAGGCTTTTTCGGTGTCGACCTTGAACGAGGTGTCGCTGAAGATGGGCATCTCGACAAGCCGTTGCAATCGTTGGCTCTCTTCGGGATATGCAGCTTTCCATTGATCCAGTTTGGCCTGCTGGGCGGCGGTGAGCCGTTCGTGAGCGAAGTGCTTGGCCAACAGTTCGTCTATGTCATCGTGATTTCCCATTTTACATGCAGTTTAAGAAGATTGATAAAACGATTGTGATAAGGATCATGCGCAGGGCATTGTTTTCGGCCACATAGGTGCGCAGGAGTCGGATAGCCCGGGTCATCTGATTCTCTATGGTTTTCTCCGAAAGGTTCAGCTTCTCGGCAATCTCGCGGTATTTCATACCTTTGAGTTTGGCCAGTAAAAAGACCTCTTTGCATTTAGGAGGTAACGATGCGAGTGCTACTTGCAGGAGATTGTCGGGCGATTTCGCTTCGTCGGCGTCATCATAGATTTCATCAGGCGTGTCGATGGCGGCAGTGGGATAGTCGTCGATCGAAACGAAGGCGCCCTGTTTCTTGCGCAGGAAAGAGATGCAGTTGTTTCGAATAGCAGTGGTCATGTAGGCGGCAAACTCTTTCTCGGGCAAGGTATCTTTCCCTTTGTCCCAGACATTGATGAAGAGTTCTTGTACAATGTCTTCCGAGTCGTCTCGGTCCAGCACATATCCATAGGCTATATGGCATAGCCGGGGATAGTGTTTCTGGAACAGGGACTTGAAGGTTTCTTTTCTGGTCTCTCGCATGGGTAGCACTCGCAGGTTATGGGGTGATTAGAATCTCAAGCTTACGCCGGCGGTCACAAAGCCTTTGTATCCGAGGCCGGCTTCGAGGAATCCACCGATGCGTTGGTTGCCAACTCGCAGGGCGATGGGGTTTACCTGGTAGGCAAAGGTGGTAGAGAGGTCGCTCTTCTTGGCGCTGCTGGCGGCCGTTTTGTTCAGGCTCTTTTCGGTGTGGTTCACCAGATTTACACCGGCCGAAGCACCACCGTAGAGTTCAACGACACCGCGTTTGAAGTATACAAATTCGACCGTGGGCAACAACATGAAGTTCAGGTCTTTCTCTTTCAGCGAGGGGGCTGTTTCACCGGCCAGGGTCAGCTTGCCGGTCGATTGGGCGAATCCCAGGTCGGCACCTACTCTGAAGCGGGCAATCGAGTATCTGTAACCCAGGCTGTATACCAGGCTCGACTTTTCGTCGCTGCGCTTGCTGCCTGTTACTGCGTCGCTCAAGCCCATACCAAAGACGTTTGCGAGTCCGAGGGTGAGTCCGTCGCTGGCGGCGAGGCGTATTTCGTGGCGGTTCATAGACTGGGTGGTATGGGTGGTTTCTTGTCCTTTTGCTACGTTGCTGCTTACGGCTGCGCACAAAAGTAATGCAATAAATTTGAGTTTCATAATTTGTTAAATTTTTTCGTTGAATAAATGGTGAGCCGTTTTTTCTCTCCGCGTTGTGCGTGGTGGGAAGCCGGCAGCTTTGCTTTCCCTTGTGGGTCACTTAGCTATGTGATTTTGACCTTATAACGCCGGAGTTTGAAAATCCCCCTACCTGTGCTGAAAAAAAATTTCATAATTTTTCGTATCTATCTTATTATCAGCAAAATAAAATTTTCGGAATTATCGTTCCGGTTTTATCGCCTTTCGTAATATTCGAGGCGATTGTCCGGGGCATTGGGTTGCTTTGTCTGTTGACAGGGAGATTACAGAGATATTAAATTTTCGTTTCCTTTCGATTTCTGATTTTTTAATTTGCTTTTTGTTTCGAAATTTTTCCCTTTGAAAACCGTGGAGAAGAATAAAATTTGTATATTTGTCGATGTTGTAAACCATACCGATGATAATTATATGAAGAGGATAGATTTTCCCCGATTGAGTCGGCTGCGTGAAACCTGGGTAATACTCGCCGTGAGTGTAGTCTCAGTGTTGTCGGCTCAAACCTATCGGCCCATTTCGACCTGGCCCGCCGAGACGAATGAACGCATAGAGGAGTTTCTGCAAACGACTCTCTCGATTACCGACCGCAAGGTTGCCGTCTTCGATTGCGATGGTACCGTATTCGGGCAAGCCCCCTACTATCTGGCCGACGAGGCTCTCTATGCCTATGCCCAGACGCATTACCGGGAGCGCACCGACCGGTTGGCCCGGCAGAAGATGGCGATTATCGACCGCATGGTGAAGGATGGCAACAACGTGGGCAAACCCTATGTCGAGGATCGGGTCCATTTCTTCGCCGGCATGACTCCCGAGGAGATTGCGACAATCGGTTACGACTGCTACATGCGCTCTTATAAGGGGAAAATGTATCCCGAGATGAAGGCCTTGATTGCCAATCTGAAGGAGTTTGGCTTTGAAGTATGGATTCTTACCGCCTCGCCCGAGTTCCTCTATCAGCGCTTTGTGGCCGACGAGTTGGGTATCCCCGTGACGCATGTACTGGGCGTGAAGGGGGTGGTGAAGAACGGTGTGATGAGCGACGAGATTATCATGCCCATACCTCAGGACGACGGTAAGGCACAGGTGATACCTACCTACATCAAGGCGGTGCCCCTCATTGTGGGGGGGAACAGTCGGGGCGATATGGACATGCTCAACGAATCGCGGGGATTGAAGATTGTCGTCAACCCCGACGATGTAACCGTGCGGGGCGAAGCCGACGGTCCCATGAACGGCCACACCGTGAAGTCGTATTGGGAGAAGGAGGGGGCCCTTATCGTCCGTTGCAACGATGTGCGCGATACGCAGGTCGATTTCAAGACGGCTCTCTTCGAGATAAGGACCAATGCCGAGAATATGAAACCTTGAACAAGTTATAAACCCAATAAAAACGTGAGATAACTATGAAATCGAAACTCTTTATGGCGGCTGCTCTATTGCTGGCCCTGTCGCAGAGTGCTTATGCTCAGTACACCACTCATGCTGTGGCACATCGCGGTTATTGGAAGTGTGAAGGTTCGGCCGAAAACTCGATTGCTTCATTGCAAAAAGCTCATGAGGCCGGTTGCTGGGGGTCGGAGCTGGATATTTGGCTCACGGCCGACGGCAGGCTGGTGGTCAATCACGATGCCCATACACTCGACGGGCTGGAGATCGAGAAGAGCAATTTCGACCGGCTCACCCGGTCGAAACTGAAAAACGGCGAGAATCTGCCTTCGCTCGAGGCTTACCTCGATGCCGGCAAGAAACTGGCTCCCATGATTCTGGTGCTGGAGTTGAAAACCCAGTCGACTCCCGAGCGCAATATCGAACTGGCCCGGAAGGTGGTCGATATGGTGAAGGCCAAGAAGATGGAGGAGCAGGTAGAGTATATCGCCTTCAGTAATCTGGTGGGGACCGAACTGATAAAGCTGGCACCCGAGGCCAAGGTGGCCTATCTCAACGGCGACAAGACCCCGGCCGAACTCAAGGAGTTGGGCTATACCGGCCTCGACTATGCTTATAAGGTATTGAAAGCCAATCCGCAATGGGTCGACGAGGCGCATCGCCTGGGCCTCACTGTGAATGTGTGGACCGTCAACAAGGCCGAGGACCTGCAATACTTCATCGACCACAAGGCCGACTATATCACCACCAACGAGCCGGTGCTGCTGTTGGAGATGCTGAAGAAATAAGATACGACTGAACTTTAAATAGGCGATTAGACTATTTCTCACAAGGGGCTGTATCCGTGACATCCGGGTACAGCCCCCTTTTTATTCGGGGGCCGGTAGCTGTTTGTAGCGGAAGGCGCACTCTACCCGGGGCGACAGCTTGCGCAACTTGAGAAAGGTGTCGGTCGATACACCGTATCCCCGGCATATCGAGCGTATCGATTCGCCTCGGGCCAGCCGCTCGACAATATCGGGTTCGTGGTCGATGAGGAGGCGCAATTTGGTGATGCTCCCCTTGCGGCGTCCCAAGGTCACCCCTTCGGCCTTGCGCAGGGCCAGCGCCTCTTTGGTTCGCATCGAGATGAGGTTGCGTTCGATTTCGGCCACAAGGCCGAAGGCAAAGCAGAGCACCTTGCTGTTGATGGTGTTGTCGAAGGCATAGCCGTCTTTGGTCGAGTAGATGGTGATTTGCTTCTCGAGGCATCGGCCCATGATGGCCATGATTTCGGTGAGGGTACGGCTCAATCGCGAGATTTCGGTTACGATAAGGGTGTCGCCCGGTTTCAACTGTCTGATTACCCTTCCGAGTTTTCGCTCTCGTTGGTCTTTCTTTCCACTTACAATCTCGGTTACCCACCGGTCGATGTTCATGTCGCGAGAGCGGGCAAAACGTCTGATTTCGTCGGCCTGGTTGTCGAGGTGCTGTCTGCTGGTGCTGATTCTTAAATATGCAATTACCATACTGTATTGTTTTTTGTCGGAGGATAAAGGTATGGTATTTCCGCGAGGGTGAGAAAATGAGACTGCCCCGGAGATGGCGGGCTCGATGAGGTCGGCGGGTGGGTATAAAAAAAGGAGACGGGCGCGCGCCCGTCTCCTCTGTATGATGAATGGTTGAGTGCGATTAGAATACAACCACTTTCTGGCGACCGATTACGTAGATGCCGGCAGGCAGCTCTACGATGTTGGTACCTTCGGTGAGGTTGAGTTGACGTACTTGTGCACCGGTGAGGGCATAGATGGCAACGTGGGCAGCCTCGGCCGTTTCGATAGTTACCTGACCTTTACCGTTGATGATCTTCATGCCGTTGGCTTCTACCGTTTCGATACCCGAAGCTACACCCTCTTTGATGCTGAGGTCGGTGATGGTCCAGCGGGCAGCACCTTCGGCCTCGGAGCAGGTGTATTTGAAGGCGAAGCGGATAGGAGCGGTGAGGTTCTTCAACTCGATGTCGCCCGAGGGGGTAGTCTCTTGCGACGAAGCCCAAGTGGCCATGTCGGTAATTTCGGTCCAGGTAGCCTCAGCGGGTTGCGTCATGGTGCTGGGGTCGAAATTGCTCGAATAGAAGAGTTGGGCGGCAGGACCCGTGAAAGACACTTCGCTACCGAAGGAGAGCACGATGCTGGAAGCACTTACGGCCGGAGAAACGAGGTAAGTCCCGCCGTCGCCCTTGTTAAAGCCGTTGGCTTGTGCACCGTAAGAGGTCGAACCCCATTCGGTCGTACCGTAGGTAACATAGGTGAGCCATTCGCCCAGACCCGATTTGAAGTCTGTCGAGTAGGGCAGCGTAACCGACGAAGCCCGTACCGTCAAAGTGTATTGAGCGGCACCCTCTTCGTAGGAGTCATCGCCCTCGGTGGTAGCTTTGATAATCGTGGTACCCGGGCCTGCTACCGTTACGATACCTTCGGCACTGATGGTAGCCACCTCCTGGTTGCTGCTGCTGTAGGTAATGGGACGCTCGGGAGTAGCCGTGGCGGCACTGTTGTAGGTAAAGCTCTCGGTGAAGAATACCTCTTTGTCGCCGTTAACTTCGTTGAAGGCTACCGTTACGGCTTGTTTGCCGCTGTCGAGTTTGTAGAGGGTGAGGTTTTTCTGGCTGCCGGTGTAGCAGGCAAAACGGGGAGAATTGGTATTGTATTGGAGCAGACGGTTCGTTACGGAACCGTTTGCGCAAGTGAAGAGGCCATCGGCAAACGTGAATGTCCAATCGCAGTTCTCTTCGGTGTATGCTTCGTAGATGTATGCGTTGTTGCCGCTACCTCTGTAACCTACGAAAATATTGTCGCCATTGCTGATCGACATGCTACCGTTGGCTTGTGTGGTGATGTCCCAGATAATCGATTGGTCGTCGGTTACGATTTTACCGTCGGTAAGGTCAACGTCGGTATACATGAAGTAGCTCTTCTCGTTGGTGGTGTTCATGGCTTTTACCGAGGTAGCATCGTCACTATCCTGGTATACGATGATGTACTTGCCATCGGTTACGGCACCGCTGGTCACTTTGGCAAAGGTCTTGATCATAGCCGGGTCAACAACAGTCAAGGTATATTCTACGAAAGAGGCTTCGTAGGTAGCCGTTTCGGCTACTTCGGCCTTGATGGTAGTCGTACCGCCGGCCACCAGTGTAACGAGACCGTTTTGAGCAATCGTGGCCACTTCCTGGTTGCTGCTGCTATATACGATGGCAGCGTCGGAAGCCGAGGTGGCTGCACTGCTGTAACTGCCCTCGGAGAGCTGTTTGGTTACATCGCCCGTGATGCCGGTAAAGGCCAGGTTGGGATTCGATTTACCCGATTCTTCCAGTTTGTAGAGAGTCAGGTCTTGTTGTCCCGATTTGTAAGTCGTGAAGCGAGGACTTGAAGGGTTGTACTTCAAATACAATGCAGTTGATGACCCTACGCTTTTTGCTATAAATTCGCCATCCGATTCTGTGAAGGTCCAGTAAAACTTATTGTCTCCGTCGGCCCAAGCTTTGGCAGGAACATTTTTTTCGCCCGAGCAGTAAACAAAAATATCACCGTTACTTATGGTGCTGCCGGTCTCGGTCGTTTTTATTTCCCAAACAATCGAGGCGTCGGGGTTGAGAATAGAACCGTCAACAGGCGTTATATCGGTCGGATTGAAATATTTACCTGCATTCGTGTTGTTCATTGCACAAGTCGTTCCATAGGCAATCACATATTTGCCGTCGGTCAGTTCGTCGAGGGTGGAGATTTGGGTATAGGTGTCGGCCCAACCTGCATTAACTCCACACAACATAGCTATTAACAAGATAGCTGTGCGTAAAAAGTAGTTTTTCTTCATAGATATAATTTTTAGAGTTCTCGTATCCTAGATGGTTTGTTTTTAGTCTATTAGCTAAGGGATAACAAAAATATAAAATCGTTCTTGAAAGTAAAAGGTTTTTTGTGAGAAACTTTCTATTTTTAATAAAAATGTCATACGTTCCTCTCGGTTCGGTCGGTTTTTATTTATTTTGCAGTATCTATTGACTCTAATAACTGACACAATGAAAAAGGAAGAGATAAAGAAACCGGTCAAGATTTTGTTTGTATGTCTGGGGAATATCTGCCGGTCGCCGGCGGCCGAGGGGGTGTTTCTGCACCTGGCGCGCGAGCGTGGGGTGACCGATTGTTTCGAGGTCGATTCGGCCGGGACTTACGGTGGTCATGCGGGCGATTTGCCCGACCCTCGCATGCGGGCACATGCCGCCCGTCG
>ULJY01001960.1_pt1 | contig 10605 bp, 8 predicted proteins | sample 1951011 | NCBI WGS metagenome assembly ULJY01 (sample SAMEA4835486, study PRJEB28245) | human gut metagenome | biome: gut microbiome; material: fecal sample | place: Denmark | collected 2008 | reverse complement strand
CTTCAAATTCCCCTCTATACTTTGTTCCCGCTACCACGGAAGACATATTTAAGGAAATGATTTTACAGTTTTTTAAAATTTCGGGAACGTCATTATTGATAATTCGCTGTGCTAAACCTTCTGCAATCGCAGTTTTCCCCACGCCCGGTTCGCCAATAAGAACCGGATTGTTTTTATTTCTCCGTGAGAGGATTTGAATAACTCGGTTAATTTCAGTCTGACGCCCAACAACAGGATCAATTTTTCCCTGTTTTGCCCTTTCATTCAAATCAACAGCAAATTCTCCCAAGTCGCCAAGATTTTCATTCTTTTCACTATCATTTTCTTCCGACATAAATTGTTCAAAAGCACGCTTCAATTTACCTCCTGTTACATTGAACTGCTCCAATATGCGGATCGCCAATCCGCCGCCTTCATGAATAATGGCCAGCAATAAGTGTTCTGTTCCGACATAATTATTGCCAAGTTCATTGGCCTCTTCGACAGCCATTTCAAGAACCCGCTTTGTACGAGGTGCTATATAAAGGTCCGTATTTCTGAAAAAAACTGAATCGTTATACGCCTGCAGGAATTCTTCCAGTGCTGTTACTGTAAGTCCCAACGAATTTAAAATCTTTCCGCCCACACTGTCTTTTTCATTTGAAATACCTATCAAAAGATGTTCTGTCCCTACATATTCACTACCAAGCTTAGAGGCTTCCTCCGCAGCAAACTTCCATGCATTCTTTACGCTGTCTGTGTACCTATTTTCCATCCAAATTTCCTCCTTACATATTTGATTATCATAATTTTTCTTTTAAATTCCATTTTGTGCTTTATATGCCTGTATTTGATCCCGCAGCTTAGCCGCCTGCTCAAAATCTTCCGAATTTATAGCTGATTTTAATTGTTTTTCATATTCAGCCAGCTTTTCGTCTTTTATTGACTCTTCCTTTAAGCCCGGTTCATTTTTGGTCAGATTATGACTGAACAAGGGTCTGAGTTCTTCTCTAAAAGATTTATAATCCTGGTTTCCATGAAACAGTCCCTTTGACAGATTTAATCCATCAGATGCTACTTCCCTGACATCACAAATGCTCCCATTATTATCTTTATAAAAATGTGGAAATATATCAAATAATCTTTTTCCTAAAATAGAAGGCATTGAATAATTTAATAAGTTTTCAGTTTGCTTGAAACGTTCTCCTTGTGCACATTCATTACAAAGATGTAATTCACTTTTTTTACCATTAATAATTCTTACCAAATGTACATTGGCTGCTCTTCCATGACAATGTTCACAAAACATTTTATTCTCCTTTCAAAGTCCACTCTGTCTGATGTATTATAGTTCTTACAGCATCTTGCCGATCTTCCGGCGGACAAAATTCAAGCATTGTCCGCATTAATACTTTAATCATGTGATATTCACGGCGTGAAATGATATTATATTTCAGAAGCATATTAAAATATCCTTCAAAATTGCTTTCAACCAATTCTATATCATTTTTATCAGTCTCCCCTTTTTTTTCAGAGACCATATGCGAGATTATTCCGTGATCTTTTTCCGCTACACCTCGCATGGAAATTTTAATGTATCCGCCGCTTCCTCGTCTTGACTCTACCATGAATCGATTATCTGATGAAAATCGTGTATTGATTACATATGTCACCTGTGACGGGGCACATTCCAAAAGATCAGCCACATCCTTACGCCGTAAAAGTAATTCATCAGAAGACTGCTTTCCCAACCTTTCTAATATAAATTGTTCAATTCTATCCGCTAAAATGGAATTTGTCATTTGATAATAGGCTCCTTTTCTTTTTACCAAATCTATTTTATTACTTAAAAGTCAAAAAGTCAATATGTTAAATAGTAAAAGCCACATGGAAAAAGGACATTTCTTTCATGTGGCTTTTAAAAAGCTAAAAATTAGAAATTCTTAAATTTTGCAAAACACTGGTAATCACTGATCCTGGAAAACCCCGACGATATAATATGCCCGCAGCTCTTCTATAATTATGCTTTAAATCTGGTAAAACTTTCACTTTATTTTTCATAACGATAAGTGCAGCCGCATATTCTTCATCAAAAGTCAAATGTCGGTCTATGGAAAGGCCTCGCAATTTCATTTTTTTATGAATATAAACATCTCCATAAGCATTCTTGCTCTTATATAAGTTAAACAAATCTTCAGCAAGATCTAAATCATTTACATATCCATAGTGTAAAAGTTTCGATAAAGCTTCTTCTATCTCCCGCAAAGGATATTCCCTGTCTTTTAATTTTTTACGCAATTCATAAGTACTCTGTCCACGATACTTCAGTAAATGCAAGGCCGCTTCATACGCTGTTTTACTCTTTTGCATCTTTATTCTTTGCAATAACATCCACATTAAATTTTTCCGGTTCTACCACCAGAGTATCCCTAATAATCTTATCAATTTCCGCAGCGATTTCCTGATTTTCTCTTAAAAAAGCCTTTGCTGCCTCACGGCCCTGACTTATACGATTTCCTTTATAGGAGTACCATGCCCCGCTCTTTTGAATAATATCCATATTAGTTGCGAGATCCAGTAATGTTCCTTCTTTTGAGATACCTTCTCCATACATCACATCAAACTCAGCTGTTTTAAAAGGCGGGGCCACTTTATTCTTTACAACTTTGGCACGAGTACGGTTTCCCACCACATCTGTCCCATTTTTTATAGCTTCACCGCGACGGATTTCTACCCGTATAGAAGAATAAAACTTAAGCGCTCTGCCACCAGTAGTGGTTTCAGGATTACCAAACATAATACCAACCTTCTCACGAATCTGATTGATAAATATCACGATGGTTCTGGATTTACTTATAATCCCGGTTAATTTTCTAAGCGCTTTGCTCATCAATCTGGCTTGAAGTCCTACAGATTGATCACCTATATCTCCTTCAATTTCCTGTTTCGGAACAAGAGCTGCTACTGAGTCAATAACAATCATATCCACCGCTCCGCTCCGCACCAACTGCTCACAGATACTTAATGCCTGTTCTCCGCTATCCGGCTGAGAAATCAAAAGGCGCTCCGTATCGACACCCAAATGATGAGCATATACGGGATCCAAGGCATGTTCCGCATCAATAAATGCCGCTACACCATTATTTTTTTGTGCTTCAGCAATGGCATGTAATGCTAATGTCGTTTTTCCGGAAGATTCCGGCCCGTAAATTTCTATGACCCTTCCCCGAGGATATCCGCCAACCCCTACTGCAATATCCAGAGCTAATGAACCTGTCGGAATAACCTCTGTATCCAATTTTCCCTTCATATCGCCTAATCGCATAATTGCACCGGCTCCGAACTCACGGGTAATTTGATGCATTGCATTTTCAAGAGCCTTTTGACGTTCTGAGTTCATGTCCGTATTCTGTACTTTTACTGTCATTTTATCCTCCTTTATTTAATTTAATATACTGCAGAACATAATATAATGCCTTATCTGCTGCGCCATAACGGATACTCTCACGATTCCCCATAAAATGTTCTTCATAGACTTTTGTTCCATATTTTCCTGAAACAGCTATAAATACAAGACCAGGACTATCCCCATGTATTCCATTCCCCGGACCGGCATATCCGGTAGTGGCTACCGACACATCACTATTATAAAGTCGTCTGCTACCTTCGGCCATTTCACCAGCTACACCAGCACTAACAGCAGTATCTCTTTCCAGTGTACTTTTTGAAACACCGAGAATCTCCTCTTTACTATCATTCCAATAAGTAACAGCACTCCCCTTAAAGTAGTCAGAACTTCCGGGCAAATCTGTCATTAACTTTCCAATTATGCCACCGGTACATGATTCAGCGGCGCTCATTGTCATTTTATACTGAATCAATAATTCTGCCAAATCACTCCTAATATCAGATTCAACATGATACTCTGATACAGGAAGCCGCTTTTTTATAATCAATAAGAACGGAGTGATCAAATCGTGCGCATTTTGTATAGTACTTCCATGCGCAGTCATACGAAGCGCAATATATCCCGGCCTTGCCAATAAAGCAAATGTCGGATTTTCCTGCGCCTTAATTAGATCCATTATACGGGATTCAATTTCTGTCTCTGTCAACCCTGTTATAGTTACTATAACAGAATAAATAATACCTTGCGGTCCAAAATTACTTTCAAGCCACGGCATCATCTCTTTCTCTGCCATAATTTTCATTTCAAATGGTGGTCCCGGTAAATGAATTAGTGCTTTATGATTTTTAATAGATGCAGATCCATTAGCTGAACCAACATGATTTTCAAATATGCAGGAACCTTCTCCGAACCATGCCTGTCGCGATAGGAGTTTAGAATATACTCGCCCTTCTCGTTCATAATAATCCCTAAGACGGCTATTCTGATCCTCATAATATACATAAGGAATACCTAAAGCTTCTGCCCCGATGCGCTTTGTAATGTCTCCTTGTGTCGCACCCAGCCCGCCGGATGTAATTACTATATCTGCCCGAGACAATGCAATTTCCATAGCATTTCTCATCCGCATAGCATTATCCCCCACCGTAGTCATATAAGCTACTGTAAATCCGTGCTGATTCAGAAAAACCGCCAACCATCTGCTGTTCTCATTATCAATTTCTCCCAGTAGTAATTCTGTGCCGGTAGTAATGATTTCAACAATCATCATATACCTCTATCTGTTGTTATTCTCTCCGCAATCAAATCATATGCGTATCCATCTATAATATGCGCCTTAACAAAGTCACCCGGTCGTAAATCGCCAGGGTGATCTATGTAAACATTACCATCTACCTCAGGTGCTTGGAAAGATGCTCTGCCTTTAGCCTGAAGATTTCCACATCCATCATCTAATAATTCTTCCACCAATACTTCTGTATCAACTCCAATCAGATTCCGATTATTTTCTTCAGAAATTTCTGCTTGAGCCGCCATTAACTCGTGATATCGATTTTCTTTTATTTCTTCTGTAACCTGATCGACCATACGGGCTGCTGGTGTCCCATCTTGTGCTGAATAAGTAAATGCCCCCATATTATCAAATTTCACTGCCTTGATGAATGTAAGCAATTCTTTAAAATCTGCCTCTGTTTCTCCAGGAAACCCAACCATAAGGGTTGTCCGAATTGTTATATACGGTGTGGTATTTCGTAATTTCTTCAATAGCTTTTTGATGCTTTGGGAAGAATCACGTCTATGCATTCGTCTTAATACGGAATCACTTATATGCTGTAAAGGAATATCTACATATTTGCAAATCTTTTCTTCTTTAGTAATTATTTCTAAAAGTTCATCATCAAAATATGTTGGATACAGATAAAACAAACGAATCCATTTCACATTATCAATTTTTACAAGTTCTTTTAATAGCCTTGCAAGTGTTGTTCCATCATTTAAATCTCTGCCATAGAAACTGGAGTCCTGCGCAATTAAATTAAACTCACGGACACCTTCACTGGAAAGCCGTTTGACTTCGTGTACAACAGACGGAATGGAGCGGCTTCTCATCGCGCCACGAACATAGGGAATATAGCAAAACGTGCAACCATTACTGCATCCTTCCGCAATCTTTATATACGCACTGTAAGGTGGAGTCAGCGGCTGCCGCGGAATAAGTTCTTCATGTTCACAGGGAGCAGTATCGAATCTATATATCTTTTTATTGCCATGAATATAGGACTCTTGGACAACTTCTAAAATATGTTGCCATGAATCAGTACCTATAAAAATATCGATTTCCGGTATTTCTTTTCCCAATGCTTCCTTATATTGCTGTGTCAGACACCCGGCAGCGACAAGTTTCTCACAAACTCCCTCCTTTTTATATCTGGCTGCCTGCAAAATGGTCTGAATTGATTCTTCCTTTGCCGGATCAATAAATGTGCATGTGTTGATAATAATGATTTGCGCAGTGCTTAAATCCTCAGTTAATTCATACCCGGCTTTTGCTAAAATACCAACCATCATTTCAGTATCTACCAAATTCTTGGAACATCCCAAGTTAATAACTCCCAATTTACGATTCAATTATGAAATCCTCCTGAAACGAACCTGTTCTATCCATTCATTCAATAGTATTTTTTTCCCCTCATCAACATATTTCTTCTCTAATCCCCAATAACTTAAAGGATTTCCGTTTGTATCAGCAGGCAATGTGCTGTCATTAACATAAATAAAGTAACAACCGTTATCCTGCATGACCTTTTTATAATGCGTAGGCGTCAACAACCAATTCATAAGTTTTTGACCAAGTTCGGGCTCTTTGCTGTCGGCAGAAAGCCCTATACCATACAAATACCAGGAAGTTCCATCCGTAGGGTACATAATTTGTAGAGGAAGATTTTCTTTTTGTGCCCGCATAGCCTCATTATAGCTGGATATCCCGATATCACACTTTCCCATACCCGCCATCCTTGATGGCGTCGAAAGATATTTCCCATATTGTACAATATGGGAGTTCCCCTCAGACAAAAGGTAAAGTGCCTCTGTAATCCCGAAGTGTTCTGCCATAGATAACAGCAAATCTTCCGCCATATCTGCCGCAATAAAATCCGTCATGGACAATCGGATCTGCGGTGAAGTCATTATATTGTTCCAATTATAATTTAGCAGAGAATGTCTGGCCGCAAATTCTTTATTAACAACAAAAACAATCGGATCTAACCAAATTCCCGTCCAAGTCCCCTCGAAATCCTTAAATTGTTCTAAAGCAGTGTCTGTCGATTCTGAAGAATAGGAGCGTAATGCCTTATTCTTTTTCAATTCTTCCAAATTGGTCTGAGATGTTAAAAATATATCAGCCTCGCCAATCCCCTGATGCCCATTACTGCCTAATTGTTCCGCTGTCATACGTATAATTTCTATCTGAAATCCGGTTTCCGCATAAAATTCTTTACCGATTTCATCTAAAATATTGGATTGTAAATCAGTACAAATTTTAATAGTTTGCGTCTTGACTGAAGTTTGCTTTTTCAAATCTTCCTGGATTTTTGCATATTGTAAAATTCCCCAAAAAGCAGTAGAAGCTAATATAAGAAATGATATAACCGGTATTAATCTCCGCAAAGGTTATCGCTCCCTTATTTGATAATATGTTATTTATTTTAATTTTCTATTTGATCCGGAAATAACTCTTTTAATTGCCCTTTAGAAACTAAAACCGTTCTCGGTTTTGCACCATCAGCTTTACTTACAATTCCCATTAATTCCATGGTATCCATTAATCTTCCTGCTCTAGTGTAGCCGATTCGAAACCTTCGCTGCAATGCGGAAACAGATGCTCTTTGGGTATCAACCACCCACCCTGACGCTTCTGCCAATAATTCATCTTTCGGCTCCTCTGAATCTGAAGAAACAGCAGGCTCCCACTCTGATAAATCTATTTTCGTCTCATCAGATACTATGACATCCTGCTGGATGCACTGTTCCTTTACATAAGAAACGACAGCCTCCACTTCCTCATCGGAAATAAATGCCCCTTGTATACGTATAGGATTTGATGCACCGGATGGATTAAAAAGCATATCACCTTTACCTAAAAGTTTTTCTGCGCCTGCTTTATCTAAAATGGTTCTGGAATCCACTTGTGATGAAACAGCAAACGAAATACGGCTGGGGATATTGGCTTTAATTAGGCCTGTAATAACATCTACAGAAGGTCTTTGCGTTGCTACAACAAGATGAATCCCCGCAGCTCTTGCTTTTTGTGCTAATCGACAAATCGCATCTTCCACACTGTCCTTTGCCACCATCATCAAATCTGCCAGCTCATCAATCACAACGACAATGAATGGCATCTTTATTTCAGAATTTTGCTTATTAAATCCATTAATATCACGAACATTTTTTTCCGCAAAAGACCGATAACGGGTTTCCATTTCTGTTACAGCCCAATTTAAGACACCTGCTGCTTTCTTGGGCTCCGTAACGACTTCCGTGCGCAAATGAGGAATCCCATTATATATAGACAGTTCAACCACTTTGGGATCGATCAGGATTAATTTTACATCTTCAGGAAGACTATGATAGAGAATACTGGTAATTATGGTATTGATACAAACCGACTTTCCGCTTCCGGTTTGCCCGGCAATCAAAAGATGCGGCATTTTAGCCAGATCAGTAATCACTACCTTCCCTGCAATATCTTTTCCCAATGCCACAAGTATTTTTCCTTTCCCTTTTTGAAAAGCATTACTGGAAAGAACTTCCCGCAATGATACTGCAGCTGTTTTGGCATTAGGAATCTCAATCCCTACTGCAGATTTCCCAGGGATGGGCGCCTCTATTCGGATACTGGTGGCTGCCAGCTGAAGCGCTATATCATCCGACAAACCTTCTATTTTAGATACGCGTACCCCCGGAGCGGGTTCAAGTTCATAACGTGTAACAGCAGGTCCTATACTTACATGAACTATTTTGGCATTTACACCAAAGCTTTTTAATGTTGTCTCAAGACGATTCGCTTTTCCATAAGCATTAGTTTCCAAACTGCCGGAGCTTTCTCCCTCCTTTAAAAGAGACAGAGGTGGAAATGAATAAAAATTATTTTTCTCTGCTTCAGGCATGTCTGCCTTACTATTTATTTTAATATCATTTGTATTTTCTTCGCAGACTTTATGTCCTTCCAGCATATCAATATTATCTTCAGGCAATAAAATCTGTGCATTCTCGGAAACAGTTTGGTCTGTTGCTTCACCACATACAGGTTTCCCTTTTTCATCAGCAGGAGAAAATACATTAACAGGAAGATATTCCGTATCATCTTTTTTTATATTTTTAATGGTAGGCTTATGGAAAATAAAATCTGTTAAATTATATTGTTCTCCTGCATTTTCCGCCGCATTACGGGCGCTATGATATGCTTCCTGCTTTTCACGTATTCTCGCTTTAACATGACCAATCCTTTTTTCAGTTTGTTCTCCAACCTTTTTAGCACCGTTTGAAACTGACCAATGTGTTAACAGTAAAATATCTATGACAAACAAACCGGTCAAAATGATTGTCGTCCCTATATTTCCCGCTAAAAAACGTATTATGCCCACCGGGATCCCACAAAACATTCCTCCATATGTCATAAAAGAAGCTACTGAAAAGTTACTACCGGCAGGGAGCATATGATGATGATAGCCGGCTAGAAGTATCCATACGGCAATTAAAGAAAAAACAAGACGACGTGTCATATTTGGCGCATGTCCTGTCAATACGTATACTGCTCCCGTAAAGATAAGAACAAGGGCCGCCCCAAATGAGGCCACTCCAAAGAGTACATAAAATCCATTCCGCAGCAGATTTCCCACAATTCCCATGCCATAGCCGCCTAAACTGAGACATACAAAGAAACCCAAAAGAATCATAACAATTCCCGTGATTTCAACTCTATTCGTCCCCTGGCCTTTTTTCTTTTCGCGTGCAATATGTACTTTCTTTTTCATCAGTTCGGTAAACCTTCCTACTCCTTATTCATCCTTTTATTCCATCTTTTTACAATCTCCGCTTCTGCACCATTCAATACAGGGCGGTAATATACAGCAGAACAAAGTTCATCAGGCAGATACTGCTGTTTAACCCATCCCCCATATGCATGTGGATATTTATAAGCTATTCCGTATCCCAGCCTGTTCGCTCCATTATAATGTGCATCTTTCAAATGCCGCGGAATAGACCAGTTACTCTTCTTTGCAATATCTGTCATCGCAGCAGAAATACCGACAACCGTACTATTACTTTTAGGAGCAAGCGAAATATATAATACTGCTTCCGCCAAAATAATCTGCGCTTCCGGGAATCCAACCATTTCCGCCGCCTGTGCTGCCGATACTGCCACACGAAGAGCAGCGGGATCCGCTAATCCAACATCTTCTGCCGCACAGATTATAATTCTCCGTGAAATAAAAGAGGTTTTTTCTCCCCCTGCAATCATTCTTGCCAGATAGTGAAGAGCTGCCTGGGGATCGCTTCCACGCATGCTCTTAATAAATGCGGAAGCAATATCGTAATGATAATCACCTTTTTTATCATACACGGACATTTGTTCCCCGGCAACCCCCTGTACTTCTTTTTCAGTCAGTACCCCGCCATATGGCAAACTTGTTGTAGCCTGCTCCAATAAGTTTAACGCGATTCTAGTATCACCTGCCGCATATGCAGCAATATTTTTAAGAACTATTTCATCCGCATGATAATCATGCATGCCCAATCCCTTATTTTTATCTGTAAGCGCTTTTTGGAGGATAAGGACGATTGAATCGATGCTAAGCGGTTTAAGATGAATCAATCTTATCCGGGACAGTAACGAACCGTTTAGTTCAAAATAAGGATTTTCCGTAGTTGCTCCAATCAATATGAAAGTCCCATTTTCCACATAAGGCAGTAATAAATCCTGCTGTGCCCTATTAAATCGGTGAACTTCATCGATGAATACAATAGTTCTTCTTCCATAGTACTGCAATTCTTTTTGGGCAGCGGGAACGATGTCGCGAATTTCTTTAGCTCCGCTGGAAGTCGCATTTAATTTTAAAAATTTGAACTTAGTCATCTTTGCAATAACAGATGCAATTGTCGTTTTTCCACATCCGGGCGGCCCAAAGAGAAGAAGAGATGGTACTGTATCTCTTTCT
>ULJY01004307.1_pt1 | contig 11024 bp, 8 predicted proteins | sample 1951011 | NCBI WGS metagenome assembly ULJY01 (sample SAMEA4835486, study PRJEB28245) | human gut metagenome | biome: gut microbiome; material: fecal sample | place: Denmark | collected 2008 | reverse complement strand
GATCCACCGTAGAAACCGCCACGTGCATCCGCGTGTCGCTGGAGGCATAATAGATGTATACCGTACCGTCGTCATCGGCTATCCATCCGTTCGAGAAAAGCACATTGGACACATCGCCCACCCTTTCCCCCGCCAGCGGAGCCAGCAGATAGCCGGCTGGTTCAGCTATGACGCGCCACGGTTCATCGGCTGCGGTCATATAGAGATAGAGCACATAGCGCAGTCCGGCGGCACATCCGCGTACTCCGTGCGCCAGGTGCAGCCATCCTTGGGAGGTGCGGATGGGGTGCGGTCCCTCTCCGTTCTTCACCTCTTTGATCGTGTGATAATAACGGTGGTTTATTATCATTTCGTCCTTCACCTCCGCCCGGGTGATGTCGTCTATCAACGCCCATCCTATTCCTCCCCCATTTCCGGCATTAATAAAATCATCCTGCGGACGGGTGTAGAGGGCATATTTCCCATTCACAAATTCGGGATGCAACACCACATTGCGCTGTTGGCTCGCCGCTTTCAAGTCGGGCAACCGTTCCCAGTCCACCAGATTGCGCGTGCGTACGATTCCCGCCTTTGCCACCGCTGCCGACAGATCTCCCGCCGGTGCCTTGTCATCATGGCGTTCGCTGCAAAAGATACCATAAATCCATCCATCCTGGTGAGCGGTAAGACGCATATCATACACATTGGTTTCCGCCGGATCCACATCGGGCAATACCAGCGGACGTTTCCAAAAGTGGAAATTGTCCACCCCGTTAGGGCTTTCGGCTATGGCAAAGAACGACTTCCGGTCTGCTCCCTCCACACGCACCACCATCAGATACTTTCCGTTCCATTTCAGGGCACCACTGTTCATGGTAGCATTAAAGCCGATACGCTCCATACAACAAGGGTTGGTGGCAGGGTTGAAGTCATAACGCCATTCCAGGGGAATATGCTGGCGTGTCAGTACCGGATAAACATAACGGCGGATGACACCGTTCGTTTCTTCCTGCATTTCATTAGGACGTTGCAACAACGCTTCATGGCGTTGGCGCAATGCTTCTATTTGTTTTTTGAAATATCCGTTCATATCTTATTTTCTTTTCATTGTTATCAATCCATCTTTTACAGTAAAAGAATGCTATCCAAGCATCTAGAATTATACTATTTTATCAAAAATCAATCATATTCTATACAGTGTTGTTATTGGTTCTCAGGATAAAGAGACATACGGTAAACCCGCTGGTAAATCGCATCTTCCAATTCCAACTCAAACACAACATCCTGTGTTTCAGGATCTACTTCTGTCACGCGTGCACCACGATTGCCATTGCTAAGCACATTGCTCATTCCCGGACAAATTAATCTGTTACCCGTTTGTTCCAAATATTGCACCCCGGAACGGGCCGGAGTAAAATACGCGGCACCACGCTCTTTTCCATACTGCCAAACTTGGCGAACCGTACGGTTCACTTCATCCACTTCATATTCTATGCCGCAAGTATAAATATTTTTCCTGTCTGTAAAATCCAGTTTGAAGTTACGCCCATAACCATTATTGAAATAAAGAATGTGTCCATTAGGTAATGGGACAGCTGTATGACATCCCCAAGGCCATTCAAAATCATCACAATTCTTCGTTCCGGCTATCACCTCAGGATCAGTAATAGGAGTCCCGTCGGCATGAAGAGGATTCAATAATAATTTCAAGTATTTATCTCTCCAATACCCATGAGGCGATATAATCCACTCAATACCTCCAGCTTTATTAAACTTAAAGATTCCTTGATAACGAGCTGTAGCCAGATAATCATCTCCCCACTCTACTATACCATTATTATGCGCCCAATTACTGGCACTTTGTGCAAAAGGGTCTGAGGTTAGATCATAATCGGTCATTCCATAGCGAGCCGAATCCAACATGTGCACCAAATCCCATTCTTGCAATATCTCCCCTTTTTCGGGATCCATCATAATAATAAAATCATTTATCCGTACATCTTTCCCATTGGCGATTTTAGCGGAAGTCTTGCTCACAGTCGCTAATATATTGCCTTGCTTATCTTGAGATATGGCATGATGCATAGTGTATCCCCTTTCCAGCATATCCCAATTATGAATTGTACTTCCCATCATATCCACCTCCACCATCCGATGATGGTTTCCGTCACCGGTCATATAATGTCCGTTCTGCATCCGGATCAATCCGCACCCGATTCCGATATATCGATGTTCATCCGACTTCTCCCAATCAAGAATCCAACGGATTTCTCCGTCTGCATCTATCATATAAGGGATAGAAGTGTCTGTTTCATCCTGTCCGGGGGAGTTTACCAAATTCATGCCTGGCTCCATTCGGTCATATTGAGCCTTTACCACTCTGATTTCCTTAGGCAGCCTTCTGCTTTCCAATGTTTTCGTCTGAAGCTTTAGATTGGACCGAGCACGTTCATTTCCTTGCAAATCTGTATAAATTAAAGTGATCTGGTTATTATAATTGGGATAAAGTCCCAATACCGGAATATTCTGTTTTAATCCCACATCTTTAAATGTATATTCCACGTCAGGCGTATGCTTTCCCGGTTTGCTGTGTACAATCAGTTTAATGCGTCCCAATACAGGTAATTTTACAACTACACTGGCCGATAATGGATTGCAACCGGAAGGATTGACTGTAGAACTCAATATCAAGTTGTCAATCGAAGTACCTAAGGTAGGTATAACATAAGTGCTTCCATTGGCAAATGTCAAAGTCGTTTTCCAGTTTTCCGCATCCACATCTACACTTTGGATTAACTCTTGCGGAAAAATTATCTTATTGGACTCGAATAACAAAACACATTGTTCACGTTCTTGAGAAACAGATTTCAATAAATCATTTTCCTTCAACTGGTTTTGTATATCCTGCATAGCTTGGGTACAATCCTGTTCTTCATCACGACATGACAAAAATACAAATATCATAACCAACAAAGAGCATAAATAATATCCTTTCCTTTTCATTTGGCTTCATTGTTTTTATAGAGGGAGAGATCCCCCTCCCTCTCATACTTTTTAATTATCAGTTCAATGCAATCATCTCCATTCCGGCTTTTGCTCCAAATTCAAATTAGCGTCCACCTCTGCCTGAGGTATCGGGAAGTACAAGAATTTAGCTTCAAAATGGTCAAATCCTTGTGTATCCGAAATGCGGTCTGTCGGTTTATATCCTACCAATTCCTTTTCACCACTTTCATTTTCTTCGTAAAGCAATTCATAATGTTGAGAATCGGTCTTGCGTTCGTGCATGATAGCTTTCAACTTAGCAGGATCATTTCCGTACCAACGAACCATATCATCCCAACGTATATTCTCTCCGGCAAATTCCAGCAATTTCTGTTTCTGGAGTTCTGTCATTATAGCATCTTTTCCACTCAAGTTTTTCTCCGGCAGCCCGGCACGTACACGAATCCGGTTAATATCTTTCATTGCTCCGCTTTCATCATTGGTTTCCAGACAAGCCTCAGCGTGGAGCAACAAAACTTCTGCAAAGCGCATAATACGTAAATTGTTGATACGTCCAGCATCGTTAGAATACATCGTACATCCTGTGGGAACCCACCAAGCTGCAAACTTCTTCATCATGAAACGCCCTTGAACACCCTCGATAACCGGATAAGCAGGAGCATATCCTTGCTTGGCAATACCATATTTGCCATCGCCTTCGGGCAGTACCGTCCATTTAAACATATCATCAAATTCCACTTTACCACCATAGAATTTTTCATCCGGCTTCACATCACCGAAATCAGAATATTTAAAGAAGCACGTAGTGTACAAACGCTTATCCCATTTGGAATCAGATCCTTCCGGACGCTGTTCGGAAATGAATTCTTTTATCAAATAGGGAGAAGGCTGCATCTTATACCAACCACCGCCAATATTCTCACCTTTCAGTGTCGGGCCAAAATAATGAGCAAGGTTGTTTCCCATAAACGAGTCGTCACTAGTGCCATTGCCCCAAGAGTCACCCGAATTACCTTTGGCATCATAATTGATTTCCCAAATAGATTCGGCATTAAATTCCGTATCGTCACGGAAGTTGTCCTCATACTTTTGAGTCAAATCGTAACCATAACCATTCATTATAATTTCAAACTCATCCTTAGCGGCCTGATAATCCCCTTTCCAGATATAAGCTTTACCCAACATGGCAATAGCCGCACCTTGAGTTACACGACCGTTCTCATCGCTTGAACGAAGTTTAGGCAAACGAGACTTGGCTTCCTTAAAGTCTGAAATAGCCTGTTCCAGCACTTCATCACCGCTAGACAGTCCATGAGTTTCCGGATCTGCATCCTGCGGGAGAGTACGGATAACCGCATCACGATAATCAGTACGCAAACGGAAATACCAGAATCCACGTAAGAAATAAGCCTCACCTATCATTTGCTCACGTTTGGTTTCGTCCATATCAACCGTAGCCGCACGATATATGAATTCGTTCGCCATCTGAATGCCTTCATAGATGTTTCCCCAGCTCAAATCCTTTGTATTCGTTGTGTTGACAAACGACAAATATTCCCAAATATAAGGTTCTTCTCCGCGAGTGGGGTAAAGGTCGTCACCGCGCATCTGAAGATGCATGATGCCTTCCAACCCACCATAATATCCACTGGTCATACGGCGGAAAGGATTATAAACTGCGGACAAGCCTTTCATCACATTATCCTCGGATGTCCAGAAAGTGGTCGGAGTCTGACGGTTAGGATCAATCTCATTCAGAAAGTCATCACTACAAGAAGACAACAACATTGGAGCTACAGCCAATGCAGCTATGTATTTTATAAAATTCTTTTTCATATTCTGCAAATATTACTTATTCCTAATTAGAAATTTACTTGTAAACCAAAGGTGATAGTACGTGCCATCGGATAACGACCGTCATCACAACCACGGGTCATTACACCCGAACCACCTGATGTACCGGCACCATCGGCATCTACCATACCCAAGTCAGGAGTATATCCTTTATAATCGGTTATAGTGAAAAGGTTTTCCATAGCCGTATAAACACGCACATTCTGCAAACCGGCTTTAGATACCCATACTTTGGGCAACGTATAACCTAATTCCAAAGTCTTCAAGCGCAAGAATGAACCATTTTCCAACCAACGGTCCGTATAGCCCCAGTTTGTACCATTAGGATCGCTAGTACCAAACAAACAGCGAGGAATGTCAGAATGATTGTTTTCAGTCCAGCTGTTCATGCGTTCTGCATATTGGTTTCCCGTTGATTCATTATAAACCGTACTATAATACTGGGCATTGTAAATCTTGTTGCCAAAGTTTCCGTCAAAGAACATATTCAAATCCAAACCTTTCCATTCAGCACCCAGACTTACACCCAAGTTAACTTTCGGGAAAGCAGAGCCTACATCCTGACGGTCATTATTGTCAATCTTACCATCTCCGTTATAATCCACGAAACGCAAGTCACCCGGTTGTGCATTAGGCTGGATCTTATTACCGTTCTTATCCACATACGCATCAATTTCTTGTTGGCTTTGGAATACACCATCCGTCTTTATCAAATTGAAATAACCTATGGAATGACCGGTCTTGGCATAAGTGATCGTTCCTTTGGCATGAGGATTGAATCCCTGCCATTCATCACGACTTCCGTTTACTTCCGTCAGTTCATTCTTGATAAAGGTGGCATTGACACCTACATGATAATACAAATCGCCTACATTATTACGGTGATTCAATGAAATTTCAAATCCTTTGTTTTCTACTGTACCTGCATTTACTGTAGGATTCCCACTCAAGCCAAAACTCAAAGACTGCGGCATAGACAACAACATATCTTCTGTTTTCTGAATAAAATAATCAGCACTGACACTGAACTTATTGTTCAAGAAAGCAAAATCCAAACCCAAGTTCAAAGTCTTCGTCTTTTCCCAAGTCACATTCATGGGTGAAGTCCATTCCTTACCGGTAATGGCACCTTCCCAAAGTTCTGTGCCCATCATGTTATTCATACCTTTATAAACAACAGACTGGGTAGCATAATTGCCAATGCCGCTCAAATTACCCAGTACACCATAACTGGCACGAATTTTCAATTCATTCATGGTTTCCTTGATATTTTCAAAGAAATCTTCATTCATCACATTCCAACCCAAAGATACAGACGGGAATGTGCCCCAGCGGTTTCCATCTGCAAATTTGGAAGAACCGTCCCGACGAACAGAAGCAGACAGCATATAACGATCGGCATATGAATACATCACACGCCCAAACATAGAAATCATTGTATTGGCCCACGCGCTACCCGATGTATTTTGTGAAGAAACCGAACCGGCGTCAATCACAGAGAAACCTTCCGGGAAACCCTTACGTCCTGCACCAAAACCACGCGCATTGTTACGCTGGGCAGAATAACCCACCAAAGCAGAAACCGTATGATTGCCAAACGTATTATCATAATTGATTGTATTTTCAATCAACCAATCGTTCTCCCAGTCTGTACTTTCCGACAATTCCGCTTCATTCTTTTGTGAAGTAGAACTGAAATAATAAGGAGAACTATAGGCATAATTACGTCTTGTATATTTGTTTATACCTACATTGAATTTATATTTCAATCCTTTCAAGAACAAATCCACTTCGGCATAGCCATTCAATAAAATGTCTATCCCATGTCTTTGGTAATCATAGGCTTCTGTCCAACCTACAGGATTATCTCCTCTGGTCCATTCCGGAGCGACACCCCAAGTGCCATCTTCACCATATACATTCCACATAGGCACAGCTGTCAGAGCGGAGGTATATGAAACATCTTCGTACTTCTTTTTATAGAATTTCATCATCAACGTAGTCCCCATACGCAAATGATTATTGAAAAAAGAAAAAGTATTCTTAGCACGAATGTTCCATGCCTCATAACCGGTAGTATTCACAATACCATCCTGGTTAAGATAGCTTCCCGACAGATTATAGGTCGAAGTCTTGTTTCCTCCAGATACATTCAAGCTAACCTTGCTCACCATAGCCGAGTTATAAAGTTCTTTCTGCCAGTCTGTTCCAGCACCTCCATTCCAATTCAGCAACCCTTCTGCCGAACTATAACCGGTAGCCTTTGCCAAATCGCGAAGCTGATTACCATCCATTACATCAATGTATTTGGCAACCATCTGAACGCCTGTATAGGCATCCACTGTTACACGGGCAGGAGTTTCCAAACGACCGCCTTTAGTAGTGACCAATACAACACCATTAGCAGCACGAGAACCATAAATAGCAGCAGCCGAAGCATCTTTCAACACTTCAATAGACTGAATGTCAGCGGGATCAACCATATTGATATCACCATACACACCGTCAATCACATAAAGCGGACTGGTGGCACTCAATGAACTGATACCACGGACATTAATATTCAAGCCTTCCCCCGGCTGACCGTTGGCAGCCGACACAGTAACACCGGCAACTCTTCCTTGCAAAGCAGCTGAAGCACTACGTGCAACATTTGCCTGTAACTCTTTACCGGAAACAGAAGCGACCGCACCTGTCAAATGGCTTTTCTTCACTGTACCGTAACCGATAACCACCACCTCGTCCAACAATTCACCTTCCGACAATTTCACATTAATCACACTGCGGCCATCAACCTTAACAGTTTGCTCCCGATAACCTACATAAGAGAAATTCAAAGACTGACGGAAGCGGCCTTAATGGTATATTTGCCATCAAAATCGGTAATCACGCCATCCGTAGTTCCTACTACAACAACAGCCGCACCAATCAACGGATTATTCTCCGCATCCGTCACTGTTCCGGTAACAGTAATTTGCTGAGCATAGGCACATATACTAAGTATGCACAGCAACCATGTAAATGCAATTTGTTTCATAAATAATGTATTAGAGTTTAATTAAAAAATATTGCTGTAAAATTAACTAAAAATAGATTTCCAACACGTTATTGCTTTCGCAAACAACGGTAATGCCCCATGGATGGAAGAATAGCAGCTGAAATTAAGAATGTCTTTGTTTTCATAGTTATTTGAATTAAAAATTAACATTGCAAAGATGGCAATTCAAGCAAGCAGGAACAAATACAATTCAAGCATTAAACAATGAAATCTTATCAATATCAAAAAAAAATTCTTCAAGACAATGGAAAACACATCTGAATTGACCGTGAAATATAAAATTTTTCCCACACAGTATTCTTCTAATTATCAACCAATTACTGTGAAAAAACATCCATAAAGGCTCTCAACCGGTAGGTAAGCGGCGGTATCGTTCATCAATGTACAACACAACAACCGCCACACACAAAATGACAAAACTTCAATAGATGTATTTTATCAACAGGATGCAACCGTGAAAACAGTCTTATGACTTTATTGCTTCACCTTGGTGAAGCAACCGTTTCGCACAGGTGGCAACGGCACTTCACTTGAGTGAAAAGGCACGTTCAGCCGAGTGGTGCAACAAATGATGCAGTCTTCTTGCATGGAAACTCCCATCCCCTTGCACGGATACTGCCGTACATATATCAAGATTACGTACCCGACATGGAAACCGATATCCGACGAACCGGCTTCTGCAAGAAAAAAACGAAAAAGCACTTCGTGGGGATACAGGAAATCCCGTCACCGCATATTACTGTTTATCAGCGCAATACAATGACGGAACAAAAAACTATTGCAGCGTAGAAATAAAAACAGAACCAATGTTACAAAGACGAACTACTCAACACAGTTCCGGTATAGGAAACCACGCTACGGGCCGGCAAGGTCAGGGTATAGACACCATCGGCAGGTTGAACAGCTTCCACCGGCTCCCATTTACGGGTGTCATCGGTGACATAGCCTTGCAAAGCACCGGAAACCTGAGCGCTTTCAAGAGCCAACGAAATAACTACTTCATGATCCGCAGGGTTGATGGCTACAACCGTGTAACCGTTGTCACCATATTTATAGCCAGACACCATATAGCCTTGTTCGAAATCATATTGCGCCGAGATGCGCTTGCTGCCTACAGGGATGTAACGGGAGAAGTTGCCGAACACCTCGCAACGCTTGGTCACTTCATAGTCCACGCGGTTCTTTTCAATGTTAATCAGCCCCTCGGTGGTTCCGCCATCCGGTATAGCACCTGCCCACCACACAATAGCGCCGGTATTGGCCTCACACAAGAAACGATGGAACTTCTTCGCCCATTTCAAGCCGCTGGTCATGGTAGCATCATAACTTTCCGTAGGATCGCTGATTTCGGTCAGCCACACGGGAATTCCCTTCGATTCGGCTTTGCTGAACGGTTCAATGGCAGGATCTTTCCCGGTCACAGGATCCACATAGCCGTGTCCGGCGGCAATGACGGGAAAGTTGGTGATTTTAGGATTCAGGTTCAGAATGTCGCGCACATAATTTTTACTGCCCATGATAAAGCCCAGAATGGCAGACCACTGGGCATTCTCGCCAAAGATAATCCGGGTTTCGGGATGGGTTTGTCGCAACTTGGGACCTAAGTTATTCACAATGAACGGTCCCAGCGTAGTGGTACCGGGAAGCCAGAGGCATGAGTTCCAGCTTGCCGCATACTCGGGCTCGTTGGCAGGAGAGATGGCATAGACAGGCAGGCCTGCCGCTGTGTAGGCATCACAGAAATTGGAAAGATAGTCGGCAAAGGCCTGGTAGCTGCCGCGTTTCAAAAAACCTTGCGAGGTACTGCCGTTGCTTTTCATATAAGCCAGAGCAGACCAAACGGAAAAGATGAGTTTGTCCACACCGTATTCCTGCTTCGCTTTTTCATGATCCACAACTGTCCGTTGCGCTGTGCGATGCCTTCGGCAACACGATTCTCATCACGGTTGAAATCAATATCGAAAAAAGGATCGTCCAAAGACAGATTGATATCCTCGTCCATATTAAACGTGGTTTCATCGTAATGGGGGAATACCTCGCCCCTGAGGATACTGAGGCGAAGCCCGTCCTGTCCGAACATCACATCCATAATCTCCTGACGCTTGCGGTGGGCATAAAGATAGTCGGACCAGCCGGCCTGCGCCACACCAAAACCATCGATGGTTTGTTCTTCGTTGTTCCACTGAAGAACTACATCGGCCCCCAAGGTACTACGTGCATCGGCCGGGATTTGTTCTGCCGGAAGAGCATCGGTAACATCGGTACAGGCACAGAGGCAAACGGCGGAAGCTGCCACGGCAAAAAGGTAAGATAGCTTTTTCATGACACTTGTCTTTTTTAAGGTTAGTATTCAAAGTTTTACCAGGTTGTAACCCAAAGGCAAAGATGGAAATTTACCGACAGACAAACCAATACTATCCGAACATATACTTATGATATTTTATCAAAATAGAGACCGTCAATATGAGAAGCCTTGTTCTGGCTATCCGAATAAAGAAGAAAAAACTTACAAGCCGTTCGTAGTACCGCAAAAAGACACGGAACATTATTTCCAGGCATTCAAATCCTACAACATCCCCGAACTTTCAGAAAATCCGCTTTCTTTTAGTGCTGTCAAAATCAGGCAAGTCCATGAGAAAGTTCCGGCCGAACCTTTTAAATGATAGTCTTGTTCTTACGATAATTATCACGGAACTCTTTAGGAGTCACTCCTTTTTTCTTTTTAAAGATACGGTTGAAATTGGATAGATTATTAAAGCCACAATCATATCCTATTTCAGCTATTGACAAGGAAGAATCAACCAAAGCACGTGAAGCGGCCCCCAAGCGGATATCAGTAAGGAAATCGATAAAACTTTTGGAAGTATGCTGTTTGATAAAACGACAGAATGAGGCCTCGCTCATATTTACCATTTTAGCTACATCTGCAAGACGGATCACTTCCGAAAAATGAAAATGAACATAATCCAGCACCTTGTTCAACTTCTCGTTAGTATGCTCTTTGGAAACAGAGTTAATGGCAAACTGCCCGGTTGATAGCTCACGCATCCCTTTGTCCAATGATAATTCATGAAGAATAACAAGCAGTTTTATCAAGGAATAGAAACTATCGTTCTCGCAAGACAGC
>ULJY01008078.1_pt1 | contig 11474 bp, 10 predicted proteins | sample 1951011 | NCBI WGS metagenome assembly ULJY01 (sample SAMEA4835486, study PRJEB28245) | human gut metagenome | biome: gut microbiome; material: fecal sample | place: Denmark | collected 2008 | reverse complement strand
CCCGGCCGTTAAACAGCTGTCATAGGCATAGCTTTTCCATACTGAATACCTATCTTATCCATACCGAATGCCTGGCTTCCACCTATTATCGCACGGGCTTTTACAAAGTTAATACCGTGTTTGCAGGAAACCAATAGCTTGTTTACACGATATTGGCAAATTGCTCCATATCCTATTAATTTATTGTACTACAATATATTAATAGATTATTTGGTGTAAATTTAAGGTGGAAGCAACTTTTGCTTCCACCTTTTCAAGTTGCTTCCACAGCATCCGCAACCCCGATGAATAAAGGGATACAGAGAATGGGTGGAAGTGTGGAAGCAACTTGTGACATAACTTTATTGCTGAGGAATATGTGCCACTAAAGAAAAAAGGTGTGTCGAAACTCTCCTAAACTAAAAATCACCCTCGCCACAGGTAGTTGTAGCGAGGGTGATTTCGAGAAAAGGGGAGTTTTGACACATCCCCCTCCTTTATCAGTTTCCCTGATATCGATTACTTGGTATCTCTCAGCTCCCAGCCCAATGCACTGGCACCCAGCACAGCGGCATCAGAGTCCTTCAACTCGGAAGCCAGCAACTTAGTCTTGCCTTTGTAGATATTCAATACATTGTCATCAATGGCTTTCTGGATAGGCTTGAAGATATAGTCGCCCGCTTTTGCCAGACCACCGAACAGTACGATAGCTTCCGGGCTGGAGAAAGCAATGAAATCGGCCAAAGCCTCACCCAAGATAGTTCCGGTAAACTCAAAAATGTCTTGAGCAATCTTGTCGCCCTTCACAGCTGCATCATACACATCCTTGGAAGTAATGTTTTCTGCTGGAATGTCGCGCAACAAGCTTGGCTCGGTACTCTTGGTCAGGAACTCACGGGCAGAACGTGCCACACCCGTAGCCGAGCAGTAAGTTTCCAGACAACCGTGACGTCCGCATCCGCAGAGACGACCGTTTTCACGACGGATAATAGTATGTCCCAACTCTCCGGCAAAACCGTCATGGCCATATACCATCTGACCGTTAATAACGATACCGCTACCTACACCGGTGCCCAGCGTAATCATGATAAAGTCTTTCATACCGCGAGCCGCACCGTAAGTCATTTCACCGATACCGGCAGCATTGGCGTCGTTTGTCAAAGCGGTAGGAATACCCAAACGCTCCTCAAACATGGCAGCCAAAGGAATTACGCCCTTCCAAGGAAGATTCGGAGCAAACTCAATGGTACCGCTGTAATAGTTTCCGTTAGGAGCGCCGATACCGATACCTTTTATCTTGTCTACACCGCCATTGGCAATAATGAGCGGCAACAGATTCTTGCAAACTTCGTCTACATAATCATTGACGTCTTCATAAGCTCCGGTTTTGATGGAACTGCTTGCAATAATAGTTCCGCGTGCGTCTACAATACCAAAGACGGTGTTCGTTCCGCCTATGTCAATGCCCACTACATAGGGCTTTTCCATGTTTGAATTCATGATACTACGTTTGTTTAAAGGGTTAGTTAATCATATTCATGGTTACAAAAATCACAAAGAAAAACGACACTGCAAAATCTTTTTTTAAAAAAGTTTGCAACTTTTGCAACTTTTCGTAGCATAGCTGCGTCTAATAGTGAAAATTAATAAGAGTAAAGCAAAAAAACAGGGAAAACAGTGATACAACTAAAAGACATTAACAAGACCTATTACAACGGAGCACCACTGCACGTGCTCAAAGGCATCAACCTCGACATTCAGAAGGGTGAATTTGTTTCCATCATGGGCTCATCGGGTTCGGGAAAGTCCACTTTACTCAATATACTGGGCATTCTGGATAATTATGACACCGGAGAATACTATCTGAACGGTACTCTTATCAAAAATCTCAGCGAGACGAAGGCTGCCGAGTACCGCAACCGCATGATTGGCTTCATCTTCCAGTCCTTCAATCTGATTTCATTCAAGAACGCAGTAGAAAATGTGGCACTTCCCCTCTTTTATCAAGGAGTGAGCCGACGGAAACGCAATGCGATGGCATTGGAGTACCTCGACCGCCTGGGCTTAAAAGACTGGGCACACCACATGCCCAACGAAATGTCCGGCGGACAGAAACAGCGTGTAGCCATCGCCCGCGCCCTCATCACCCAGCCGCAGATTATCCTTGCCGACGAACCTACCGGCGCGCTCGACAGCAAGACTTCCGTAGAGGTGATGCAGATTCTGAAGGAACTGCACGATACGGGCATGACCATCGTAGTCGTGACCCACGAAAGCGGCGTTGCCAACCAGACGGACAAGATTATCCACATCAAAGACGGCGTCATAGGCAGCATCGAAACAAACTTGAATCACGATGCAAGCCCGTTCGGAAAAGACGGGTTCATGAAATAATGAAGGAAGAGCCCTCTTTCCCTTCTTTCTTTAATTTTTAATTCTTAATCTTTAATTATCAATGATAGACCTTTGGCAAGAAATATACGGAACCATCAAACGTAACAAGCTGCGTACGTTCCTGACGGGCTTTGCCGTAGCATGGGGCATCTTCATGCTCATCGTATTGCTCGGAGCCGGGAACGGCATCATACATGCTTTCGAACAGAATGCGTCGGAACGTGCCTTGAACTCCATCCGCATTTTTCCCGGCTGGACTACCAAATCATACGACGGTCTGAAGGAAGGACGTTTCATCCAACTGGACAATCGGGACATGGACGACACGGAAAAGCAATTTACAGAAAATGTCATTAGTGCCGGTGCCACAGTACGCCAGAGCAATGTAAACGTCAGTTTTGGACAAGAATATATCAATATCTCCCTGCTGGGCGTATACCCTAACTACACAGAAGTGGAAACCGTGAAGACGGCAGACGGACGTTTCATCAACCACAGCGATCTGAAAGACCGGCGTAAAGTAATCATCCTCCATAAGAAATCCGCAGATATCCTCTTCGGCAAAACACATACCGAACCTATCGGACAATTTGTCAATGCAGGTGGAGTGGCCTATCAGGTAGTGGGGCTCTACAATGACCAGGGAGACCGCGAGGCAAACGAGGCCTACATTCCTTTCTCCACCTTACAGACCATCTACAATAAAGGAGACAAGTTGAATAACATCATCTTCACGACCAAGAACCTGAGCAGTATAGAAAGCAATGAGGCCTTTGAAAAAGAATACCGTAAAGCCATTGCCACCAACCATCGCTTCGACCCTACCGACGACAGCGCCATCTGGATATGGAACCGTTTCACCAACTATCTGCAAGCCCAAAACGCAATGGGTATTCTACGCACCGCCATCTGGGTTATCGGTATCTTTACCTTGTTGAGCGGTATTGTCGGTGTATCGAATATCATGCTGATTACCGTTAAAGAACGTACCCGTGAATTCGGTATCCGCAAGGCACTGGGAGCAAAGCCCTTCTCCATCCTTTGGCTGATTATTGTGGAAAGCGTGACTATCACTACGCTATTCGGTTATATCGGTATGGTGGCAGGCATCGGGGTGACGGAATGGATGAACTCTGCTTTCGGTAACCAGACGATGGATGCCGGCATGTTCCAGCAGACCATGTTCTCCGATCCCACCGTAGACCTCAGCATTGCCGTCCAAGCCACACTGACCCTCATCATAGCAGGTACACTTGCCGGATTCTTCCCGGCAAAGAAAGCCGTGAGTATCAGTCCTATCGAAGCACTTAGAGCAGATTAAAGATTATGAAAATAGACATAGATACATGTGAGGAAATCCTCATCACAATAACAAGAAACAAGACAAGAAGCCTGCTGACTGCATTCGGTGTATTCTGGGGCATCTTTATGCTGGTAGCACTCATCGGTGGCGGACAAGGCATGCAGGAAGAACTGAAATCCCAGTTCGAAGGATTTGCGACCAACTCGGGCTTTATCGCCGCACAAAAGACAAGCGAAGCCTACAAGGGATTCCGCAAGGGACGCTGGTGGGACTTGGAGATGGAAGATGTGGACCGTGTGCGCAGTGTGGACGGCATCGCACTCGCCACGCCTTCATTTGCCCTTTGGGGACAGACCGCTGTCTATGGAGAAAACAAATATGAATGTAGTGTAAAGGGGCTGTACCCGGAGTATGAGCAGATAGAACATCAGGAAATGACTTACGGCCGTTTTATCAACGACGTCGACATCAAAGAGTCACGTAAAGTGTGTGTTATCGGCAAACGTGTATACGAAAGTCTCTTTAAACCGGGAGAAGACCCCTGCGGCAAATACGTTCGGGTGAACGGAATCTATTACCGGATTATCGGAATGTGTTCATCCGAAGGCAATGTCAACATACAAGGACAAGCCTCCGAAGCCATTGTATTGCCTTTCTCCACCATGCAGCAGACCTACAACCTCGGAAAGAAACTGGATGTGGTATGTTTCATCATGAAACCGGGAATAAAAGTAAAAGACGTACAGCCCGAAGTGGAACGCCTCGTAAAAGCAGCGCATTACATTGCTCCCGATGACAAACAAGCCGTCATGTTCCTGAATGCGGAAGCTATGTTCTCTATGATGGACAACCTGATGACCGGAGTACACTTTCTTATTTGGATGGTAGGTCTGGGTACATTGTTCGCCGGAGCCATCGGCGTATCGAATATCATGATGGTAACCGTCAAGGAGCGTACTACGGAAATAGGCATACGGCGTGCCATCGGTGCCCGTCCTAAAGACATCCTGCAACAAATTCTTTCGGAAAGCATGGTACTGACCACTATAGCGGGTATGGCAGGCATTTCTTTTGCCGTATTTGTACTGCAAATACTTGAAAAGGCTGCCAACGACCCTGGAGTTATCAAAACCCACTACCAGGTTTCATTCGGACTGGCTATCGGAACTTGCATCCTCCTCATCGCATTGGGAGTGCTTGCCGGACTGGCACCTGCCTATCGCGCCATGGCAATCAAACCAATTGAAGCAATCAGGGATGAATAAACCTATAAAAGATTATCAACCGTAAACCATGAAACAATGGTTACTATATCAATAGTAAATAATTAAATCATAAATATAAGATGAGAACTAAAAAGTATCTGAAAATTGCATTATTGGTAGTAATAGCTGCCTTGTTTATCTGGACATTTATATTCCTATATCAGAAGTCCCAACCTAAAGTAAAGGTATACGAAACAGTAGTTCCGGAAGTGACAGACCTCGAAAAGACCACCGTAGCCACCGGCAAAGTGGAACCAAGAGACGAAGTACTCATTAAACCGCAGATTTCCGGTATCATATCTGAAGTGTACAAGGAGGCCGGACAAAGCATAAAACAAGGCGAAGTGATTGCCAAAGTGAAGGTTATTCCAGAACTAGGCACATTAAACTCAGCCGAAAGCCGCGTACGGTTGGCGGAAATCAACGCTGCCCAAGCCGAAACAGACTTCGCACGTACCCAGAAGTTGTACAACGACAAGCTTATCAGCGCTGAAGAGTATGAAAAAGGAGAGGTAAGTGTAAAGCAAGCACGCGAGGAACTGCAGACTGCAAAAGACAACTTGGAAATTGTAAAGGAAGGCATCACCAAGAACAGCGCCTCTTTCAGTAGTACGCTGATTCGTTCCACCATTACCGGTCTGATTCTGGATGTGCCCATCAAAGTCGGTAACTCGGTTATCATGAGTAACACCTTCAATGACGGAACCACTATCGCTACCGTTGCTAACATGAACGATTTGATTTTCCGCGGCAACATTGACGAAACGGAAGTGGGCCGTGTACACGAAGGTATGCCGGTGAAACTGACAATCGGCGCCCTGCAGAATCTTTCGTTCGATGCCACACTGGAATACATATCTCCGAAGGGTGTGGAAGAAAACGGTGCCAACCAGTTTGAAATCAAAGCTGCCATTGCCGCACCGGACAGCGTACAGATACGTTCCGGCTATTCTGCCAACGCAGAAATCGTATTGGACCGTGCCCAGAAAACGTTTGCCGTTCCGGAAAGTACTGTTGAATTCAATGGGGACAGTACCTTTGTATATGTAATGACGGACAGCGTACCGGTACAAAAGTTCGAACGCCGCCCCATCCAGGTCGGCATGAGCGACGGCATAAAGATTGCCATCAAAAGCGGCATCAGTGCCCAGGATAAGCTTCGCGGTGCAGAGAAAAAGGATTAACAAACGGAATAGCTTAAAAAGATATACGACATGAATAAAAAGATATTCTTATACCTCGCCATATTCGGCAGTATCTCAGTGCAGGCGCAGGAACGCTGGTCTTTGCGCCAATGCATAGACTATGCCATCGAGCATAACATCAGTATCCGCCAAACAGCCAACGCTGCCGAACAGAGTGCTGTCGAGGTAAATACAGCCAAATGGGCACGACTGCCGAACCTGAATGCCAGTGCCGGCCAGAGCTGGAACTGGGGACGTACGCAAACAGCCATCAAGAACGAGGATACGGGAGACTACTCCACTGTATACGTCAACACCAGCAGTCACGGAACCAACATGTCCGTCAATACCAGCATACCTATTTTTACCGGTCTGGAAATTCCCCACCAGTATGCATTGGCCAAACTGAACCTCAAAGCTGCCATTGCCGACCTGGACAAAGCCAAGGAAGATATTGCCATCAATATAGCTTCGGCCTACCTGCAAGTGCTGTTCAATGAAGAGCTCCACCAGGTGGCGCTGGGACAAGTACAACTGAGTAAAGAGCAATATGTCCGTATCAGCCGGCTGGCAGAACTGGGCAAGGCTTCTCCGGCAGAACTGGCAGAAGCCAAAGCACGTGTGGCACAAGACGAGATGAATGTGGTACAGACGAACAATAATTATAAGTTGGCTCTGCTCGACCTCAGCCAGCTTATCGAGCTGGAAACACCTGAAGGGTTCAATCTGGAATCTCCGGCAGTCAATCTGAAGTTGGTTCCTCTCACTCCTCCGGATGAAATATTCCAAACAGCTATGGTAAGCAAAGCCTCCATCCAGGCTGCACAGTTCCGTCTGGAAGGCAGCAAGCACAGCATCCGCATCGCCCAGAGCAACTACTACCCACAACTGAGCCTGAACGGTAGCCTCGGTACGAATTACTATTCTACCATTGACCGCACCTTCAGCCAGCAGATGAACGATAACTTCAACAAATATGTAGGCTTCAACCTCAGCGTACCTATTTTCAACCGCCTCTCTACCCGTAACCGGGTGCGCACGGCACGCCTGCAACGTGAAAACTATGCCTTGCAACTGGATGATGCCAAAAAGACGCTTTACAAGGAAATCCAGCAAGCATGGTACAACGCCGCCGCTGCCGAAAGCAAATATACCAGCAGCCATACAGCCACCGTTGCCAGCGAAGAATCTTTCAAGCTGATGAGCGAGAAATATGAAAATGGTAAAGCAAATGCCGTGGAATACAATGAAGCAAAACAAAACCTTATGAAATCCCAATCAGACGAACTGCAGGCCAAGTATGACTATCTGTTCCGTACCAAGATTCTGGATTTCTATAAAGGAGAACCGATTGAGTAAAAAACGAAGTATAATTTTAGTTGTTGTGTTTGATTCTCCCCTCTCCCTGCTTCATGCAGGCGAGAGGGGAGTTTTTTGTTCTTCTATCTCCTTGTATTTTCCGAAGAACGGGAAGAGCTACTGCGGGTAGTGCTTGAAGAGCTGCTGCGACGGCTTTCGGAATTCCGTACGCCGGAAGCATTTCTTCTTTCCTTACTTTCCGTCTTTACCCTGCTACGGCTGGGGCTCTTATCATTATTTTTAGTTCTTGTGGTTTCTATTTTCTCTTTACTCGACTTTCTGCCACTATCCACACTACTACGTCGCGTACTGCTGTTACGTGTACCTGTACTAATGCGATTATTACTACCGTTGCTACGTCGCGTGGTATATACATCATCCCTGCCTGCCGGACGCTTATGCGAATTAGGGCGGATGTTCACCGAACCGAAATCTGAACGGCGGCTGGTGTGGTACGACTTATCATTCCGAATGCTCCACGAACCGGTATAGTGCGGATGATGGTAACGACCGCGATAATAGCTGTTGTGATAGTGCGTACGACAATGCCCACCGCAATATGTACGGTAATGATACGGCCGCGGGAAATAGAAATGATTATGGTTGGTGTAAGTGATGTAAACCCTAAAAGACCAACGCCCACCACTTACATAAACCGGACGGTAAAAATAGGCGGCCTGCATGAAACGGCCATACTGCCGGTTATTCAGCACCCATCGAAGATCGTCATTGCGCACATCCAGATAATCGTAATAGCGATTCAAGGCCCATTCCTCCCCCCGAAGAACGTCATCCATCAGATAGCGTATACCGGAAATGAAATCATAGTTTATTTCGTACACGTCATTATACTGTTCTGTATTCAGGTTCAATTCATAGGCCATCTTGTCCGTAAGAAAGCGGGTCTCTTTACGCACTTTGCTGTTGCTCATTGCCGCACTGCAAACAGCTGTGCTCATCATAGCGGCAAGAAATATAATCCGTTTCATAATCCCTCCTTTTTTAGTTATTCTTCTCATGATATTGTTTGATGAAGGCATTTATCTCGTTCTTGTCCGACGAGAAGGTCAGCTTGTCTATCGCATAATAGAAATTCGGTTTATCGACTATTTTAGGATAAATCTTCTTCATCAACTGCTTCTTTTCACTGTCGAAACGATAAAAATCCATCAGACGGATACACTGGTCAGTAGTGAACCAAGAGGTCAGCAAGGCATGGTCGAGCACTTCCTTACGGTCTGAATCGAAACTCTGTTTTTCCATCAGCCCCATAAACTGTTCGAAGGCAGAGGGAGACATTACCCGTTCATACTGCCCGCCCCCTGACGGTCTGTCACCGGGTCTGCCAGGCTTGTGATGATTAGAAGTACCCCAGTTTCCACCAGGTCTTTTGTCCTCTGGAATGAAAATATCTTCCACTTCATTGATGGAGCAATGCACACGTTCATCATATAGGAGTTTTCCTCTTCGAGGATTCCCCCCACGGGATGGCGCTTCATAAACCTCCACCCGACAACTACCACGCAGATTGGCTACAAAACAACTGAAAGTAGGCAGGCAAACCTGCTGTCCGTCGACCAATACCACCACTCTACGGTATGGACTTTCTATACGGATTCCGTCTATGGGCGCCGCTTTTATTGCGGGAAACGCTACCAGAACTAGACAAACACTTAATATCAAATGACGTATCATGACTTTTCTTTTTTATTGTACGACAAAAATAGGGAGAGGAAATTCCCCTCCCTAATGATTGTCTCTATTTACAAGTAGGGAAATTCCTAATGACTGGGACTAATTCCTAATCCTGATTCCATCTTCCTCCAATACAACCAGATGTTTTTTGTACAAATCTCCCACAGCCTTTTTGAAGGTTTTCTTGCTGACACCGAAAGTTGCATAGATTTCTTCTGCCGGACTCTTGTCATTCAAAGCTATCCGTCCGCCCTGTTCACGGATATAGTCCAGCAGCGTAGCTGAGAAATCTTCTACTTTAGCCTGCCCCGTTTTTTGAAGCAGCAGGTCTATCTTGCCGTCTTCACGTACCTGCTTCACATAGGCTTTCATCCTCATGCCCGTGTGCAGTGGCTGAAATATCTCGCTCTCATATAGCAAGCCGCTATATTCATCGTTGATGATCGCCTTGAATCCCAAATCCGTCTTCTGCCAAATCAGGATATCCACCTCCTGCCCCGACTCATAGGCGGCCTTCTCTTTGGAAAGATAACGGTCTACCTTGGCCGATGCCACGATACGATAGCTTTCATCATCCAAATGGGCATGAACCACATACTTCTTTCCCACCTGCATCTTCATTTTCTGTTCGCGGAAGGGGACGAAAAGATCCTTCATCAATCCCCAGTTAAGGAAAGCGCCATACTGGTTTATCCACGCCACCTCCAAGCAGGCAAACTGCCCGACCTGCACTAATGGTGTCAGAGTAGTGGCTACCAGGCGTTCTTCGTTATCAAGATATATAAAAACGTTCAGTTTGGCTCCCACCTTACAGTCTTGGGGGACATAACGCGACGGAAGCAGAATTTCACCTTCTTCGCCACCGTCCAGATACATGCCGAAGGCTACCTCCTTCACCACTTCCAGCGTATTGTACTTTCCTAACTTAATGCTCATAGTTTCTTACTTATCTTCATTTTCCCAACAAAGATAAGTAATTTAGGTACAATACAGCAGTTCGGAAAGAAGAAATAACTTTTTGCTCTAAAAGATAACTTTTTTCTATGAACAACTCTCTTCAAAAAGGGTTATCTTTGTATCGTGACAATCAGCAAGAAAAGATATTACTCACCTTTAAATAAAAAAGATTATGGAATTTCTGACAAATGACAAATTGACAATCGTCGGCGCAGCCGGCATGATCGGTTCAAACATGGCACAGACTGCAATCATGATGCATCTCACTCCCAACCTATGTCTGTACGACCCTTATGCTCCCGGACTGGAAGGTGTGGCCGAAGAGCTGTTCCACTGCGGATTCGAAGGAATGAACATCACATTTACCTCCGATATCAAAGAAGCGCTGACCGGTGCCAAGTATGTGGTATCATCAGGCGGTGCCGCCCGCAAGGCCGGCATGACCCGCGAAGACCTTTTGAAAGGCAATGCCGCTATTGCCGAAGAATTCGGTAAGAATGTAAAAGCCTACTGTCCGGATGTGAAGCACGTGGTTGTCATTTTCAACCCTGCCGACATCACCGGTCTGATTACCCTATTGTATTCCGGCCTGAAACCTTCACAAGTGACCACACTGGCTGCCCTCGACAGCACCCGCCTGCGCAGTGAACTTTCCAAGCACTTCGGCATTGCCCCCGACAAAATCGAAAATTGCCGTACCTACGGCGGTCATGGTGAACAGATGGCTGTATATGCCTCTACCGCCAAGGTGGACGGTAAACCGTTACTTGATATCATCGGTACCCCTGCCCTGACTAAAGAGCAGTGGGTCGAAATCCAGACTAAGGTAACCAAAGGCGGTGCCAACATCATCGCCCTCCGTGGACGTTCTTCCTTCCAGAGTCCGGCATACGTCTCTATCGAAATGATAGCTGCAGCGATGGGTGGCAAACCGTTCCGCTGGCCTGCCGGTACATATGTACACAGCCACGGCTTCGACCACATCATGATGGCAATGGAAACTGAAATTACCAAAGACGGTGTACACTACAAGGAACTGAACGGCACACCCGAAGAAGAAGCCAAACTGAAAGAAAGCTATGCCCACCTCTGCAAACTTCGTGACGAAGTGATAGAAATGGGAGTACTGCCTGCCATCAAAGACTGGCACAGCATCAATCCGAATATCGACTGATGTCTTCGATAGCAAATGATTTTTAGAAGTAAGGTGCCTCGCTCCATAGAGCAAGAGGCACCTTTTTTAGATATTTTTCCTCAAAAAGCCTTGCGGTATAAAAAAAACTCTTTATCTTTGCACCCGCAAACGAAAAAGGTGCCATAGCTCAGTTGGTAGAGCAA
>ULJY01005891.1_pt1 | contig 11635 bp, 10 predicted proteins | sample 1951011 | NCBI WGS metagenome assembly ULJY01 (sample SAMEA4835486, study PRJEB28245) | human gut metagenome | biome: gut microbiome; material: fecal sample | place: Denmark | collected 2008 | reverse complement strand
CCAACGAAAAAGAGACAACACCTTGGTTCTCATTGGACGGCAAAGGTTGGGCAAGCCTGGCCAACACCATGTATGACACATATTGTCCCGGCATGGACAACCCAGCCATCATGTACTATGGCGGCATGTTCTATTGCTTCGGAGGGGAACTTGACGCTATCTACAGCTCCATCACCGGCATTGCATGGAGCAAGACAGAAACCAAATTCCTGTTACCCCAGGAATTCAAAGGAAAAGGCGCGTACTCCATTATAGTGGAACCGACAAAAGACAAAACTGTGGCCCCGGCAGACAAACGGGACTTCATTTGGGTGATATTCGGCGGTAACGGCACCAAAAATGAAGTATGGCGCGGACGTCTTAACAGATTGGGCTTCGAAATACAATAATAATGATGTCATATAAGGAAGAAATCGATCTAAACCGGATACCCCAGCACGTGGCGATTATCATGGACGGTAACGGACGGTGGGCCAAGCAACGTGGACACGAACGCAGCTATGGACATCAGGCCGGCGCAGAGACTGTGCACGTCATTGCAGAGGAAGCCGCTAAATTAGGAGTCAGATACCTTACTTTATATACGTTCTCTACCGAGAACTGGAATCGTCCGTCGGACGAGGTAGCTGCCTTGATGGGGCTACTCTTCGACTCCATAGAGGAAGAGACGTTCATGAAGAACAATATCAGTTTCCGAGTAATAGGAGATATTGAAAAACTGCCAGCCAACGTACAGCAACGGCTCAACACTTGCGTGGCACACACCTCCCACAACACGGGAATGTGCCTGGTGCTGGCATTGAGCTACTCTTCCCGCTGGGAAATAACGGAGGCTGCCCGGCAAATAGCCGGTTTGGTACAGAAAGGTGAGTTGAAACCCGAACAAATCGACAGTGAGCTCATATCCCGTCATCTGACGACCCACTTCATGCCCGACCCCGACCTGCTGATACGTACCGGAGGAGAGCTCCGCCTCAGTAACTACATGCTCTGGCAATGCGCCTATTCGGAACTTTATTTCTGTGATACCTATTGGCCCGACTTCCGTGAAGAAGAACTACGCAAAGCCATATGTGACTATCAGAAACGCGAACGCAGGTTCGGCAAGACCAGCGAGCAAATCAATTAATCACCGGACACACAAATAGTAAATAGTAAATTGTAAAATAGTAAATAAAAAGATGCACTATCGTATTTTCTCCATACTCGTAACGTTTGTCTGCCTTTTCGGCTGCGCACTGACAACAGCAGCACAGGACGTAAACAACACCGATGAAACCGAAAAGCCGGTTATACTCTATTCGGGAACCCCCAAGAAGTATGAAATAGCCGACATTAAGGTCGAAGGAGCCCAGAACTATGAAGATTATGTAATTGTCGGATTGTCCGGACTATCCAAAGGGCAGACTATCACCGTGCCGGGTGACGAGATTACACAAGCTTGTAAGCGCTACTGGCGCCACGGTCTGTTCTCTGACGTGGAAATTACAGCAGACAAGATTGAAGGCGACCAAATTTGGCTGACCATTCATCTGACCATGCGTCCGCGTGTTTCCGACATACGCTACAACGGTGTGAAGAAGTCGGAGCGTGAAGACCTGGAAAGCAGAATCGGCATGATAAAGGGCGGTCAGATTACACCTAACCTGGTGGACCGCGCCAAGACCCTGATAAAGCGCTACTTTGACGACAAGGGCTTCAAGAATGCAGATGTAATCATCACCCAACGTGATGATCCGGAAAAGAAGAATGAAGTGATTGTCAACATCGACATCGACAAGAAGGAGAAAGTGAAAGTACATCAAATCACCATTGTAGGCAACGAGGCCCTCACGACCAAGAAGCTGAAGCGTGTGATGAAGAAAACAAACGAAAAGGGCAAGCTGCTCAATCTGTTCCGCACCAAGAAATTCATTGAGGACAACTACGAAGCGGACAAACAACTGATTATCGACAAATACAACGAACTGGGTTATCGTGACGCCATCATCGTGACAGACAGTATCAAGCCCTACGATGACCGCACGGTAGACATCTTCATGCAGATTGAGGAAGGACAGAAATACTACCTCCGCAATGTAACCTGGGTAGGTAACACACTGTATCCTTCCGAACAACTGAACTTCCTCCTCCAGATGAAGAAGGGTGACGTCTACAACCAAAAGTTACTTGAAGAACGTACAATGACCGATGACGATGCCATCGGCAACCTCTACTACAATAACGGTTATCTGTTCTACAGCCTCGAACCGGTGGAAGTAAACATCGTGGGCGACTCCATCGACCTGGAAATGCGTATCTACGAAGGCCGCCAGGCTACCATCAATAAAGTCAGCATCAACGGTAACGACCGTTTGTATGAAAACGTAGTACGCCGTGAACTCCGTACCCGTCCGGGCGAACTCTTCAGCCGTGAAGACCTAATGCGTTCCATGCGTGAAATCCAGCAGATGGGACACTTCGACCCCGAACAAATCCAACCCGACATCCAGCCGAGACCGGAAGACGGCACGGTAGACATCGGTTATGACCTTGTATCCAAAGCCAACGACCAGGTAGAGTTCTCCGCCGGTTGGGGACAAACAGGTATTATCGGTAAGTTAAGTCTGAAGTTCACTAACTTCTCTCTGGCCAACCTGCTTCACCCGGGTGAGAACTACCGCGGTATCCTCCCGCAAGGTGACGGCCAGACATTGACCATCAGCGGCCAGACCAATGCCAAATACTATCAGTCATACAGCGTTTCATTCTACGACCCGTGGTTTGGCGGTAAACGCCCGAATGCATTCTCCGTATCGGCTTTCTATTCCCGCCAGACCGACATCAGTAGCCGTTATTACAATTCGGCCTACATGAACAGCTATTACAACAGCTATTATAGTGGTATGTATGGCTACGGTATGTACAACTACGGCAATTACAACAACTACGAGAACTATTACGACCCGGACAAATCTATCCAGATGTATGGTCTTGCAGTGATGTTCGGTAAGCGCTTGAAGTGGCCGGATGACTATTTCCAATTCACAGCCGAGTTGTCTTACCAACGCTATGTTCTGAGTGACTGGCAGTACTTCCCGGTTACCAACGGTAAGTGTAATAACCTCAGCCTCAACTTGACCTTGTCCCGTAGCTCTATCGACAACCCGATTTATCCGCGCCAAGGTTCCGAGTTCTCGTTGTCTGCACAAATCACACCGCCTTTCTCTCTGTTCGACGGTACCGATTACAGCAAGTACAGCACCAGCAGCCAGGAAGACATGAACAAGATGCACAAGTGGATTGAATACCACAAGTGGAAATTCAAATCCAAAATCTATATCCCGTTAATGGATCCGATTACCGTTAAACGTACTCCGGTATTGATGGGACGTGTAGAATTCGGTTTGCTGGGACATTACAACAAATACAAAAAGTCTCCGTTCGAAACGTTTGACGTGGGTGGTGACGGTATGACCGGCTACTCCAGCTATGCTACAGAAAGTATCGCACTTCGTGGTTATGAGAACAGTTCATTGACTCCATACGGTTCTGAAGGTTATGCCTATACACGTCTCGGACTGGAATTAAGATATCCTTTGATGCTCGAAACAAGTACCAGTATTTATGCGTTAACGTTTGTGGAAGCCGGTAATGCATGGCATGATGTCAATAAGTTCAACCCGTTCGAGTTGAAACGTTCAGCCGGTGTCGGTGTCCGTATCTTCCTCCCGATGATTGGTATGATGGGGATTGACTGGGCTTACGGTTTCGACAAAATAATGGGTTCCTCGCAATATGGCGGTAGCCAGTTCCACTTCATCCTGGGACAAGAATTCTAAGCAATGGACGATAGACAATTATCCATCGTCAATTAAATAAATATCGTTATGAAGAAGAGTTTATTGATCCTTTTTACGCTGTTTGCAGTAAGTATAACAGCCGGTGCACAGAAGTTCGCCTTGATTGACATGGAATATATCCTGAAAAATATTCCTGCTTACGAACGTGCCAATGAACAACTGGAACAAGCCTCCAGACAATGGCAGAGTGAAGTCGAAAAGATTTCCGAAGAAGCCAAGACTCTGTACAAGAACTATCAGTCTCAGATTGCTTCCCTTTCTGAAACACAAAGAGGCAAAAAGGAAGAAGAGATTGTCGCTAAAGAGAAATCGGCAGCCGAGCTACGCCGCAAATACTTCGGTCCGGAAGGCGAACTGTATAAAAAACGTGAAAGTCTGATGCAACCCATTCAAGATGAAATATACAATGCTGTAAAGGAAATTGCTACACAGAACGGATATGCGGTAGTTGTAGACCGTGCTTCCGCATCAAGTATCATTTTTGCCTCGCCAAGTATTGACGTCAGCAATGAAGTACTTGCAAAACTGGGATATTCAAATTAATTTCATACATTTGTTTCAGAATATAGACTGCATTCAAGATTAAAAATAAGCTTGCTTATTTTGTATTGCGTTCAGTTTGCGCTATATTTGCCCCCGACGAATAATCATTCAAATAAATAATAAACATTATGCTTAAAAAAATCGCACTACTCGTAGTTATGTTCGCCCTCCCGCTGGGAGCTATGGCGCAAGCTAAATTCGCTCACATGAATTCTCAAGATGTAATCGCTGTTATGCCTGAATTTACCAAAGCCCAAGCTGACTTGGACGCCATGTCTAAAAAATACCAGGATGAAATGCAGCGTACCAACGAAGAATTCCAAAAGAAGTACCAAGAATTCCTGGCACAAGCCGACTCTCTGCCGAAAAACATTGCAGAAAGACGTCAGAAAGAGCTGCAGGATATGGCTCAACGTCAGGAACAGTTCCAACAAGAAGCTTATCAAAGTATGCAGAAAGCACAGCAAGATGCTATGGCTCCCATCTATAAGAAACTGGACGAAGCCATCCAAGCTGTCGGCAAAACTGAAGGTGTTGTCTACATTTTCGACTTAGCCCGTACCCCGATACCATTCGTAGGAGCACAGAGCGTTGATGTAACTGCCAAAGTCAAAACGCAATTGGGCATTAAATAATAGAATTATTTATGATAAAGCAAGCGCGGATAGTTTTATCCGCGCTTATTTTTTATACATTACTGAGAAATTTGAATTATCTTTGCATGGTACATAGTCTTTAGAAAGCATGAAACAGACATTACCTTCTGCAGCCGGTCCCATCGGAATATTCGATTCCGGATATGGCGGACTGACCATCCTAAGCAAGATACGGGAAGCTCTTCCCCAATATGACTACATTTACCTGGGCGACAACGCACGTGCGCCTTACGGGACCCGCTCGTTCGAGATTGTCTATGAATTCACTTTACAGGCAGTCACCAAACTGTTCGAGATGGGATGCCATCTCGTCATCCTGGCATGCAATACAGCTTCGGCAAAAGCCCTGCGCAACATACAAATGAATGATTTGCCCCGCCTCGACCCAATGCGTCGTGTGTTGGGAGTAATCCGCCCAACCGTAGAATGCATAGGGAACATAACCCAAAGCCGCCATGTGGGAGTGCTTGCCACAGCAGGAACCATCAAGTCTGAATCCTATCCGCTGGAAGTGCATAAACTCTTCCCCGACATCAAAGTGAGCGGTGAAGCCTGCCCTCTATGGGTATCCCTCGTAGAAAACAACGAGGCACAAGGTGAGGGTACCGACTACTTCATACGCAAGAACATCGACAACCTGCTGGCCAAAGACACACAGATAGATACCGTCATTCTAGGCTGCACGCACTTCCCGCTGCTGCTGCCTAAGATACAACAATACATGCCCGACGGCATCACGACCGTCACCCAAGGGGAACTGGTGGCAGACAGTCTGAAAGACTATCTTCACCGTCATCCGGAAATGGACAGAAAATGCACCAAAGGTGGAAGATGCGTCTACCGCACCACAGAATCGGAGGAGAAATTCACAGAATCGGCTTCCACTTTCCTGAATGAATCGATAAGAGTTGAGAGGATTGAACTATAAATCCATCAGCATTAAACATTAAAACAAAAACATTTGTTATATTTGTAAGACAGAAACCTCTAAATTCTTACCATCATGAAAGAAGAAGATAAAAGCAAACTCATTGAGGTGTTCACCGGTTCACCGTGGGAAGCAGAACTTGTAAAGAGCCTGCTGGGAAATAGTGATATTGAAGCTGTAACAAAAGACGGAATGGTAGTAAACGTTGTACTGCCTGCCACTGCGGTAGATGTTTCCGTTCTCGTCAATGAGAAGGACTACGAAGCCGCCATGGAAGTAGTCCGTGAATACGAAAAGAGAGAAAATGGAGATTGATTTCAATAGAATTGCTGTCAAGGTAGGCAGCAATGTTTTGACACGTCGTGACGGCACTCTCGACGTCACCCGTATGTCCGCTTTGGTGGACCAGATAGCCGAGCTGCACAAGGCCGGCATAGAAATAATACTTGTTTCTTCCGGAGCCGTTGCTTCGGGACGTAGCGAAGTGCGCCCCACCAAGAAGTTGGACAGCGTAGACCAGCGCCAGCTCTTTTCCGCTGTAGGGCAGGCCAAACTCATCAACCGTTACTACGAGCTGTTCCGGGAGCATGGCATCCCCGTGGGACAAGTGCTCACAATGAAAGAGAACTTTTCCACCCGCCGCCATTACCTCAACCAGAAAAACTGTATGACCGTAATGCTGGAGAACGGCGTCATTCCCATTGTCAATGAGAACGACACCATCTCCGTGAGTGAACTGATGTTCACTGACAACGATGAGCTGTCCGGCCTGATAGCCTCCATGATGGATGCCCAGGCACTAATCATTCTCAGCAATATAGACGGTATCTACAACGGTTCACCCGCCGACCCGAATTCTCAAGTCATCCGTGAAATAGAACAAGGCAAAGATCTCTCCTCCTACATACAAACTTCCAAATCCAGCTTCGGACGCGGCGGCATGCTGACAAAAACCAACATTGCCCGCAAAGTGGCGGATGAGGGCATCACAGTAATCATAGCCAACGGGAAGCGGGACAACATCCTCGTGAAAATAATGAAGAATGAAGAATTAAACTATACCCGTTTCATTCCGTCTCCGGAACCGGTATCGAGCATCAAGAAATGGATTGCACACAGCGAAGGGTTTGCCAAAGGGGAACTGCACATCAATCATTGTGCCACCGAACTGCTCTTCTCGGACAAAGCAGTAAGCATCCTACCGGTAGGTATCACTGACGTTATAGGCGAGTTCGAGAAGGACGACATCGTACGGATTATCGACTTCGGCGGTAAACCCATCGGTGTGGGAAAAGCCAACTGTGACTCCAGCCAGGCACGGGAAACGATGGGAAAACATGGAAAGAAACCCGTAGTGCACTACGACTACCTATATATAGAATAAGCCACAGACGGATACTATCCCACGATATATATACTTGCATATTTATCACTCTATATTCAATAAAAAAATGAACTTAAACAAAACTTTTGTCGCCGTACAAGATGCCAGCCGTAACATGTTAGCGTTGAGCGACAAAGAAATCAATCAAATATTACTGGCTGTTGCAGACGCTGCCATAAACAAAACAGACTTCATTCTGAGTGAAAACCAGAAGGATTTGGAGCGTATGCCTTCTACCGACCCTAAATACGACCGCCTGAAACTGACAAAAAGCCGTTTGCAGGACATCGCTGCGGACATCCGCAACGTAGCCGCCCTCCCTTCTCCTTTGGGAAAAGTCCTTAAAGAGAACGTATTACCCAACGGATTGAAGATAAAAAGGGTCAGTGTACCTTTCGGTGTCATAGGCATTATCTACGAAGCCCGTCCCAACGTCAGTTTCGATGTATTCTCACTCTGCCTTAAAAGCGGCAATGCCTGTATTCTGAAAGGCGGAAGCGATGCAGACTATTCCAACCGTGCCATAATCAGCGTGATACACGAGGTACTGGAGCATTTCAACATAGATACACATATCGTGGAACTGCTTCCTGCCGACAGAGAGGCGACTGCCGAACTACTGCATGCCAACGATTATGTAGATTTGATAATTCCGCGCGGCAGCAGCAGCCTGATAAACTTCGTACGCCAGAATGCCACAGTACCGGTTATAGAGACAGGTGCCGGCGTATGCCATACGTTCTTCGACCGCTATGGCGATATAAGCATAGGTCCATCTATCATTGCCAATGCAAAGACACGCCGGGTCAGTGTATGCAACGCTTTGGATTGCCTGATTATCGAAGCCGACAGCCTGGCTAATTTGCCCGACCTATGCCTGCCTCTGCAATCAAGCAATGTAGAGATATTTGCCGATGAACCCGCCTACCACAGTCTGCGTGACAAATATCCCGTCGAGCTGTTGAGACTTGCCACTGAAGACTGCTACGGCAGAGAGTTCCTGGACTACAAGATAGCCATTAAAACCGTGAATTCTTTCCAGGAAGCATTGGCACATATCCGGAAGTACGGTTCCAAACATAGCGAATGCATCATTACGGACGACAAGACACGTGCCGAATGGTTCTGTCGGGAAGTGGACGCTGCTTGTGTATACGTCAATGCGCCGACCTCTTTCACCGACGGCGCACAATTCGGGCTCGGTGCCGAGATCGGCATCAGCACACAGAAGCTGCACGCCCGCGGTCCGATGGCTCTGGAAGAAATCACCACATACAAATGGATTGTCGAAGGTTCCGGACAGACCAGACCTTGACAGCCGAATAACAAAGATATAGATACACTAAAAAGACTGTAAATATGAAGAACTTTACTTGCGTGCAGGACATCGGTAACCTAAAGTCTGCACTGGACGAAGCATTCGAGATTAAAAAAGACCGTTTCAAATATGTGGAACTGGGACGTAACAAAACGCTGATGATGATTTTCTTCAACTCCAGCCTGCGTACCCGCCTCAGTACACAGAAGGCTGCATTGAATCTGGGCATGAACGTAATTGTACTGGACATCAACCAGGGAGCCTGGAAACTGGAGACAGAGCGTAGTGTCATCATGGACGGTGACAAACCGGAACACTTACTGGAAGCCATTCCCGTGATGGGCTGCTATTGCGACGTCATCGGCGTACGTTCTTTTGCACGCTTCGAAAATAAGGAAGACGATTACAACGAAGTGATACTGGAGCAGTTCATCAAGCATTCCGGTCGGCCGGTATTCTCCATGGAGGCTGCCACACGCCATCCGCTGCAGAGTTTTGCCGACCTGATAACCATTGAGGAATATAAGAAGACGGCACGCCCCAAAGTAGTGATGACATGGGCTCCACATCCGCGTCCATTGCCCCAGGCTGTCCCCAACTCCTTTGCCGAATGGATGAATGCAACTGATTATGACTTTGTGATTACACATCCCGAAGGTTATGAACTCGACCCCAAGTTCGTAGGAAATGCCCGCGTAGAATATGACCAGATGAAAGCTTTTGAAGGAGCCGATTTTGTCTATGCCAAGAACTGGGCGGCCTATACAGGCGACAACTACGGACAAATATTGAGCAAAGACCGCACCTGGACAGTAGGCGAGCGCCAGATGGCCGTTACCAACAATGCCTACTTCATGCACTGCCTGCCGGTTCGACGTAACATGATTGTGACGGATGATGTGATAGAAAGCCCGCAGTCCATCGTAATCCCCGAAGCGGCCAACCGGGAGATTTCAGCAACAGTGGTGCTGAAGAGACTGCTTGAAAGCCTCTAACCAGAGGACAAGACTACTTTATTCTTTTTAGGAGCGGATTACGCGGAAAACGCGGATTCTTTTCTTAAATTTTTCCGTGAAATCCGCGTAATCCGCGCCTAAAAAGAAATTATAGCAAATGCATTTCAGCTGCACCGCTATTACTTTTCCACTTCCTTGCCCGCTTCTTCCCAACCGATGAAACCTTTGTCAAGGTCATAGATTATATATCCTTTTTTGCTCAGTATGGCAGCGGCCTTTTTACTACGCTTACCACTACGACAATATACTGCAACCGGTTTGTCCTTCTGCAGAGTGGAGTCGGCCATCGTTTCAAACGACTCATCCAGCACATTGATATTGATACTGTAGGGCACGTGTCCTTCCGAGTATTCGGCAACAGTACGCACATCCAGAAGCTGCACCTCCGGATTGGCTATCAATGTGGAAAAGTCATCTACCGAAACAGACTTGAACTGTCCCTCCTTCTGCTGGCAGGAAAAGAGGGTGGTAAAAACGAGGCAAAGGCCCGCGAACAATGTCTTCATCGAATATTTCATTTTAGTCAGGGTTATAAACAAAATCGTAAGTCTTGATGTCACCGGAATAAGTGTGCACACTGAAATGAACCATAACCTTCTGTATACCCACTGCCGCATACTGCCGCAAAGGTACGGAAGCGTAGGCACGTCTGGTATAAGACACTACCTCCTCCTTTGCGTCATGATACAGCGTCAGATATACTTCACTACACCCGATAGCAGTATCCACAATCACTTCATCCTCAACAAAATGGAACTTATGCTCACCATTCTCCTTGACTATCAGTGTCATATTGAGATAGTCGAGTCCCATCCAGATACCCAGCACATCAGTAGGGTCTGTCCTGACGCCCTCCTCGAACTTGTCAGCCGTTTGGGGAGCGACAGAAAGAACACCGCTCAAGGCATACAGCACCGCACCGGCAGTTCCATCGGCAGTTACCTCCGAAGCATAATTACTGATGACACGTACCGAGGCGTTTGCCTCTATGTTCGTCTTTGTCTTGTCCTCCACTACCGGCAAGGTTTCCCCTTCATCCGTCACAACAGACTGCAGATAGCCGTCAGCCCCCGAAAAGGCAGTCAGGAACTCCAGCTTCACGGAAGGATAATGATAATCATCATCGCCACAACCAGTCAACAGACAGGCCAACAAAGGCAAAAGCCACCAATCACAGTACTTCTTCATGTATTCATTCTTTTATAGCCGCCAGATAATTCTTCAACGGGTTGGCATACATCAGCAGCATTTTTCCGCGCAGGAAGTCCACGTCCTTATTAGGAATGGAGATACGCTCCAACTGTTGTTCTATATAGGCCGTGAAGCGCTGCTTATCCCCGGCAGTGTAATGGCCGGAAAAATCCTCCTTCCCCTCGAGAAGGTCGTGCGCCACATAATTATTGGGATACATCCGGTAGCTGGCATGAATGCGTTTGTCTATCAGTGCAGACATGCGTGCAAAGAGTTCGGGCTTCGGAAGCGAGCGGTCTATCTTCGCCAATTCATCATTCATGCAGGCACCCGTCTGGAAATGTACCCGCCCTTTATAGCCGAACAGTCCGGTCTGCATATTCAGCAAGTCGTCAGCCGTCGTTTTCTTATAGCCTTCAATGTCCCGTTTCAGTTGGAACTCCTGCGCTTTCAGGAAGTCGCAAGGGTCGTATTCATAGGAAATGGCAAGCGGAGCTATATTCATTTCCATTAAGCGGTCAATGACGTCGCCTTCACCGCCTATTGCCAGCATCTTCAGCACACTGTCCTGCGTGCGGTCGTTGGAATCCTTGGCACGCCCTTCACGTTGTGCAATCCAGATAGACTGTTTCTTCTCACTGATGGTATAATGCATATAGCGGGACATGCGTGCGGAAGCCTCCAGCATCTGGCGCATGGTCAACGCACGCAGCACAATGAAGGACTTGTTGACACGCACGAATTTCTTAATCCACGG
>ULJY01020297.1_pt1 | contig 12438 bp, 9 predicted proteins | sample 1951011 | NCBI WGS metagenome assembly ULJY01 (sample SAMEA4835486, study PRJEB28245) | human gut metagenome | biome: gut microbiome; material: fecal sample | place: Denmark | collected 2008 | reverse complement strand
AGCCGCTATCGCCATAGCCTTTGCCCTGCCGGCAAAAGCACAGGTAACTCCGTTTACCTATTTCAATGTAGACTGGCAGTTCAACGCTCCTATCAGCAATAACTTTGCAAACAAAGCAAGCGGTTGGGGTATGAACTTCGAAGGTGGATATTATATACTGCCGGATTTGTCAATCGGTGCCTTTATCAATTATCATACCAATAATGAGTATATTTCACGTCAGACACTACCAATCAGCAACTCGGCAGCCCTGACAACCGACCAGCAACATTCCGTATTTCAGTTGCCTTTCGGTTTCGCAACACACTATCGCTTCAGTGACGGTGCATGCCAACCTTATATCGGATTGAAGCTGGGTGCCAACTATACCAAAATGTCCAGTGACTTTTACATTTACGAAGTGAAAGACAACACTTGGGGTTTCTATGTATCACCAGAAGTCGGTGTGAATATCTACCCCTGGACAAACAGTATCGGCTTCCATCTGGCAGCATTCTACAGCTACTCTACCAACAAGGGAACCGTATTTAACTATGATATGGATAAATTAAACAATTTCGGTTTCCGCCTTGGTGTGGCATTCTAAAGATTTCTAAACTATTCTGTTAAATAGGGGGATTATCCGTGCGCCAGGCAGGGGTAATCCTCTTTTTTTAATTAATAAAATTAAATTCTGACGGGAGTGTTAATATAATAGTTACTTTTGTATGATATTTATTCAGCTAATACAAAAAATGTATGGAGAAATCCGATAGTATTATTATTATACCCACCTATAACGAAAAGGAAAATATAGAGAACATTATCCGGGCTGTATTCGGACTGGAAAAGTTCTTCCACATATTGATTATTGAAGATAACTCACCAGACGGCACGGCAACCATTGTCCGTAAACTGCAAACAGAATTCCCCGACCGTCTTTTCATGATTGAGCGTAAAGGTAAATTAGGACTGGGTACTGCTTACATTGCCGGATTCAAATGGGCGATAGAGCATCAATATGATTTTGTATTTGAAATGGATGCTGACTTCAGTCATAATCCGAATGACCTGCCAAGGCTGTATAACAAATGTGCCGTTGAAGGCTATGATGTAGCTATCGGTTCACGCTATGTCAGTGGTGTGAATGTAGTGAACTGGCCGATGGGGCGTGTGCTGATGTCCTACTTCGCCTCCAAATATGTACGGATTATCACAGGGTTACCCATACATGATACTACCGCCGGATTTAAATGCTATCGCCGTGAAGTCTTGGAAACAATCGGTCTGGATGGCATCCGTTTTAAAGGGTACGCATTCCAGATTGAAATGAAGTTCACTGCTTACAAGTGCGGATTCAAGATAGCCGAAGTTCCTGTGATTTTTGTCAATCGCGAATTAGGTACTTCAAAAATGAACGGAAGTATCTTCGGTGAAGCTGTATTAGGAGTCATTCAATTAAAACTGGGTAGCTGGTTCCGCAAATACCCGCAAAAGAAAACAGTATGAAACGTACATGGATAAAGAATGCACGGATTGTGAATGAAGGCAAGATTTTTCACGGTTCGATAGTGATTGAGAATGAAGTCATAGCTGAAGTGCTGGCAGAAGAAACAGTTCCCTCCCAGCCTTGTGGAGAAATAATAGATGCGAAAGGCTATTATCTGATGCCGGGAGTTATAGACGATCATGTACACTTCCGTGACCCGGGACTGACTCATAAAGCCGACATACATACTGAAAGCACAGCGGCGGCGGCAGGTGGCGTCACCAGTTTTATGGACATGCCCAACACCACTCCGCAAACTACGACCCTGGAAGCTTTGAATGCCAAGTTTGCGGATGCGGCAACCAAAAGCATCGTAAACTATTCATTCTATTTCGGAGCAACCAATACGAATGCGGATGTACTCCCCACACTAGATAAAAGCCGGGTATGCGGTGTTAAATTATTTATGGGAGCCAGCACGGGAAATATGTTGGTAGACCGCATGGAAGTACTTAGAAAAGTATTTGCCAATGCAGGTATGCTGATTGCAGCACATTGTGAAGAACAATCTATAATCAGTGCCAATACAACAGCCTTCAAAGAAAAATATGGAGAAGATCCTGATATAAAATATCATCCGCAGATACGTAGTGCGGAAGCATGTGCATATTCTTCCTCACTGGCCATCCGGCTGGCAAAAGAAAACAATGCCCGCCTGCACATCCTGCACATCAGCACCGCACAAGAACTGGATTTGCTTGAAGACAAACCCCTGAGTGAAAAAAAGATTACGGCGGAAGCTTGCGTGTCACATCTATACTTCTATGACAAAGATTATGAGACATTGAAAGGACGTATCAAGTGCAATCCGTCCATCAAAACTTCAGAAGACCGGAATGCTTTACGCAAAGCATTGTCTACCAATCTGATAGATGTAATAGGTACCGACCATGCCCCTCACTTACTGAAAGAAAAGGAAGGGGGAGCATTGAAAGCCGTATCGGGTATGCCGATGATACAGTTTTCATTAGTAGCTATCATGGAATTAGTACGCGAAGGCATATTAAGCATAGAGCAACTGGTTCAGAAAATGTGCCATGCACCGGCCGAACTTTATCATATTGAAAGACGAGGCTACATCCGTCCTGGTTATCAAGCCGACCTCGTATTGGTAAATCCGGATCATGAATGGACTGTAACTGCCGACTGCGTTTTAAGCAAATGCGGATGGACTCCGATGGAAGGACAGAAATTCCACACACGGGTAGAAAAAACATTCGTCAATGGTGATCTGGTTTACAGTGACAACAAGGTAGACCAAAGTCATCGCGGACAAGAATTAAGGTTTAAAAGATGATTGTAAATTACAAGATTCACGAAGTAAGCGAATACATTAACTGGATTTATTTTTTCCATGCATGGGGCTTTCAACCCAAGTTTGCCGCCATTGCGGACATACATGGATGTGATTCATGCCGGGCCATGTGGCTCACCGGTTTTGCGGAAGAAGACCGTCCGAAAGCCAGTGAAGCCATGCAGCTTTTCAAAGAGGCAAATCGGATGTTGAATGAACTGGATACAGCGTATCAGACCCACGGAGTGGTCAATATCATGGATGCCAATGCCGACGGAGATGATCTGCTGCTGAACAGCAAGCGTTTTCCGCTTTTGCGTCAACAAACAGCAAAATTGAAAGAAGATGACCCGTTTTTATGTCTGAGTGACTTTGTGCGTCCATTATCATCGGGTATCACAGACAAAATAGGAGCATTCGCCACTACGGTAGATGCAGAAATGGAGCGGCTCTATGCAGAAGACGATTACAAACGTATGTTAGTGCAAACATTGTCCGACAGACTGGCGGAAGCTACTGCCGAAAAACTACACGAAGATGTACGCAAAAAACTTTGGGGATATGCACCTGATGAAAACCTAAGCGTAAAAGACCTGCATAATGAAAAATATCAAGGGATACGTCCTGCCGTAGGTTATCCTTCCTTGCCCGACCAATCCGTCAATTTCCTATTAGACGAGTTGCTGGATATGAAGCAAATAGGAATTTCATTGACCGAGAATGGTATGATGAAGCCCCATGCCTCTGTATGCGGACTCATGTTTGCCCATCCGGCTTCCCGCTATTTCTCCATCGGAAAAATAGGTGAAGACCAATTGGCAGATTACGCCGCCCGCCGGGGCATGAGTATAGAAGAAACTAAAAAGTTTCTCGCCGCCAATCTATAAAAAACGAATAAATTATGATGCTGATAAAGTTATTTCTGTTTTTTCTACTGCTACTGATATTGCCCGATATGTATATATACAAGGCATATATACGCCGTGTTTCCCAAAAATGGACACATTGGGCTTATTGGCTTCCCAGTCTGTTTCTTTTATTGGGAATGACATTAGTCTTTTCTATACATGAGCCACGTCCGGATTCCATGCAGCGACTTAGCAATTTCTTATTGATTTTTCTTTGTTTCTCCGTACCCAAGGCACTTTTCGTCATTGTTATCCTGTTTATGAAGCTCCTATATATCATCTCCGGCAAAAAACTGTATGGAGGATATGTAGCAGGAGGATTGGCTTTAGCCTCGTTAATATATGTAATATATGGAGCAACCGAAGGAAAACAGCATTTTCAAATCAGGGAGGTAACCATCAGTTCCGATGAACTTCCCAGCGGCTTTGACGGCTACCGCATTGTACAAATATCTGATATCCATTCCGGCAGCTGGACTGGCAACGGTGCTGCTTTACAGAAGGCTGTAAACCTTATTAATGCACAACATGCCGACCTGGTACTTTTTACAGGTGACCTGGTCAATAACGTGGCAACGGAATTGGACGAATTTATCCCTATTCTAGAACAGATAAAAGGAAAAGACGGAGTGTATTCCGTTTTAGGCAACCATGACTATTCCCCTTATATAAAATGGGAAACGGAAGAAGCTCAAGAAGCCAACCTGAACAGCTTGAAATCCAAACAGGCTGCCATGGGATGGAAAATACTCAATAACGATCATGTCATTCTACATCATCATGGAGACAGTATAGCCCTGGCAGGTGTAGAGAACAGCGGAAATCCCCCATTTCCCAATTATGGAGATCTGCAGAAAGCATTAAAAGGAACGGAAGGAATGTATAAAATATTAATGAGCCATGACCCCACTCATTGGCACAGAGAAGTCTTGCCGGAAAGTGATGTACAGCTAATGCTTTCAGGCCACACCCATGAAATGCAGTTCAGCCTGTTTGGCTTCTCTCCTGCTAAATTCGTATATCCCGAACACAACGGTTTATACCAGGAAGGAAAACAATCCTTGTTTGTCAATATTGGTTTGGGCTACCTGATGTTCCCTATGCGCCTTGGAGCATGGCCGGAAATTACAGTAATCACGTTACATAAAATATAAAATAGTTTTTCTATCTTTGTACAACTAAAATTCAGACAAATGAAAGTACTATATATTTTATACCAACTATTCATAGCACTTCCCATTTTGCTGGTATTAACCATACTTACAGCAATAGTTACCATTATTGGTTCATGGATAGGCAATCCGCATTTTTGGGGATATTATCCGGGAAAAATATGGTCACAGCTTTTCTGCTATGTATTACTTATTCCTGTCAAGGTAGTAGGACATCCGGAAGTACTTAAAAAAACATCCTATGTGTTTGTAGCCAATCATCAAGGCTCTTTCGATATCTTCCTGATTTATGGTTTTCTGGGACGAAACTTTAAATGGATGATGAAAAAAAGTCTGCGCAAAATGCCTTTCGTCGGCAAAGCCTGTGAAGCTGCCGGACATATATTCGTTGATAAATCCGGTCCCAAGAAGGTAATAGAAACCATAGAACATGCCCGTCACGTACTACAGGATGGAACTTCTCTAGTGGTATTTCCCGAAGGTGCACGTACTTTTACCGGGCACATGGGATATTTTAAGAAAGGTGCTTTCCAACTGGCAGATGATTTGCAACTTCCCGTAGTACCACTCACTATTATCGGCTCCTTTAATATTCTTCCCCGTACCGGCGGTTTTGTATCCTGGCATCCTATGACATTAGTCGTACATAAGCCCATTTATCCGCAAAGCCAGGGAATGGAAAACATCAAAGCAACCATGGAAGAGGCTTACAGGGAAATTGAGAAAGACTTACCTGAAAAATATCAAGGAAAAATAGACAATCCAGACCAAGACAGATAAAAAAAGGCTCCTCATTAATGGGGAGCTTTTAATTTTTCCATATTCGAACGGGCTACTGTCACATAATCCTTTACCAAGGAGTTATTTTTAAATCGGTCAGGAGCCTCCTCTATAATTTCCTCAATCAAGGGAGTCATGACAGGATAAGGAAAATTGCTGCACAACATAATGAAAACACCCGGTCCCAATACATTATCATAATTCTTCTGGATAAACTCCTTAGCCAATGCATTCATTTCAGCAGCCAGTTTCTCACGTTCTCTCGTTATCTCACGTTGAATTTCATCCGGTGCTTTTCCATCCATAATCATACGGCTCTCCTGACGCTCCAACTCGTATGCTCTGTCATCCAAAGAAGTCTTTTTTCCCACAAAATCATACAGACGATCATTCAACGGAGTTCCGGTAACTACAATACGGGCATTATCAATACTGATGGATATTTTCCCTTTTTCAATGACAAAAGGCATGATGCTCTCATCATCCATATACAAGGATGCCATTGAAGTAGAATCGGTTATACCTTCCATCTTGAACATTCCATGAATTACCTCTGCCGAATCAATACTCAGCATCCGGTCTCCACTAGGAACTTTTACAAATAGCATTTTCCCATCCAGACGAGAAACAGAAGAACTACCTTCTATCTTATACTCACTGGCACATGAAGTAAAAGCCAATAAAGATACCACAGAGAAAAAAAGTTTATTCATGCTTATCTACGCCCCATTATACTATTTTTCGCATACAAAGGTACAATCTATAATTTAGTGACAAAAATATTTTATTAAAATTTAAAACTAAATAGAAGATTATTACCGAGAAGGCAATTTATAGTGCAAAGTTCCCTCTTTTTTTCTATTTTTGTAACCGATATAAGGATAAAGAAATAACAATTAGTACACAACATGAAAAAATTCAAACTTTTATTGCTCGCATTGATGTGTGTAGCATTCTTGCCGTCGAAGGCAGACGAAGGTATGTGGCTGTTGCAACTGATGCAAGAGCAGCATTTGGCAGACCGCATGAAAGCACAAGGCTTACTGCTGGAAGCAGACGACATTTATAACCCGAACCGCGTTTCATTAAAAGATGCAGTAGGCATTTTCGGAGGAGGATGTACCGGTGAAATCATCTCACCGGACGGACTGATCCTGACCAACCACCACTGTGGCTACGGAGCGATACAGCAACATAGCTCGGTAGAACATGACTACCTGACTGACGGTTTTTGGGCAAAAAGCCGCAAAGAAGAGCTACCGACTCCGGGATTGAAGTTCAAATTTGTAGAACGCATTGTCGATGTCACAGATAAAGTAAACAATAAAGTAAAATCAGGCGAAGTAAAAGAAGAGGAAACCTTTGAATACGACTTCCTGAAAAAACTGGCCGACGAGGAACTGAAAGCCAGTGACCTGAACGGAAAAGCAGGTATCAGCGCACAAGCTCTGCCTTTCTATGCAGGCAATAAATTCTATCTGATTTATCTGAAAACCTACAGCGACGTACGCATGGTTGCCGCTCCGCCTTCATCCATCGGTAAATTCGGTGGTGAAACAGACAACTGGATGTGGCCCCGCCATACTTGCGACTTCTCCGTCTTCCGCATTTATGCGGATGCCAACGGCGAACCGGCAGAATATAATGAAAACAATGTTCCTCTGAAAGCCAAAAAGCATCTGGCTATCTCACTGAAAGGTATTAACGAGGGTGACTATGCCATGATTATGGGATTCCCCGGAAGCACCAACCGCTATCTGACTCAAAGTGAAGTGAAACAACGGATGCATTCCACCAACGAACCCCGTATCCGCATACGTGGTGTGCGTCAGGATGTACTGAAGAAAGAAATGGCTGCCAGTGACAAAGTACGTATCCAATACGCCAGCAAATATGCAGGTTCCAGCAACTATTGGAAAAACTCTATCGGCATGAATAAAGCCATTATCGACAACAAGGTATTGGAAACAAAAGCAGAACAGGAAGCCAAGTTCGCAGCATTTGCTAAAGCCAAAGGCAACACTGATTATGAAAAAGTAGTCAGCGAAATTGATGCCGCCATCGAAAAGAGTAATCCTATTCTTTATAACTACACCTGTTTCCGTGAAGTCTTTCAAGGAGGTATAGAATTCGGCACTCCTTATCTGATTCTGGACAAGCTGAAAGACGCAATCAAAAATAAAGATAAAGAAGCGATTAATAAAAATATTGAAACGCTGAAAAAAGTATATGCCGATATACATAACAAAGACTACGATCACGAAGTAGACCGCAAAGTGGCCAAAGCTCTGTTGCCCCTGTATGCCGAAATGGTTCCTGCCGATGCTTTACCTGCCTTCTATACTACCATCCAGAAGGATTTTAAAGGTAACTATGACGCATACGTAGACCATTGTTATGACAATTCCATCTTCTCCAACGAAGCGAATTTCAATAAATTCATCAAGAAACCTACCGTGAAAGCCATAGAAAAAGATCCTATGACTGCATACGTACGGGCTAAATATGACTTGATGGATAAGCTGGGAAACGAACTGGCAGAATCGATGAAAGGCATGGATTTATTACACAAAACTTATGTACGCGGCCTGTGTGAAATGTATTCACCGGAACCCAAAGCTCCGGATGCCAACTTCACCGTCCGTCTGACATACGGCAATGTGAAATCATACAATCCCAAAGACGGCGTACACTATAAATACTACACTACGCTGAAAGGTGTCATGGAAAAAGAGGATCCTACCAATCCGGAATTTGTTGTTCCCGCCAAACTGAAAGAATTGTATGAAGCAAAAGATTTTGGACGTTATGCATTGCCCAACGGTGATATGCCTGCTTGTTTCCTGACTACCAATGATATTACCGGCGGTAATTCAGGTTCTCCCGTCATCAACGGTAACGGCGAACTCATCGGTGCCGCTTTTGACGGCAACTGGGAATCACTGAGTGGTGACATTAATTTCGACAACAACTTACAGCGTTGTATCGCAGTGGATATACGTTATGTATTATTCATCATCGACAAATTGGGCGGATGCAAACACCTGATTGACGAAATGACTATTGTTGAATAATGAAAAAGATACTATTACTCTCGCTATTTACTTTCACAACCCTTGCCGGCCATGCCGACGAGGGGATGTGGATGCTGACTGATCTGAAAGAACAGAATGCGGCCACCATGTATGATATGGGACTGGATATCAGCATTGATAAAGTATATTGTCCGGACAGCATCAGCCTGAAGGATGCTGTAGTGCATTTCGGAGGTGGTTGTACCGGTGAAATCATTTCTGCCGAAGGTCTTGTGCTGACCAATCATCATTGCGGTTACAGCTATATCCAGCAACACAGTTCGGTAGAACACGACTATCTGACTGACGGCTTCTGGGCTATGAGCCGCAAAGAAGAACTTCCCTGCAAGGGGCTGACTGTCACCTTCATAGACAGAATTCTGGACGTCACTCCTTATGTAAAGGAACAACTGGCCAAAGATGAGGACCCGGAAGGATTGAACTACCTGTCCCCCTCCTATCTGAGCAAAGTAGCCAAACGTTTTGCCGAACAAGAAAATATAGAGATCACTCCGTTCACCGCTTTGGAACTAAAGCCTTTCTACGGAGCCAACCGCTATTACTTGTTTATAAAGACCATCTATAAAGACGTCCGTATGGTAGGCGCTCCTCCTTCTTCCATCGGAAAGTTCGGAGCTGACACCGATAACTGGATGTGGCCCCGTCACTGTGGCGATTTCTCCATGTTCCGCATTTATGCAACACCCGACGGTAAACCTGCTGACTATAACGAAAGCAATGTACCCTTGAAGGTGAAAAAACATCTGACCATCAACCTGGGAGGAATCAAAGAGGGAGACTTCACTTTCGTAATGGGATTTCCCGGACGCAACTGGCGATACATGATTTCGGACGAAGTGGAAGAACGTATGCAGACTACCAACTTCATGCGTAAGACCGTCCGCACCGTACGATTGAATAATCTGCTGGAAGAGATGCTGAAAAGTGATAAAGTACGCATCCAGTATGCCAGCAAATACGCCTCGTCAGCCAATTACTGGAAGAATGCTATCGGTATGAACGAAGGACTGGTTCAGCTGAAAGTACTTGATACGAAAAAGAAACAACAGGAAAAGCTTCTGGCTTACGGACGTGAGACGGGTACTGACGCCTACCAGAAAGCCTTCGATGCTATCCGGGAAATCGTGAGCAAACGCCGGGATGCCGTATATCATCAGCAAGCCATTTACGAAGTTTGCAAACTGGGAACGGAATTCTATAAGATTCCTTCCACAGACAAAGTCCTGCAAGCATTGGAAAAAGGATATAAAGTACCTCATGCTACTAAAGAAATCAATCCGCTGGATCATGCATTAAGCACACTGATCAAACAAGCCGATAATTTTTTCAATAAAGACTATAATCCCGAAATAGACCGTAAAGTTTCCAAAGCTTTGCTGAAGACTTACGCAGAATTAATTCCGGCCGAACAGCGCATCAGCATCTTTAAAGTAATAGACAAAGAATTCAAAGGAAACATTGACGCCTTTGTCGATGCTTGTTTTGATACATCCATCTTCCGAAGCCGTGAAGCCTTTGACAACTTTGTGGCAAAGCCGGATGCCAAGACATTGGAAAATGACCTGATGGTGCAATATGCCAAATCAGTAGACCAAGGTTATGCAGATACCGATGCAGCCATGAAAGCCGAAACCGATGCTTATAATCTGGCCCATAAAACCTGGGTAGAGGGTATGATGAAGCTGAAACAGCATGAAGGCACTCCTATTTATCCGGATGCCAACTCCACGTTACGTCTCACTTATGGTAAAGTAGGTTCATACAGCCCCAAAGACGGTATGGAATACAACTATTACACCACGTTGAAAGGAGTGATGGAAAAAGAGGATCCGAACAACTATGAATTCGTGGTTCCGGCCAAACTGAAGGACTTGTATAACAAGAAAGACTTCGGGCGCTATGCCATGAAAAATGGTGAAATGCCCATCTGTTTTGTTACAGGAACAGACAATACAGGAGGTAATTCCGGCTCCCCCGTTTTCAATAACAAAGGGGAATTGATCGGTACCGGCTTTGACCGCAACTACGAAGGACTGACCGGTGACATTGCTTACAATCCCCAGTTACAACGTGCAGCCTGTGTGGATATCCGCTATACCTTATTTATTATTGATAAGTTTGCAGGAGCGAAACACTTGGTAGATGAAATGACCATTGTGGAATAACAATACCGGACAACTATTTTTTAGAACGCGGACCACACGTAACAAGTGTCGTCCGCGTTCTCCTATTTTTCACAAGATAAGCCTCTATAAACGCGGACAAAAAATGACACTGGTTCCTTAACGTTTTTCCTTCTCCAACTCCTGCGGAATACGGAAAGCCGTATAAAGTTCCAGGACAGCGGCAATGGAAAGACAAACAATCCATTCGTTACGTTTCATGGTAAACATCAATACTCCTGTAAAGACCAGTGCGACAGCCCCGAAAATCTGCTGTCTACGCAAACGCTTGATGATAAAATTCCTTCCATCATAACGATTCCCCATGACCTGCACATAGCCGAACATCACAGCACCCAGCGTATACAGATAAGGCGCAAGCTCCCACCGGGTGATTTGCAACACCGCACCTGCCAGCAGCAGGACTGCCCCTGCCATCGAAATTATATTATAAGATTTACTCATTCTTCAAACACAAAAATATCCTCGTCAGGCTTCTTCATCAAATACTTCTCGCGTGCTATTTTCTCCAAAGCCTCAGGATTCGTGGTCAGTTCCTTCAGTTTCTCCGTATCTTCCTCATATTGCTTTCTATATTTCTCTATCTCACTATTCAGCGCGCTGATCTCACTGCGATGCTTTACCCGCTGAATCAAGCTGTTCTCATCCAGAAAACCAATAACTACAATAAAGATCAGCATCGTAATCATATACTTATGGCGCCGGATGTAGTTCCAAATAGTCAGCAATTTGCTCATACAAAGAATCCCTTTTTTGATTTTTGCAAAGATAGAAATATTTCAAGCAATCCTACCCATAAAAACGGATAATTTATGTACTTTTGCAGAACTCATATTAGAAAAAAGAACTCCGCTTATGGAAAATTATATCGTATCGGCACGAAAATACCGTCCCGCTACATTCGAATCGGTTGTAGGGCAACACGCGTTGACCATCACCTTAAAAAATGCTATTGCCACCGGCAAGCTGGCACATGCCTACCTGTTCTGCGGACCGCGTGGAGTGGGAAAAACAACGTGTGCACGTATCTTTGCCAAGACCATCAACTGCCAGACCCCCACTGCCGAAGGAGAAGCCTGCAATCAGTGTGAGTCTTGTCTGGCATTCAACGAACAGCGTTCTTACAACATACATGAGCTGGATGCCGCCAGCAACAACTCGGTAGAAGATATCCGTTCGCTGATTGAGCAGGTACGTATCCCGCCACAAATCGGCAAGTACAAGGTATATATCATTGATGAGGTCCATATGTTGTCGCAAGCCGCCTTCAATGCTTTTCTGAAAACATTGGAAGAACCGCCTCATCATGCCATCTTCATCCTTGCCACAACGGAAAAGCATAAGATACTGCCGACTATTCTGAGCCGTTGCCAGATTTATGACTTTAACCGCATCGGCATCAAAGACACTATCGACCATCTGCAATACGTTGCCAAACTGGAACATATCAACGCCGAACCCGAAGCCCTGACTGTCAT
>ULJY01009816.1_pt1 | contig 12946 bp, 15 predicted proteins | sample 1951011 | NCBI WGS metagenome assembly ULJY01 (sample SAMEA4835486, study PRJEB28245) | human gut metagenome | biome: gut microbiome; material: fecal sample | place: Denmark | collected 2008 | reverse complement strand
GGAACGTAACCACCGGTATCAAATCGAGGAATACTTATTTTAGGTATTTGCACTGGCTTGAAACTTATTCCTATAGCTTCAGATATGCCACTAATCAGACCAAAACCATCAATAAAAGCGTTTATTCCATCAATAATCAGATTTACGCATCCCTCTGCTATGGATACAAGGTTGTTAAATGTTCCTTTGAAAATGTCTTTTATTCCGTCCCATGCTTTTCTCCAGTTTCCAGTAAATACACCGGAAACAAAATTAATTAGTCCTTTTAATTTTGTTCCAAGGTTTTTGATAATATTACCTATTGCGTTAAAAACAGTTTCAAAAGCAGGTTTTAAATCTTCCCACAAATGAGTGACTATGGGAGATAAAACATTGTCCCATAAGAAGTTGAATACTTCTATTACTGGTTTTACTTGTTCTACCAGAAAATTCATGGTATCGACTATCGCATCAAATGCAGCTCCTAAAACACTTCCTAATGCTTGTGCCAAAGGAACTACTACATTTTTCCAAAGTACCGTAAGTATATCAGTAACAATTTGAATTGCAGGCTTTAAGATATTTCCAAGGAATGTTCCAAACGGAACAAGCACTCCATTCCAAAGATTTTCAAAAGCACTTTGCAATTTCGGAAGCACTTCTTCACCAACATATTTTAATGCGGGATTTAGCATATCCTGCCATATGCTTGTGAATGCAGTCTTCAAAAATTCTCCTATCGGAGTAAGCACATCTACAAGCCCTGTCCATGCATTCTGTAAATCTGGTATAACCGTTGTTGTCAAAAACTCCATTGCAGGAGTTAGGTTATCCGCAATGGCTGAAATTGATTCCTTGAAACTATTTCTAACATCCTCGTTTGTCGCATATACAAGCGCAAGTCCTGCTACAACCGCTGTGATAGCCGCTGTTGCCGCTACTGCTCCTGCACTAATACCACCAAACAATCCGGTTGCTCCTGCTGCTGCCGCTCCCCCTGCTCCTGTTGCCGCTCCAGTTCCTAATAGACTTCCGAGAATTGTTTCTCCGATTCCTGCTCCTGCCTTACCGCCCATTGACAAGACAATAGAATCTTTTATTGCTTTCCACAGAATATCTCCCAAGCCAGTGAATTTCAAAAGCCCTATTGCTGTCAGAATCGTGGTTTCGATTGGTGCAGCATCGAAACTTCCTTTCCACAGTTCGATTGCCGCTGTAATTGCTTGTCCTATAAAGTTTCCGGCAGATGTAAATACAGCAGTCCAGTCAATACCAGCAAGAAACTGTCCTATGTTTTGACCAATCTGATACCAGTCTACAGATGCAATAGCATCGGACATCCAGTTAAATATCCCTGTGACAATACCGGATAAATCTTGTCCTGCTTCGAAGAAATCACCATTGAATAAATCTTTGAATAACTTTTTCACAGGCTCAAGAAGTTTTTCTATCTTATCAGCCCAGCCAAGAGCTGTATTCTGCATCTTGTCAAATGCTTCCTGCCATACTTTTTCGTACTCTGCAGTAGCATCCATGATTTCCTTGGTAAGGTCAATTCCTGTTCCACCAGCACCACTTCCGGAACCACTGGATTTTGGTGTGGAAATAACTTTCAATTTATCAAATGCTCTGATTCCGCTTTGAGCATTTTTTGCGCTTGTGCCAACTTTATCCAGCGCATCTGCCGTATCTTCCAAATCTTCATTGTACCCGGATACACCTTGACCGAATGACGAAAAGTCAATCTTGATTCCCAGTAAATTTGCAACACTAACAAGCAGTCTCTTAATCGCAATTACGACACCGTTAATAACAGGAAGTACTTTCTGCAATACCGGAATAAACAACTGACCCAGTACCATACCAGCTTCTTTTACGTTGTTAGTAAACTGGCGAATCATATTACTTGGAGAATTGATTGTATTCGCTAAATCTCCCCATGATACTTTGGACTGGTCTAAGATTGCAAGTAAACGCAACTGCTGTTTCTCTGCCTGTGACATTTCAGATACAGCTTTTTCAATGCCGTATTTGTAAGCATAAGTCTGTAAGGTGGCATTCGTGATATCAATACCATACTTATACAGTGCTCTTGACTGACCGATCAAACCGGACTGTAAGTTTGTTGCAACTGTACTAAAATCCACGTTAAACAGGGAGGAAATATCACCGGCAAGCATTGTCATGGACTTTGAAATTGCCGTAGTAACTTCTCCGGTCTGCCCTAAAGAGTTGGTAATAGATGCAAGTTGTGAAGCGTACTGCGTAATCTCCTGTAAATTCAGTCCCAGGTTTTTCATTCCGCTTTCAGAAATCAGCCCACCGTCTACATCTACTTTCAGACCGGACATTTTTCCAAGCAGTTCATTTACACGGTTTCCGAAGCTCTGCGCATAATCCTCTGCGTTGTCGTAACCGAATTGTTCAAAATCCTTGCCCCATTCCTTTCCTACTTTGTTAAATGCTACCGTGTAGTAGTTAAATGCTTCGATATAGTCCGTAGTTCCCTCTATAGACTTCCACAGGCTTTTAATTCCACGGATCACAAGGAAATATGTTGCGTAGAATCTGCCGAAAGCCGCAGCAAGACTGAATGTGCTTTTCGTGGCTCTTCTTGCGCTTACCGTATAGGTGTTCAGATTACGACCTAAAGAGTTTGCGGCTCTGCCGGATGCCGCACCAGTAGATGCCAGTCCTGCCAGTGCATTTGTCATGCGGATAATGTTCTCACTGACATTCGGAGCGGTTGAAAGAGTTGTAAATAACTGCTTCAAATTCTTTGCCAGTAAAGGAATGTTCGTGATTGCTCTGCCGGATGCCACACCACCAAGTCTTGAAATCGAAGATGCTATGCTCGCAATATCCCCTACTCCATCTACTTTAGTTCCTGCCATGTCAGCAGAAAATGTCTTCAGTGCAGATGAAATTCTGCTTAATCCACTTGCATCTATTTTCCCCATTCTGTTAATGGAATTTGTCAGTGTGGAGATATTTTTAATACCGCTTGTATTCATGGAACTGGCGGCATTTGCGATACTCTGTATGCTATTAGAAATGCTTGTCAGTTTGGATGTATCAATAGACAAGCTTCTCTGAAAATTCGTAAGACTTGATGCAAGTTTATCCAGTGCATTTTTGGCTTTGTTCGCATCCGCACTGATTTTTATTTGAAGATTATCAATATCTGCCATATCGCACCGCCTTTACCGCAATAAAAAAGGAAGTGTCTGCCACTTCCAAGAAAAAGAGCGGTAAGCTGTGACACCTACCGCTCCTAAAATTACTTTTTGAGATATGCCCTTGTAACCGCACCGACTTTTCCATCTACAGTGATTCCAACACTCTTTTGGAATGCTTTTACTGCATCAGAAGTGGTTTTTCCAAAATATCCGTCAATGTTCGTCTTACCTTTCGCATTTACAGACGGCATAAAGCCTTTCCTTACAAGTTCGTACTGCACCCACTTGACATCATTTCCCTTCATCATTGCCAGACGCTTGTAATAAAGAAGTCTTTCCGGCTCTGTATAAGGGTTTCTATATCTTGTAGAATCCTCATATACGGCATCTAACTCCTTGTACCATACATTCATGTCCACATTTCCTGCAATGCCGCCTACACGCCCTTTAGAAGTATACTGCCATCCTACCATGTTCGGTACTTGCGGTTGATACTTCACATCACACTTGCCGTTATTCTTGCCGTACCGTGCGATCCACATGGGATAACTCACACCGCCATAAGGCTTAATGTATGTCTTGTAAAAACTTTCCCCAGTGTATACACCGAACTGTAATCCTGCATCGGTGATTACCTTGCCGTAAGCATTGATAATGGAAATCAGATTCTTACCGAGATTCTTCATCACGGCATCTTCAACATCCATCCAAACCATAGGCTTACGGTTTCCAAGAATTGCAAGAACTCTCTTAGCATCAGAACGTGCTTTTGCCACAGTGGTAGCATAGCTGTAGTTATACACGCCTTGCACTTTCATTCCGTATGCTTCACAATTTTTACAGTTCTCTTCAAACTTCTTGTCCGGGTTCAAATCCTTACGGATGACTTTCAGAATAGCAAAATCAATACCGTTCTGTTTTACCGCCCACCAGTTAATCGTCCCCTGGTATGAGGACACATCAATTCCTGTTAAACTCATGTTTGTTTCTCCTTTTTTGGATGTGATAATTCAAAATTAGCTTGCATTGCCATAAGTCCTGCGAGAAACGCTTTCCTTTGCTTCTGAATTTCTTTTTCATTATTAGCAATGTCAGCACGTTCTATAATAGGCTTGTCAATATACTTCGATTGTGCTTTTCGACCGTTTAGGCAATGGTCTACGGCAACAGATGTTGCTGCTAGTCCATATTCTCCCCACCACATCCACATTTCTCTGTCTCTCTGCTTCATTTCTAGCTTGTACGCTTCTGCATAAGGCTCTAAATCCGCAGGGCAGGAAGAATCTATATCTTTTACTGTAAATCCGTATCCTTTTGTGCATAAAAGCCACATAGGACGTACTTCTTTACAGTATATTTCCCATGTTAGTTCTCTGACTTCTCCGGTGCTTTCTTGGAGTTCTTCTCCTGCTCCTGTTTCAGGAGCTTCGCTAAAAAACCGTTTTCAAGCAGTTCTCCTTGCACATCAGCAAATAATTTCTGAATGTCAGATTCGTCAGAATCGAAATAATCATCAAGCATAGAATAAACCTCGCTTAACTTTGCTTCTTTCTGCTCTTTGTTGTAAGGGTCGAAACCGTATTCATCAAAGTGGTATTTCTGTAAACCGACAAGAATCAGTTCCGGCAGTAACATGAGAATGTTATTCACGGATTCAATGCCGTCTTCCTGATTTTCAAGGCTTGCCAGTTTCTTGATAATGTTGTTTTTTACGGTTGCTTCGTAACCAAATTTAATGTTCAGTTCCTTTTCTCCAAATTTTACTTTCAGCATATTTTATCCTTTCCCCAACATTTTGTTGGAAAGGAGCCGCCCGAAGACGGCTCTCTTTTTGCTAAATTAATGTTTCATCTACCGCTTCATCAAAGTCAGCCACGGCAGTGTTATTTGTTTCTGACTGACTTGCTATTCCCCCGTTGTCAGTGCAACGGTAGCATCCAATCCCTTGTATTCCTCAATGGTAAGATTCATTTCGATCGTCAGAAGTTCGTTCTGTCCGATTTCGGGTTGTGGAATCTGCTCGGGCGGCTGTGCAACAACGAAGAAAGATTTATCTTCTCCGGGAATAACGGTTTCAAACCACATTCTATTTCCACCAGTAAGAGCTTTATAGGCTGTGATAAGTGCAGTCCATTCAGCAACAGTCTCTGATGTAAAGTTGACTGTGACTGCAAAAGAACCGCCAGTATCTGCACGACCTTTTACATATCTGGTGATTGCATCTTCTAACGCAGAAGCATCAATCTGTTCCGGTTCAATGTTGATGCCGCCAATGGCATTAATTCTTGTAAGTTGCTTAAAACTTGTAGGTTTTGTTCCGGCGGTTGTCTCTGTACCATATCCGAAAGTAATACCTAAAGTAGAAATTCCGGCTGCTGCCATAATTTATACCTCCTTAAATTTGCATAAAAAAATAGAGCCATATGGCTCTAATAGTTACAATGTATCATCAGCACCTACTGTTCTTCTGAACCGTGCAGTGCTTCTGTATGTGTCCTGCGAAGTATTATTGAACTCTGGCATGGAAGTTATTTGAAATCGCAGACGTTTGAAAAGTCCGGCAACCGTAGACATGATAGCTTCGGCTTCTTCTTGACTTTTGTTGGTTATCACATCCACTTGGTACGATGCTGTGATTCCATTAACAGACCGTCCTTCAAGGTCTTGTCCTGTCTCTGTGAACGGCATAGCATGAAAGTACACCGTAGGGAATGTAGGGTCTGACAAATCCTTGCTTTTGTCCGTCACATAAGCTTTAGGATGGCTCTGCGGTATCTTCATTTTTAAGTACGATGCAATCTTGACTTTGAAATCTGATACCCACTGATATTCATTATCCACTACCAAACACCACCTTTGCTGTCTGTGATACAATATCACGAAGTTCTATTGCAGTCAGGTACATAAATGGTCTTGACGGCATACCTTCCGTAAAATACCATTTACCGTCATCCGCAGGATAAAACCATCCATATCTTCCATCCGCAAGTTGCCTTATGGTTTTTCCGCTTGCATACTGCCAATCAACACCTTCCGGTAGATTTCCTTTGTACGGTGATTGCTTTCCGACAACACCAGTACCAAACTCCACGAAAGCCGCATGGTCTGTACCTGCAACCACCGCCCAAACACCGCCACCTTTTACGGATCCAACATATTCCGAATTGATGCTTTGCAAAAGTTCCGATGTAAAGATAGCATCAAGGTCAGCAATCTGCACTTTAGCAATCTCTACGCCCTTTTTTGCCAGTGTTTCAGCCAGTAGCCTACATTTATACTCTAAACTATTTTCATAGTCTCTAAGAGCCTTTACAGCCGCTTGTATGGACTTTTGGTCAAACAGATTGATGTTGATAGGTTTAGCCATAGCACACCTCACAGAATGTCCAATTCCTTGAACACTTCAAGCATTTTAGGAAATTGAATAGCAATCCAGTCTACCATTTCTTCGTTAAAAGACCAACCACGATCAACATTGTATGTATTGTTTAGTAGTCCACTTTCACTCAAAAACGCATGGACGATTTCATGCCTTACGGTTTTGTTACGCATCCACACAAAATCTCTGATGTCATCATCTTTTCTCTTCTCTTTCAATATAAAAATTTCTTTAGAGGAATAGTCACAATAGCCATTACATTCTTTTAACTCTGCGTTTTCTTCCTCTGTGCGAAACATGAGAAGATATTCTGTTCCCAAAACATTGATTTTCTTATCTTCCATATCACTTCACCGTCTTCTGCAACAAAAACAAATCTGCTGTCAGTCCTTCGTCTGCAACGCCTTTGACAACATAGTCCGCAGTCTTGTTGTCCACAAGTCCGTCATCGTCACGACCTACTTCTGACTTCTTCCAGATAACATCTCCTGCCTTAATCGGCAAATAGCCTTTATCGGTCACAATCTGGCAATACGAACTGGAATCATCAATACCAAATTCTTTTACCAGTACTTCCGATAGCTTATTACTGATGTTGGCAGAAAAAAAGACGGGTTCAGAATATCCGGTAGTTTCTCTCAAAACAACCGGAATCCTTTCTCCGTCCATCTCGATGTACTTTATTTCTCCGTTTTCGTCCCGGTCATAAATCGTGACTTTTTCTCCCTGCCTTGAGTACTTCATTTCCTGCTTGTTAATGTCAAGCATCTTTCTTCACCTGCTTGTAAATCTGATTTACACCAGTGCTTGCCAAACCGGAAACAATTCCGACCGCAATTGCATTCAGCACATCATTTGCCGGGAAATCCGGAATAACATACATTCCTACTACTCCGAGAATGCCACCTACAATGCCGACAACAACCGGAATGTAATTATCCTTAATAACCGGAATAAGCTTCGCTCCAATACCGGCAAGATAGCAAATAACCACGATTGCAACACAAGTTCCTACCTGTGAAAAATCCATCATTCCTTACCTCCGTTCTCTTTAATGTTAAGTCTTTCCTCAATTCCATCAAGTCTATGATGCGCAGATGCCGTACTGGCTTCAACCTTTGTCAGCTTCTGTTCATGCTCTGCAAGCTCTTTCTTCATCTCTGAACGCTCGCTTTTCATTTCATTGATAGTATCAAGGATGGTGTCCAGTTTCATGTTGATGCGTGTGTTTTCTTTCACACGTTCCTCAATATCCTTTGTGTCTGTTCTTTTGCTATTTTTCAGACCAATGTAGACGGAAAAACCGAGTGATAACACGCTTATAATGATTGCTGTAGATAACTCTATAGTCACATCATATACCGCCTTCCTTGTTTGTTGGCACACCGCCCACCACCCTTAAAGTGTGCCGCCTGCAACCTTATTACCGGAATCAGTAATATGGTCACGCACAATCTTCTAAACCCCTCGATTTCGATGGGGTTATAAAACTTTTGCAAATGGAAAAACACCAACAAACAGTTCTTCCCGGTCTCTCCATGTTCTCGACACTCCATTCTCTGAATAGCTTGCCATGAAGTTTTCACCGGCTTGTGACCTGTCGTACACGACAAGATTAACCACCACAGACTGAAATTTTTCAATATCCGCGGCAATCTTCTCTTCCGTGTAGCTTTCCGGGTACATTCTTTTTGCTCTGATGTCGGCTTCTGCTTGACTGATAAGTTGTTCCAAGAGAGGGTTTTCTTCCAAATGGTCAAACACGACCTCGGAGCCTTCAGAATCACTTTTAGAATCAATATGAAATTGTTTCAGACGGATTTTTACTTGCTCCAAAGTCGTATATTCTGCCATGTGCTACCTCTTATTCATCCTTTGCAGTTACCGTAGTAATACCTGCCTTTACTGCTCTGTAATTAGGATCACACTCGATAATCATAATTTCCTTGCCGGTTGTTGCTTCAATTTCAGAAGTGCCATCCCAAGTAGCATACGTCTTTACATTTCCAAGATAAGAAGGTAATTTACAATCATCTGCTACCTTGTATTTGTAAGAATTGTCGCCGCTTTTTGCAGGGGAAACGCTTACTTTCGTGTATCCATTAGTTGTTTGGCTTGCAGTGCTGTTCACTACCAATGTATCCAAACCGCTTTCTCCTTCGGTTAAAGTACCGATTACGATTCCATAAGGGTTAGGAATTACAGGAATAAACACGCCACTAGCCTTAGTCCACTCAGCAACCGGATCGGGAGTTGCCCACTGGGAAATAGTAATGAATTGCTTTTTGGACAGGCTTGTAAATGCACTTGCTTTTTCTTCTTCCGGAGTTACGCCCCAAAGTCCAGTACCAATCTTTCCGTTTCCAGTAGATACATAAAGAGTAAATACATTATCCGGTAAAAATCTCTTAGGAGTTCTTGTGGTATTTTCCTTGTTGGCAATTCCGTACATATCATCATCAATTACCATGTTCAGACCATACAGGCTAAGTAACAGATTTGACACTTCTGCCGGAGTAATTGCCATTCCAACGAAATTAACTCCCTTAATAGCTTTCATGATTCCTTCATTCTTAAGCATATAAGAGCGCATTTTGGTGGAAGTCAGTGCAGTATTGACAACATATCCTTTGTCAAGACCCATCTGAACCATGTCTGCAATATCTCCAAGGATATCATGGGTAGGATCTTCCCAGCCTTTCAGTGCCTTGAACTTATTTACTTTGAAGTCAATAGCAAAATTGAGACCATTTTCGTTAATGGTCATCTTACCAGTAGACATAACCTCCATTTTTGCGATTTCAGTTCTTGTCTTAACGGAATCAGACAGCCGACCCATATCGTCATATACATAGTCAATCAGATTGCTTTCTCTTACGCCATGATTCAGTAACTGGCGTAATCTTTCAGACTGGTTGATTTTTTCCTTGATCAGCAGCTTTTCTACGCTTACTTTTTCAAATCCAGGTCTTACACCAATAGCAGCTTCGGTATCAAATGCGTGTACCATTGCTGCGGTAGGAAGATCCATTCCCTCGGAAAGTCTTTCGTACTCTGCTTCAAGGTTTTCTGTCTTAACGTCAGGAAAAAGTCGATCACCTACATAATTTCTTGCGATAGAATAGTTCTGGGAAAAATCCAATCTATCCTTGTCTGTAATCATTGTTAATACACTAGGCATACTGTTCTTACCTCCGTAATTTAATCAAAGCAAATGCCGCTTGCTTTAAGTGCGGTTTCGGCATTGGTATCTACTGCAACAGGCAAATTTGCCTTAATAACACGGCCCGCAATAATTACAGAAATAGGCTTCTTTTCGTCATCTGTAATATCAACATCTTCAAAGACAATTCCCTTTGCAGAAGCGTCATTTGTGGGAACCACAGTTCCTGCCTTGATAATCTTCTTATCATCTACCTGTGTTGCCATTGCCTGTGTTCCCTCAAAGGTTTTTAACACAAGTCCGACTTCACTTGCTAAAATATTTACACCAGAAGTGTAAGTAGTGGTTTTCATGTAAGCCATAACGTTTATACCTCCTTGCTTACTGTTTGATTACATAGCGCTGATTATATTTCTTTGCCATTTCAGCACCTTTACTTTCAGTTCCATCATTGCCGCCAGCACTACCACCGCCCGGATTTGTGGTTCCGTTTGCGATTTCCTGCTCTTTAGCCTGTGCCGCAGCAGTCTCTTTATCAGAGATAATTTTTCCGAGTACTTCGTAGTCAAAACTGCCGTCATCCTTGATAACCTGTGATGCCTGTTCAGCAGAAATGTTAAACTTGGATGCCGCATTGCTTCTCTGATTCGCAATAGCTTGTGTCTTTTCAAGTTCTGCGATTTTTGCATTTGCAGAATCAAGGTCTTTTTGCAGTCTTTCCGAATCGGATAAATCCTTATCTTTCATGGCTGTGTATTCCTTTTCCAACTCACGCAGTCTTGTCAACTCTTCACTGTTTTTGTTTGCTTTTGCGTTTGCTGCCTGAACATCCTTGCCGTTTTCGGCAATAACCTTTTCAATCTGTTCATCAGTTAATCCCATTGCCGCTAAATCTTCTCTCTTCATAAATTACCTCCGTTATGTCCTACGTTTTTTTACGGTGCAACGACACCGAGTGACATTGCCGATTTGTACGCTCACGGCTTTGCGAATTTTTATAAAATAAAAACAGCTACCTATTTCTAGGCAACTGTCTTATTTTGCATTTGTTTTACAATTTCCTGTGCTTTTGCCATCTGCTCTTCCATGTTGATAATGTCAGCAGTTTTCCACAGAGCATCAAGGTAAGGTTTGGAAAGGTTGAAAGTCTTTTCACAATCTCCCCAAAGTCCAACTGTTTTGATTGCAATAAGCGGATGAATACCACACTGCAGAAGTTGCAGTAATGTCTGCGACTTGGTATACATATTATCTTGTGGACTGTGGTTGATCTGCACATCAAAATCTCTAAGAGTGATTTTCAGATCCTCTTTCTTAATGCGGATAACATTCAGCGCAACCTTGGCCAGTCTCTTCTCTGCTGTCTTAACAACCGGATCCTTAAGCCTTGCTCTTGATTTTGAAAAATCCCATCCGTTTCTCAGCTCAACCGCACCCTGCGTATCACCGCCAGTGTTTCCTTGCTTGTTCGGTATTCCCAAAATTGAAAGTGCGCTGTCTGTTAAATCATCCTTGGAAACCTGTGTCTGCGTTTGGTCAAGTTCCTGTGACATGATATCCACATCAGACTTATTGTCTTTATTTATTGACTTTACAACCAACGCATGGTTCATCTTCATTTTTTTGAACTCTTCTTCGTCAATCTCGCAGTTTACAAATTTGTACCATGCCTGGATAAACTGCTCTATGCCGTCCATTCTGTTTGACTGCGTATTATTGATTGCATCCAACAGATCTATAACAAGTTCAATATCAGACAACCGCTCATGGTTGTTCGGAAATTCTACAATCGGAATACCACCAAATCCGTGAAGTTTCCATGTATCAGGAACAACCGCACTGTTTTTTATCTTACATTCATAGGATTCCGTGTAGCATAGTTTGTACCACTCGCCGTTTTCATCTTTTAATTCCTGTACCGCCAAAATCGGTTCTTCGGAACTGCGGTTGTAAATGACAAACGTGTTCAGAGGATTAGGTGCAACCACACGGATAGGCACATCTCCATTCACAATCTGTATAGCTTTGAATGATGTTCCGGTTGCCGACTGCCACTCACCAGCTTTTATGTCTTTCTCATGCTTATTTGCATCTGCTAAGTAATCATTCAGTTCATCTACTGCCTTATTTACAGCTTCATCATCTTTTCTGCTGACAAACTGAATAGGCTCTCCGTAAGTCTGACCGACCTTGAACTGTACCCACTCATAAGCATGATTCTCAACGATTTTGTTCGTTATATCCTCATTTGACAGCTTTGTTCTGTACAGTACCGGCTGATCTCCTTTGTAGTACTCCCACAAGTACTTGATAACTGACTTATTGTAATTAAAAACACCGATGCAATCACCAATAACCTTTACAATGTTGTCTGCGGTTATCTGCTCTACATCCGTATATGCAATTTTTCTACCGTGACAACCCTTTACAAGGTCTTGAAATTTCATAGTGTTCATATTTTCACCTACATAAATGTAATTCCGCTGCTCTGGTCTCTTTTGGGAAGTTTCTTAATCTCACGTTCTCCGGTCTCCGTATGGTAAACAACCATCTTATTGCAATTCCGGCACTTATATGTCTTGTCGATGTGTGATTTTGAACTGCATTCACCGACCAACCGTCCGCATCCCGGACAGTACACTCTAATTTTTTGGTTAAAAATCATAAATACCTCTTTTCTGCGCACAAAAATACCGCCCACATAACGTAGACGGTATTTCCGGTCATTCACCTTTTAGGAGGATTAGAAAACATCTTAAATATTTTCGTCAGTTTAACATTACCATTTTTTATATATGACATTCAATGACATCATTCATTCAAATATCCTTCTCCGTATTTCTTTTCAAACTGTTTCAATGCAGTTCCGTGAAGTCTGACAACCTGTCTCCATGAATATTTCATTTCTGTTGCGATCACTTCAAAAGTTTTCTTTTCTATGTACCTTGCGAACAGAATATTGTATGTGTTTTCATCTTCCATGCTGTCTATCTGCTGTATGATTTTTTCTTTTTTATCGACAAGTTCGTCCACCATGCCATCTATTTTCCGTTCCATTTCATCAATTTTGGCATATTTTGTTCCTATTTTGTCAAAATTCGGTGTAGTCTGTACCCTTTCACCGCTTTGCGGAGCAGATATGCTTACCGCCATATCTTTGAGTTGTGCGATTTCCGTGAGTTTATTATTTATCATCCGATTAAGGCGGCTTATTTGCCCTAAATATTCTTTGGTTGTCATATCAAT
>ULJY01007595.1_pt1 | contig 13308 bp, 10 predicted proteins | sample 1951011 | NCBI WGS metagenome assembly ULJY01 (sample SAMEA4835486, study PRJEB28245) | human gut metagenome | biome: gut microbiome; material: fecal sample | place: Denmark | collected 2008 | reverse complement strand
CTTCCGCCTGACGCCAACGCAGGCTGGTACGAATGGCCGCACCCAATCCGGCAACAAAAATCATCATCCCCATATCCCGCGCATAAAATATCCAACGGGGCGGAATATGACGTGCAAACTCAGGAGGCGGAGGAGTGCTTATACTTTCCAGAAATACATGAAGAAGCACACTCAGACAAAGTATCAGCACGGCATTGCTCAGAATATACTTACGCATTTCGTCCGTGAACATATAGCGGGGAACCAGGCACAAGTAATTGACATAGAAGATAATAAAATAGCACAAAGGAACACAACTATGCCTCAAGAATTGGGCCAGATTGAAGCCGCTTCCACGGTCCATGAATACAAGCGGAAAGCCAAAAACGAGCAACCAACTGACAATATGGATACTCATTTCCAAAAAACGTCGTTGTGAAAATAACTGTTTCATACAGGCAAAGATAAGAAAGATTAGATTAGAAATAAGATTTCCATGATTCTTATTCCATAAAATAAGACTGGCAGGAATCAGTGAAACAAAATTGATTTACAAAAAACATTATAAACAGATAATCGGGAAAAGACCGGAACCCAACTAGCATTCCCATAAATCAATTCTGCTTCACCCCCACACCTTTTCATCCCTACTCGTAACGCAAAGCGTCTATCGGATCCAAATCTGCAGCTTTCTTCGCCGGATACCATCCGAAAAACACACCGGTGACGGTACATACCAGAAATGAAAGCAACACACTCCAAGGCTGGATAAATACAGGCCAATGTGCTATCGTTTTAATCATAAAACTGGCTCCACAACCGATAATCACTCCTATCAGCCCCCCCGTGATACTGATCAGGATAGCCTCTATCAAAAACTGGCTCAGGATATCTACTCCTCGAGCCCCGACCGACATACGCAAACCAATTTCACGAGTACGCTCTGTTACAGACACATACATGATATTCATGATACCGATACCACCGACCACCAAAGATATACCGGCAATACAAGCCAACAAGGTAGTCATCAGGTCTGTTGTAGTGTTGAGCATACTACTCAGCTCCTGCTGGGTGCGGATGGTAAAGTCATCATCATCCGTTTCTTTCAGCTTATGTTCACGACGCAGAATGGTCGTTATCTCATCTACAGCCTCATCGGTCATATCTTCTGTCAGAGCCGAAGCAAAAATTCCACTTAGGTAAGTCTGTGCCAGCAATCGTTTCATCACCGTACTGTAAGGAGCCAGTACCACATCGTCCTGGTCCATGCCCATCGAGTTATACCCTTTTGATTTCAGCACACCAATTACCCGGAAAGGAATTTGATTACAACGAATCACTTTCCCTATCGGATCCGATCCGTCGGGAAAAAGATTATCGACAATGGTTTTACCGATAACACAAACCTTGGCTGCCGTACGGATGTCATTCTCGGTAAACATCTCCCCCTGTTCCACGGTGAGCTGACGTATGGTAAGATAATCCATACTTACACCACTCACCGAAGACGGGTAGTTGTTGGCCCCCGCAACAAGTTGTCCCGAAGAAGAAACGTTGGGACTAATGCCGGAGAGATAAGTACACTCTTCGCTCAACTTTTCATAATTTTCCAGTTTCAGTGTCTGCATGGCCGAAGGGTCTTGGCGGACCCCTCCACGCATCTCTGCTCCCGGATGAATCATAATCATGTTTGACCCCATCTCCGAGATTTGTTGCTGGATGCTCTTTTTCGAGCCCTGACCGATGGCAAGCATAGCAATGACTGATGCCACACCGATGATGATCCCCAACATGGTGAGGAAAGCGCGGAGCTTGTTGTTGGCAAGAGCCCGGAGAGCTATTTTAAATAGATTCGTTCCGTTCATAATGATTCTTTTTTATGGTTAGTCCTCATCATTCTTGGGCAAGGCAGCCAGCGCGGCAGCGGCCGAAAGGATCTGAGGATTGATGGTATCTTCCACTACATGCCCGTCACGCAAGCGGATATTACGGCTGCTATACTGGGCTATTTCGGGATTGTGAGTGACAAAAATAAGTGTACGGCCTTCGGCGTGTAACTTTTGGAAAAGTACCAGAATTTCGAAAGAGGTACGGGTATCCAGATTACCGGTCGCCTCATCAGCCAAAATAACGGCAGGATTATTCACCAGAGCACGGGCAATGGCCACACGCTGCATCTGTCCGCCGGACATTTGGTTGGATTTATGTTCCAAACGGTCACCTAGCCCCACGGCTATCAGTGATTCAATGGCACGTTTCCGTCTTTCGGAAGCCGATACGAACGAGTTATACATCAAGGGCAACTCCACATTCTCTACGGCAGTCGTCTTAGGCAACAGATTATAGTTCTGAAATACAAAACCTATTTTACGGTTGCGCAACACAGCCCGCTGAGGTTTGCTCATGGTACGCACGGACACACCATCCAACAGGTATTCACCACTGGTAGGGGTATCAAGACATCCCAAAGTATTCAGCAGAGTGGACTTGCCGGAACCAGAAGTACCCATGATAGTGACAAACTCTCCTTCATAAATGGTAAAAGAGATGCCACGCAGAGCGTGGACGGTTTCATCGCCTACCTGGAAGTTCCGTTTTATATTTTGTAATTCGATTATCTTTTTCATATGATTTATTCTTTCAATGTAAACGGAAGCATTACCTTTTATTACTTGTTCTTTTTCTTATTGCTTCCCGGAGGGCCTGGCATGAACGGACTTCTCTCACCTTCTCCGGCAGACGGCTCTTCCATTCCAGGCATAGCACCTTTCACTACCGTTTCTGTCACTACCGGCGTATTTTCAGTGATGCCACTCACAATCTCTGTCTTGCTGCCATCAGTAATACCTATTTTCACAGGATGGGCGGTAAAGGTATTGTTATCCAGTGTCCACACTTTATGACTGCTCTGGCAATCGTTTATCTTACGACCTCCCACTATGTCTTTGTTGGGAGTAAAGCGCAAAGCCTTGTTGGGAACGGTCAACACATTATCCTTGGTCAATGTATAAATGGTAGCGTTGGCGGTAAGACGCGGTTTCAGTTTCAAATAAGGATTATCAGCTGTTATCACTACCTCATAAGTAACTACAGTGGTACTGGTGGTTGTTGAAGAGCTGCTGCTCGTGCTGTTCGTACTTCCCAAACGAACCTGTCTGACTACTCCTTCGAACACATCGTCGGGATAAGCATCCACGGTAAAGGTTACACGGGCTCCTTCCTCCACCCCGGCAATATCGGCTTCATCCACATCGGCCACCACCTGCATCTTGGTCAAGTCGGCAGCGATGGTGAACAGTGTCGGAGTTTCGAAACCGGATGCTACGGTCTGTCCTTCTTCCACATCACGGCTGGTCACCACTCCATCGATAGGCGAGGTGATGGTTGCGTATGACAGGTTACGCTCAGCCTTTGCCAGAGCCGCCTTGCTTTGCTCCAATGCACTTTGGGCACGTTGGAAATTATAAACCGTTTCTTCATAGTCCATATCGCTGATTAATTGCTTCTCGTGCAGTTTACGGTTGCGGTCATATAATTTCTTTTGGTAATCGTACTCGGCCTCATTGCCGTCATAAGTGGCCTTTGCCGACTGAAGTTCACTTTGCAGTGTCACTTTATCCATCTCGGCTATCAATTCTCCTTTCTTTACCACAGAATTGTAATCCACATAAATCTTGTCAATAATACCAGATACCTGCGTACCCACTTCCACCTCTGTCACCGGCTCTATGGTCCCGGTAGCAGTAATGAAATTGCTGACATTACCTTTCGTTACGGTTTCCGTTGCGAAATCGACCGTACTTTTTCCCTCCGGTCCGCCAAGCATCCAGTAACCGCCTGCCACGACCACTACGGCTACCGCTGTAGTAAGGATCATTTTCTTCTTTTCCATAATATAATATGTATAGCGTTATGATTATAATTTTATATCCTGACCTGCATAGAAGTTCAGTAGAGTCCGATCCAAGATAGCCATATACTTGGCCTGAATACGTTGCTGCTGTGCACTGAGCAGGTTATTTTTCTCGGTAAGCAACTCTACGGTATTCTTCATTCCCAAGTTGAATTGCTCGCTGACCATCTCATAACTGGCCTGGCTACTTTTCAGCTTACTCTCAGCCGCCGCATATTGCTCTTGAGCATTAGTAGCGTCCAACCACAGACTTTCTATATTCTTATAGAGTTCCTTTTGCTTGTTTATCAAATCGAGTAGACTACTATCATATTGCAAACGTGCCTTCTGCACAGCACTTTTGTTCTGGCGATTATCAAAAATCGGAATGTTTATATTCAATCCTATCATATTATTCCAGCCATATTTCATTTGTTTGCTCCAGCTATTATCACTGGCACTGTTTGTCATACTCCCCGTAGATGCACTCAGACTGATGGTAGGGAGATAGCCGGCTTTAGCCACTGATATGTCCAATTTGGAATTCTCTATGCTCAACTTGCTGCTTTGAATTTCCGGACGTGATGCCAAAGCCTGCTGATAAACATCCTCCTGAGCAGGTAACGGTTGCAAAACATGTTCATCGGCGAGTTCGGGAAGAACCAAATCCATTTCTTCCGTACCATCCAGCTCCAACAACTGCTTCAACTGCAATTTATAGTCACGCAAGGAACTTTCGGAGATCACCAACTGATATTTGTCACTGCCTACCTGTGATTCCAATTGTGCCAAATCGGCTTTTGAAATACTTCCTTTATGAAAGAGTTCTTTGCCCCTGTCGTATGTAGCTTGGCTCACCTGTAAGGTGTTCTGGTTAATTTTCACCGACTCGTCGGCATAAAGTATCTGGATGAATATTTGTGCAATCTGCTCTTGCAAAGAGTTTTCTGTTTCGGCTACGGTAAGCCCTGCAATCTGCTGACTCGTCTTCTTTTGTTTGATGGCATTCAACCGTTTGTTACCATTCCACAATGTCCATTGTGCATTCAGACCATAGTTTCCATTATAAGTGGTTTTACTGTCACTACTGATGATTTCCGTTCCGCTTACCGTGTTACTGGTTTCCTGATACGGACGGTTCGTCACATTCTGTCCTGTGCTGAACGACAGACTGGGAAATAGTGCGGCTTTGGCGGTTTTCACGTCTACCGAACTCTCTTCCAGTGAGATTTTGTCCTGCTGCAATTGGATATTTTTCTCCAATGCATAGTCAATACAGTCGTCCAGCGTCCACTTTTTGGCCTCTTGCGCGGAAACCGAAGTGACCGCGACCCAAATCATTACGAAATATACTACTCGTTGTCTCATCCTTTTTACTATTTAATTTGTTTGTACAAAAGTAGAGGACTGTGATTTTTTTAGCAATAAATATAGATTTGTGGAATATTTCTATGGACAAAAACTTGCTTTTTACCGATAAAGTGTTTTTCTTTGTAATTATTACAACTTTAAGATAAATTTATGAATGATTCTTTGTTGACACGCATCTGGATATTCTATCGCGACGGCTTTCGCGAGATGACCTTGGGACGTACCCTTTGGACGATTATTCTTATCAAACTATTCATCATGTTCTTTATTCTAAAACTTTTCTTCTTTCCCTCCTTCCTTGGCGGGAAGACAACGGAAGAGAAGCAACAGTATGTAGGTGAGGAGTTAATAGAACGGGCAAATCCATAAACATTTAAATAAATCAGAAAGTTATGTTTGAAAACATTGACACTTCATTAATTGACTGGTCAAGAGCACAGTTCGCTCTAACGGCCATGTATCACTGGCTTTTCGTACCTCTCACTTTGGGATTGGCTGTGATAATGGGGCTCATGGAGACCTTTTATGTAACAACAGGTAAGGAATTCTGGAAGAACACAGCTAAATTCTGGATGAAACTGTTTGGAATCAATTTCGCCGTAGGTGTTGCCACCGGTCTGATTCTGGAATTCGAGTTCGGAACTAACTGGAGTAACTATTCCTGGTTTGTGGGCGATATCTTCGGAGCCCCACTGGCTATCGAAGGAATCCTGGCATTTTTTATGGAAGCCACTTTCATTGCCGTCATGTTCTTCGGCTGGAACAAAGTGAGCAAGCGTTTCCATCTGGCATCCACCTGGCTCACCGGACTGGGAGCAACGATCTCCGCTTGGTGGATTCTGGTCGCCAATGCCTGGATGCAATACCCCGTAGGGATGGCTTTCAATCCCGAAACAGTAAGAAATGAAATGGTGGACTTTGCAGCTGTCGCCCTCTCTCCCATGGCTATCGCCAAGTTCTTCCACACAGTGTTAAGCAGCTGGATACTGGGAGCCGTTTTTGTAGTAGGAATAAGTTGCTGGTATTTACTGCGCAACCGTCAGAAGGAGTTCGCTCTGAGCAGTATTAAAGTTGCCGCCGCCGTAGGTTTGTTCGCCTCTCTCGTCACTGCATGGACGGGGGATATTTCGGGAGTACAGGTAGCCAAAGTGCAACCTATGAAAATGGCTGCCGCTGAAGGATTGCACGATGGCGGAAACGGAGTACCCTTCACCATTGCAGGCGATTTGAAAATCCCCAAAATGCTTTCTATCCTTGCCACTCACGACATAGACGGTTATGTACCGGGTATCAACAATCTGCTGGAAGGTGGTTATCAGATGCCCGACGGTACAACGGCTTTATCGGCCGAAGAGAAAATTAAACGCGGACAGATTGCCATCGCCGCCCTGGATGCATTCCGCAAAGCGCATAAGGCAGGTGACGAAGCAAGTGCCGCAGCAGCTCGCAAGACATTGGACGAAAACGTAAAATATTTTGGTTACGGATATATCAAGGATCCCGCCCATCTGGTTCCTAATGTAGGACTTACTTTCTGGTCATTCCGGATCATGGTGGGGCTGGGAGGTTATTTCATCCTGTTCTTTATTATAGTACTGATTGTATCGAAAAAAGAGAAACTGGCTGATATGCGATGGTTGCAACGGGTGGCTTTGTGGACTATTCCACTAGCCTATATCGGCAGTCAGGCAGGCTGGGTGGTAGCCGAAGTGGGGCGCCAGCCATGGGCCATACAGGATATGTTGCCTGTAGGAGCAGCCATCTCCAAATTGCAGACAGGTTCCGTACAGCTTACTTTCTTTATCTTCCTTCTATTGTTTACCGTTCTGCTCTTTGCTGAAATAGGTATCATGCTGAAGGCCATCAAGAAAGGACCGGAGGGAATTAAGAATTAAGGAATAAATGAAACAGGTGGAAATAATTCAGGCTGCGCAATAAATGGGCTACATACAGGAGATTAATTCCGCCATCAAGTCATTCTTTTTTTAGTTCAAGTTTCTCTAATTCTATTTTTCAATATTCAATTCTCAATTTTTAATTTAGAATATTATGGACTATATATTTCTACAAAATTATTGGTGGTTCCTAGTATCGTTACTGGGTGCTTTGTTGGTGTTCCTGCTCTTTGTGCAGGGTGGCAACTCTTTGCTGTTCACGCTGGGACGCAATGACGAAGAACGTGCCTTGCTGGTAAACTCCACAGGACGCAAGTGGGAGTTTACTTTTACTACCCTTGTCACTTTCGGCGGTGCCTTCTTCGCTTCTTTCCCGCTGTTCTACAGTACCAGCTTTGGCGGTGCTTACTGGTTGTGGATGATTGTTCTTTTCAGTTTCGTATTGCAAGCTGTTTCATACGAGTTCCAGTCCAAGCTGGGCAATCTGCTGGGCAAACATACTTACCAATGGTTTCTGGTTATAAATGGTATTGTAGGACCTCTATTGCTAGGAGGAGCTGTGGCTACTTTCTTTACCGGCTCCAATTTCCTGGTTAATAAAGGAAACATGGGTAATGAGCTGATGCCTGTCATCAGCAGTTGGGCAAACGGATGGCACGGACTGGATGCGCTGACCAATCCTTGGAATCTGGTCTTGGGATTTGCCGTATTCTTCCTGGCCCGCCTTTTGGGCAATCTTTATTTTATCAATAACATCCGGGATAAAGACTTAATCCCCCGCTGCCGCCGTCAGCTTATAACAGATGCTATTCCTTTCCTTATTCTATTTCTGGCATTTGTTATCCGTACTTTATTGGCTGATGGTTTCGCTGTAAATCCCGAGACAAAAGAAGTTTATATGGAACCTTACAAGTATTTCATCAATCTGATGGATATGCCTCTATTGCTGGTATTGTTCCTATCAGGCGTTGTCGGAGTACTTTGGGGTATCGGAAGGGCTGTCTTCAGCAAGACTGCGACCAATGGTATCTGGTTTACCGGAATAGGAGTTGTATTGACTGTATTAGCTTTATTGCTTTGTGCGGGATATAATAATACGGCTTATTACCCGTCCACAGCCGATCTACAAAGTTCGCTGACCTTGGCAAACAGTTGCTCCAGCGAATTTACCCTGCGCACCATGGCATACGTTTCCATTCTGGTACCTTTCGTTCTGGCCTATATTATTTATGCTTGGCGTGCCATAGACCGCAAGCCCATTACAGCAAAGGAACTGGAACAAGACGGACACGCTTATTAAAGAGTCTTAATGGATTATAGTGAAGGCATCCTGTTTTGCAAATAGCTGTAAACAGGATGCCTTTCTATGTTAAATAACATTGTTTCAACCTATAAAATGAAGAGAATATCTTGCAAATTTCCGAAATATCCGTACCTTTGCATTGTGTTTTTCATAGTATTAGATTTAAGGTTAACAAAGGTTGGAGCAAGGCGTTGCTCCTTTTTTTATATCTATAGGAGACATAGCATCCATAGTTGATTCATTTCCCATCTAGAAAGTTATTTTCGTTTAAACTCTTCATCTAAAAGAAATATTATGATACAAGTGATGCATACAGTTGCGGATTACGTGCATGATGCCAAATATAAGATGCCGGATAGACCCCTTCCTTGTTTTTATCAAGGATTTCTTTCAAAATACTGCATTTGTTCTCGCCCGTCACCAGAAAACAGGTATGCCGGGCTTCTATCAAGGGACGTCCCGTCATGCATATACGCACTGTTTTATTATAAGGATTGACGGACACCTCATACGGTTCCCCGGCGGTAAGAAGTTCCTGATGGTCGGGGAAAATGGATGATGTATGCCCGTCCTCTCCTATCCCTAATAATACAAAATCAAAAACAGGCACACCGTCCACGGTCGGAACGGTGGTCTTGACTATGGAAGAATACTGTTTGGCTTCTTCTTCGGGAGCGCCCTCACCCACAATACGATAGTAATGACTGGCAGGAATACCTACCTTACTAAACAACAGACGATAGGCCAAGCCAAAGTTGCTCTGATCATCGCCAGGTGGCACACAACGCTCGTCTACCCAATAGAAATAAATACGGGACCAAGGGGTATATGTGGCATATTCACGCTCCCAAACCTCAAAAAGTGTGGCAGGAGTAGTCCCTCCGGAAAGAGCAATGGTAAAAGGCCGTTCAAGCTCTTTATCCATCGCTTCCAATATATGAGTTATCAAGGTTTGCGACGCTTGTACAGGCGACGCATAAAAGTTATGGTCAATCATCTTATTCACTATTTATTACTTAGAGTTTGCTGTTTTAAATTTACTATCCACAGATGACGACTTACAATTTACAGTATAAATTGGAATGTGTCAGATTCTTGCACGGGTTTGTCCACTCGGAATGACTGCGGTTGATCAATACATCCGCTTCTTTCGGTCCCCATGTTCCTGCAGGATACCCATAAAGAGGAGTTTCGGGATGCTTCTTCCAATAATCCAGAATCTTATCAAAGTAAGTCCAGCTCTCGTCCACGGCATCGGAACGGGTAAAAAGTGTAGGATCACCCACCAGACTGTCTTCCAACAGGCGTACATACGCATCCCCCGTTTCCTGATCGTGCTGGTCATAGCTGAAGTCCATCTCCATGGTTCCCATATAGAAACCGGCACCAGGTTCTTTCATGGCTATGCGCTGAAGAATTCCCTCGTCGGGTTGAATACGGATAATCAGTTCCTCACCTTTGTAAAAACCTTCCTTCATTTGGAACATCTGCATAGGAGCAGGTTTGAAATGAACCACAATTTCGGTCACCTTGGTAGGCATCTGCTTTCCGGTACGGATATAAAAAGGCACTCCCTGCCAACGCCAGTTATCCACATACAGACACATCGCCACGTAGGTATCTGTACGGGAATCAGGACGAACATTCTTTTCTTCACGATAACCGATACGGTCATCACCAGCAATATATTGTCCGCGGATAACATTATCACGGATATACTTATCAGTCAGCGGACGAAGGGATTGGTAGACCTTGATCACCTCGTTACGGAAACCATTCTTGTCAAACTTGGCCGGTGGTTCCATGGCAGTAATAGCAAGCAACTGCATCAAATGGTTCTGTACCATATCGCGCAGAGCTCCCGCCCCGTCATAATATCCTCCGCGAGTACCTATACCCATATTTTCCACCGCAGTGATTTCTACATAATCTATATAGTTACGATTCCATATCGGTTCGTAAATAGTACTTCCAAAACGGGTCACCATAATATTCTGCACCGTTTCCTTGCCCAAAAAATGATCGATGCGGTAGATATCCTCTTCTTTAAAATAAGCGGCATAGATTTTATTTAGTTTCTGAGCGGAAGCCAGGTCGTATCCGAAAGGCTTCTCGACAATGATACGCTTTAATCCAGGCTTTTTCAACAAGCCCGCATCATGCAGACATTTCGGAATCAATTCATAAAGCAAGGGCGGAGTTGCCAGATAGAACAAATAGTTCCCATTATTCTCATATTGAGGCGAAAGCTCCTTCAAACGGTCATTCAACAGAAAATAAGTGGTTTCGTCAGCCGGGTCCATGGACTGGTAATGAACAGTAGAGAGAAAATCGTCCAATGTTTCCATTTCCTCTTTAGTAAGAAAACCGAATTTTATCAGTTCTTCTTTCAGATAGGCACGATAAGTTTCGTCCGTGTATGCAGTACGGGCACAGCCGATAATGGCAAAATGCTCGGGGAAGCGTTTCCCGTTATGTATCTTTATCAAGGCAGGCATCAGTTTGCGCCGGGTTAAATCACCGGATGCACCGAAGATGACCAAAAATAAACTATGTGGTAAACTCATGATTCTTTGTTTTAAAAATGAATGTATAATGCTTTGTGTTGCGACATATCAATAGTTGTCTTCCCAATGTTCGTGGAAAAATTCCCCCCGTGGACTGTCCACACGCTCGAAGGTATGAGCTCCGAAATAATCACGCATCGCTTGAATCATATTAGCTGGGGAACGGTTGGTGGTCAGACCCAGAAAATAATTCAACGCTGCGGAAAGTACAGGTACGGGCAACCCTTCTCTCAACATGACACCGATGTATTTCTTCCACGCGGGCAGGGCTTCCATTACTTCCCGTCCGAAATGCTCGTCCAGCAACAGATGCGACAATCCCGGTGCACGGTGATAGGCCTCGGCAATGTCGTTCAGAAAAGCAGAACGAATAATGCATCCGGCGCGCCACAACAGCGCGATAGTGGAAAGATTCAACTTCCAGCCATATTGCTCACTGGCAGTGCACATCAGAGCAAACCCTTGCGCATAGCTTGTCAGACGAGCCGCATATAAGGTACTTTCCAATCCGATCACCGTATCCTGATAATTATATACCGGATGATTCTCCACATGCATATAATGTTTGGACATCAGCACGCGCAAGTTCTTCTCTGCCGACAGATTACGGGCAAAAACCGCCTCGGCAATCACGTCCAGTGGTGTATTTAGTTGTAGGGAGTTAATGACACTCCAGCGACCCGTTCCTTTTTGTCCCGCAGCATCCAGAATGTTATCGAGCAAATAATCGCCTCCTTCTTCTTTATGACGCAGAATGGCCGAAGTAATCTCTATCAGGTAACTATGCAGACGTCCTTTGTCCCATTGTTCAAAAATATCCGCCATCTGTTCATTCTTCAACGCCAGCAGGTGCTTCATGGCGAAATAAATTTCAGCAATCAGCTGCATATCCCCATATTCTATGCCATTATGCACCATTTTTACATAGTGGCCTGCGCCACCGGGACCTACCCACTCACAACACGGAGTACCATCCTCAGCTTTTGCCGCAATACTTTTCAGCATCGGCTGAATGACTGGCCATGCCTCTTGCGCACCACCGGGCATGATGGACGCTCCATGCAAAGCACCCTCCTCACCTCCTGAAATGCCGCAACCTACAAAGTACATTCCTTTATCATAAAGTTCCTTTACACGACGTTCCGTATCTTCATAATAAGAGTTGCCTCCGTCAATGAGGATATCACCCTTTTCCATCAAAGGAAACAGCTTGCCCGTCAGTTCATCGACAGCGGGCCCCGCCTGTACCATCAAAAGGATGACACGCGGAGTTTTCAGTGCTTCGACAAAATCTGTCAGTTCATTACTGCCTATGATGCCTTTTCCTTTGGCGCGGTTGGCTATAAAGTGTTCCACTACATTTTCTTCTTTTCCAGGAACGGTACGGTTCCATACTACAACCTTCCATCCCTTGTTGGCAAGATTCAGAGCAAGGTTCTGCCCCATCACACCTAATCCGATTAATCCTATATCTGCCTTTTCCATAAATTATTCTTTTTATATTTAACAATTTGATAGGTTATTTGTTCAATAATTCTATCTTTGCAATTTGAATAATAACACATTATCATGAAGAGGTTAAAAATCGGCTTATTAGCCCGAATTATCATCGCCATCACATTGGGTATAGGATTCGGAAACGTTCTTCCCGGCGAATTGGTCAGAGTATTTGTGACTTTCAACGGAATCTTCAGCGAGTTCTTGGGTTTCATCATTCCACTGATTATTCTCGGGCTGGTCACTCCTGCCATTGCCGATATCGGTAAGGAGGCAGGAAAGATGCTGGTGATAACGACATTGGTAGCATACAGTGCCACGTTGTTCTCCGGTTTCCTTCCTGTCTTATTTCACCGGAGTGACTTTTTTCCCTTCCATGATTACTCCGGGAGCACCGATAGAACAAATCAGCGAGGCACATGATATTTCTCCATTCTTCACTGTAGCCATCCCCCCGGTGATGAATGTGATGACTTCCTTGATTTTAGCCTTCACACTAGGTCTGGGCATCGCACATCTGGATAGTACAGCGCTGAAAAACGTATGTAACGATTTCAAAGAAATCATAGTCAAAACCATCCAGACGGTGATTCTGCCCCTACTGCCTATCTATATATTCGGTATATTCCTGAATATGACCCATTCCGGACAGGTATATAACATTCTGATGGTATTTATCAAGATCATCGGAGTCATTTTCCTGCTTCACATCTTCCTATTGGTTTTTCAATATACCATTGCAGCGCTGTTTGTACATCGGAATCCGTTCAAACTACTGGGAAAGATGATGCCTGCCTATTT
>ULJY01001799.1_pt1 | contig 13969 bp, 9 predicted proteins | sample 1951011 | NCBI WGS metagenome assembly ULJY01 (sample SAMEA4835486, study PRJEB28245) | human gut metagenome | biome: gut microbiome; material: fecal sample | place: Denmark | collected 2008 | reverse complement strand
GGCATCATCCGCCACGGTGCGAAGATAGTTTATGCATACGCCGAAGCTACAGTGCCCAAGGTAACTTTAATTACCCGTAAAGCTTACGGAGGTGCCTACATTGTCATGTCCAGCAAACCGACGGGAGCCGATGTGAACCTGGCTTATCCACAGGCGGAAATAGCCGTTATGGGAGCTGCGGGAGCTGTAAATATCCTCTATCGGAAATCCACTCCTGAAGAAAAACAAGAAATAATCAAAGATTACGAAGATAAATTCTCTAACCCTTATTGTGCGGCAGAACGCGGCTTGATTGATGAAGTGATTATGCCCCGTGACACCCGCTATAAACTCATTCAGGCTTTGGAAATGTGTCACAACAAAAACCAAAGCAATCCGCCTAAAAAGCACGGCAATATGCCGTTGTAATTGTTCAATGTGTGTGTATCCCCGCAGAAGTGATTTTTCCGGGGATACTTTTACCAACCCACATGATGGGAAATTTTAAATATAAAATGATGACTTAGTTAAAAATAAATATATTTCTTAATACTATGGAACTTCTTAAAAACCTCTTTGAAGGATATCCCAATCTTTGGGGCGGAGGTGTAGCACACTCCGTACTCATTCTGTCACTAGTTATCGCCTTTGGAATTATGCTGGGTAAAATAAAAATATCCGGCATCTCACTTGGTGTCACATGGATTCTTTTTGTCGGTATCGTATTCGGCCATTTCAATCTGAATCTGAATGAACACCTGCTACATTTTCTAAAAGAATTCGGTCTTATTTTGTTCGTCTATTCCATTGGTTTGCAGGTGGGTCCCGGTTTCTTCTCAGCCTTTAAGAAAGGAGGATTTACGCTGAACATGTTGGCTATGGGGGCTATTTTTATCAGTGTAGTCATTACTATCATTTTACATTTTACTACCGGAACTCCCATAACCACCATGGTCGGCATTCTCTCTGGTGCTGTTACCAATACTCCCGGCCTTGGTGCCGCCCAACAGGCAAATAGTGATTTAAATGGCATAGATGCACCGGAGATTGCGATGGGATATGCTGTTGCCTATCCCTTGGGGGTGGTTGGTGCCATTCTCTCATTGCTTGCACTGAAATACATTCTTAATATCAAAACATCACAAGAAGAAGCCGATGCCGAAAAAGGATTGGGACATTTACAGGAACTGACCGTACGCCCCGTTACATTAGAGATAAAAAATGAAGCAATACATGGGAAGACCATTAAGGAAATACGTCCTTTGGTAAACCGCAACTTCGTCATTTCGCGCATACGCCATCATGACGGACAGCAGGAAGTGGAACTAGTAAATTCAGAAACGATATTACATATTGATGACAAGATTCTGGTTATCTCGAACCCTATTGACATTGAAGCGATTACAGTATTTTTTGGCAAACAGGTAGAAATGGAATGGGAACAGTTAAACAAGAAACTTATCTCACGCCGCATTTTGATAACAAAGCCTGAGTTAAATGGAAAAATGCTCTCACAACTTAAGATACGAAATAACTTCGGTGCGAGCATCACCCGTATCAACCGTTCAGGAGTAGACTTGGTAGCCTCCCCACATTTACAGTTGCAAATGGGCGACCGTGTAACTATAGTTGGTAGTGAACTTGCTGTCACTCATGCCGAAAAGGTTTTGGGAAACTCCATGAAGAGACTGAATCATCCCAATCTTATCCCCATTTTTTTCGGCATCGCATTAGGATGTATCTTGGGAAGTATTCCATTTATGTTTCCAGGTATTCCACAACCAGTAAAACTTGGTCTAGCAGGTGGACCGCTTATTGTATCCATTCTTATCAGTCGTTTCGGTCCTCAATATAAAATGATTACATACACCACGATGAGTGCTAACTTGATGATAAGAGAAATCGGGATTTCCTTATTCCTAGCTTGTGTAGGGTTGGGAGCCGGGAAAGATTTTATAGAGACAATTGTAAATGAAGGTGGATATATTTGGATTATGTATGGAGCTATTATTACGACCGTACCATTAATCATAACGGGGCTCATTGGGCGTTATGCCTGTAAATTAAACTATTATACCCTTATTGGTGTATTATCAGGAGCAAATACTAATCCGCCTGCCCTCGCCTATTCCAATGATCTGACTTCATGTGACGCTCCGGCCGTGGGATATGCCACCGTATATCCGCTTGCTATGTTCCTACGCGTACTTACGGCTCAATTATTGATACTCTCATTAGGTTAAACTTTAAAATTCTTTAAATATGTACCAACAAGAAACGATTACCAAAGAACTACATTTACAGTTAAGTGATGAAGATTTGGCACAGTTCGAACTTGATGCCAAAGAAACGGAACGTCTCGGACACATCGGCACCCACATGGATTGCTATATGGAAGCTCCCCGCTATAAAGAATATGTAACAGATGCCGTCGTAGTAGATTGTCGGAACGGACTACCAGCCGACGAATACTTTAATAACTTGGACATAGAAGGTAAAGCATTGGTTTTATATACCGGCAATATGGCAACCAACGACTATGCAACCAAAGACTTCTTTATGTTTGACATGAAGCTTAATTGGGACTCTCTGGCTGCATTACTTTATAACCATCCAAAGTTTATTCTTATTGACTCACATGGGTTAGGCATGTTTTCACAACACCGGTTATTCGATATGGAATGTGAGAAAAACGGTTGTTTTCTTATTATGTGCCTGATGCTTGAAGGAGAAGAAATATTGAATATAAAAAAATTAAAGATTGAAATTGACAAGGAAATGCCTTCCACTGGAAAGCCATGTCGTGTCTATGGATTCTAAAAAAAGAAAAACATAACTTCATTTAAATGGATAAGACAGCCGAAACTTTGATAGATGTCAGTGGATTTATTTCTGAATATTCCGCTCACATGATGGGATGTGGTGTACATACTTCACGAGTGATACGCAGTGCCAATCGCATTGGGGAATCATTCGGTTATATGGTAAAAATCAGTGTCATTCAGAAAAAGAAAAAACAAGATCGAAAAGCAAGTATATCAATTGGTTACTCATAACAATAGTAGCTGTGCTGCTTGGAAGCATGGTAGTAGAACTTGTCCAAAATGTTTAATACCATCCAACTTTTATAAATCATTTCTGATTTTTAAACTAACTCAATGCTGTAATAATTCCAATTTCCATTATCTTTGTTCCCGAATCGGTTCCGAATAGATGTCCTCTATCCGGATTAAAAGGGAATCGGGTGTAAATCCCGGACAGTCCCGCTGCTGTGAAACTCCGATAAAATTTCCGATACGTACCTATTGCCACTGCCTGACTCCACATAACGAGAACGCGGGAAGGCATCGGAAATGAGGAGCCAGTCAGAAGACCTGCCATTCATCAAAGGCCGTTTCTACTCGTGGGGTTAGGGAAGCGGTACGAAAATATACAATAATTCATACCAACAGCATCTCATGCAAATAATTAAAAGGAATGGGACAACAGAATCCTACGACAGGGAAAAAATAGCCGTTGCCATACGGAAAAGTTTTATCAGTACCCAAAAAGAAATAACAGATGAAGCTGTCTACACCATAGTAGATGAAGTGGAACAATTTCTGCATCAAAACGAAGCAAATCGTAGTGTAGAACGCATTCAGGACGAAGTGGAACGTAGCTTGATGGAACATGGCTTTTACGCAGAAGCCAAAAACTATATACTTTACCGTTGGCAGCGCACAGAAAGAAGAAAAGTCCTCAGTCAAATCATTACCGGAACCGGTGATGATACTATAGCAAATATACTGAAAGAGATACAAAAAGACTTCTCCGGGAAGGAATATAGTCTAACCTTTCTCGCAGAGAAATTCACAAGTTTCTGTAAACCGGATATGACATCCGGGGAACGGTTGGCGGCACTTGTCAAAGCGGCTGTAGAACTGACAACACAAGAAACTCCCGACTGGGAATTCATTGCAGCGCGTCTGCTGAATTTCCGATTGACAAAGAAACTGACCGAACAGGCGGAAGCTGCCGGCATCTTTTCATTTTATGATAAATTACGCTACCTCACCGACGAGGGCTTGTATGGTAATTATATCTTGGCCTCCTATACTCCACAGGAGATAGAAACGGCAGCCGGCTTCATGTGTCCCGAACGTGACAAGCTTTTCAATTATTCAGGACTGGATCTGCTTGCCAAACGTTATCTGATCCGTACCCGTTCACACGAACCTATAGAGTCTGTGCAGGAAATGTATTTAGGGATTGCCCTTCATCTCGCTATGCCCGAAAAACAGAACAGACTGCAATGGGTAAAAAAGTTCTATGATATATTAAGTCGTCTGGAAGTCACAATGGCCACTCCTACCCTGGCAAATGCCCGAAAACCTTATCACCAGTTATCCAGTTGCTTCATTGATACAGTGCCCGATAGTCTGGAAGGCATTTACCGCAGCTTAGACAATTTTGCGATGGTAAGCAAATTTGGAGGAGGAATGGGAATGTACTTTGGCAAAGTTCGTGCCGCAGGTGGAAACATACGCGGATTCAAAGGTGTGGCCGGAGGTGTAATCCGATGGATGAAACTGGTGAATGACACTGCTGTAGCCGTTGACCAGTTAGGTATGCGTCAGGGAGCCGTAGCCGTCTATCTGGATGTATGGCACAAAGACTTGCCTGAGTTTCTGCAACTCCGGACCAATAATGGAGATGACCGGATGAAAGCGCACGACATCTTCCCCGCCGTATGCTATCCGGACTTATTCTGGCGTATGGCGAAACGGGATTTAAACCAGCAATGGCATTTATTCTGCCCCAATGAAATAATAACCGTCAAAGGATACTGTCTGGAAGACTACTACGGAGAGGAATGGGAACAAAGATACATGGATTGCGTAAATGACTCCCGACTCTCCAAGCGCAGCATGAGCATCAAAGATATCGTCAGACTGATACTGCGTTCGGCTGTAGAAACAGGTACTCCCTTTACATTCAATCGTGACACCGTGAACCGTGCCAATCCCAATGCGCACCGGGGAATCATTTATTGCTCCAATCTTTGCACGGAAATAGCACAAAACATGTCCTCCATTGAAACAGTTTCTACAGAGATATGTACGGAAGATGGTGATACAGTGGTAGTCAAAACAATCCGGCCCGGAGACTTTGTGGTATGTAATCTTGCCAGCCTTTCATTAGGACATTTGCCCTTGGAGGATGAAAAACAAATGAAAGAAAAGGTGGCAACTGTAGTACGGGCATTGGATAATGTGATTGAACTGAACTTTTATCCGATTCCTTTTGCTCAGATTACCAATCATCGCTACCGCAGTATCGGCTTGGGAGTCAGCGGCTATCATCATGCTCTTGCTGTTCGCGGCATTCGTTGGGAAAGCGAGGAACATCTCAGTTTTATGGATAAAGTTTTCGAACGTATCAACTATGCTGCCATAGCAGCAAGTAGCGAACTGGCAAAAGAAAAAGGGGCCTATCATTATTTTGAAGGCAGCGACTGGCAGACCGGAGCTTATTTTATAAAACGGGGTTACAATTCGCCAGAATGGAAAGCATTGGCTGTAAAGGTTTCCACACAAGGAATGAGAAATGCCTATCTTCTTGCCATTGCCCCCACCAGCAGCACCAGTATCATTGCCGGAACCACTGCCGGAACAGATCCGGTAATGAAACGTTTCTTCTTGGAAGAAAAGAAAGGAGCCATGCTGCCACGTGTTGCACCGGCATTGTCCGATAAGACCTATTGGATATATAAAAGTGCTTATCTGACAGATCAGACATGGAGTATCCGTGCCGCAGGGATCCGGCAGTTACATATAGACCAGGCGCAAAGTCTGAATCTATACATTACCAATGAATTTACCCTGAGACAAGTATTAAACCTGTATTTGCTGGCATGGGAATGTGGCGTAAAAACAGTATATTATGTCCGCAGCAAATCATTGGAAGTAGAAGAATGTGAAAGCTGTGCTTCCTGATCTTTTCGTAAACACTCCAGTACTGAATTGTCATGCTAAAACATTTCTTGTAGGGGCACCATGCTTGCGCCCCTACAAGAAATGAATAACAAATTTATTTTTAATATACAGCCTTGAGTTAGCAGTAAAACAAGAAGACAGAATATAAAACAACAATAAATCATGAATACAATAAAATTAAAAAAGAATGCCCTTTTCAATCCTGAGGGAGATACCGACCTCCGTCACAGAAGAATGATTGGAGGAAACACCACCAATTTGAATGATTTCAATAATATGCGCTACAAATGGGTTAGTGACTGGTATCGTCAGGCCATGAATAATTTTTGGATTCCCGAAGAAATCAATCTCACCCAAGACACCAAGGATTATCCTCACCTGGACCAGGCAGAACGCACCGCCTATGATAAAATCCTGAGTTTTTTAGTGTTCCTTGATTCTTTACAAAGCAATAATCTGCCCACCATCAGCGAATACATCACAGCCAATGAAGTTAATCTATGCCTCCATATCCAAGCCTTTCAGGAATGTGTACACAGCCAAAGCTACAGTTACATGCTGGATTCTATCTGTAGCCCCGAAAAGCGTAACGAGATCCTTTACCAATGGAAGACAGACGGACACCTGCTGAAAAGAAATACCTTTATAGGCAATTGCTATAACGAATTCCAGGAAAGTCAGGATGGATTCACATTGATGAAAACCCTTATCGCCAACTATATATTGGAAGGAATCTATTTCTATAGCGGATTCATGTTTTTCTATAACTTGAGCCGTAATGGAAAAATGTCAGGTTCCGCACAAGAAATCCGATATATCAATCGAGATGAAAACACGCATCTGTGGTTATTCCGCAACATTATTCTGGAATTAAAGAAAGAGAAACCGGATTTATTCACTCCCGATAAAGTAAAAATATATGAATACATGATGCGTGAGGGGGTCAAGCAGGAAATAGAATGGGGACAATATGTAATAGGAGACAATATACAGGGACTCAACCGGAAAATGATAGAAGATTATATTCAATATTTAGGCAATCTCCGTTGGAGTAGTTTAGGTTTTGGCCCTCTGTACGAAGAAAACCATAAAGAGCCGGAAAGCATGCACTGGGTATCTCAATATTCCAATGCCAATATGGTAAAGACTGATTTTTTTGAAGCAAAGAGTACGGCTTATGCCAAAAGCACAGCTTTGGAAGATGACTTATAACCCATTTACAAAATAATTTTGCTCCGCATCTTAAACCGTTAAGATACGGAGCAATAAATGACCTGACAGAAACATTTCCATTAAAGACTATCAATAAACAGCTGTCGCCACCTCTTTCACATTATCCACCGCACCCACTGTATAAAAATGTATCCCCGGAACCCCATATGCTATCAGCTCCCGGCATTGATTGATACACCACTCTATGCCTAATGCACGCGCTTCTTTATCATCCTTGCATTTCATTGCTTCCACAACCAATTCCTGTGGTAAATCCACATTGAATGTTTTAGGAATAACACTGAGTTGTGATAGCTTGGAAAAAGGTTTGATGCCCGGTACGATAGGAACATTAATCCCCTCTTTTCTTGCACGCTCCACAAAGTCAACGTATTTTCGGTTATCATAAAACATTTGTGTCACTACATAATCGGCTCCGGCTTCCACTTTCTTTTTTAACCAATATAAATCTTGTTCCATGTTGGGAGATTCCTCATGCTTCTCCGGATAGCCTGCCACCCCATAACGAAAAGGAGTTAAAGGAGCCTGAATCGGCGTTCCATCAATAAATTTGCCTTCATTAAAAGCATTGATCTGCTCTTCCAACTCCAAAGCATGGGCATAACCATCTTTCTCGGGAACAAAAGAAGATTCATCTTTTGCCTTGTCACCCCGGAGTACCAACAGATTAGTAATACCTAAGAATTGCAAATCAAGCAATATATATTCCGTATCTTCACGCGAGAAACCACTGCACAAAATATGCGGTACAACAGTAATATCATATTTATTATGTATAGCCGCAGCCACCGCTACCGTACCCGGACGCCGCCGATAACGATTACGTTCATATAAACCACCCCCCAACTCGCGATACACATATTCGCTGCGATGAGTGGTAATATTGACATAAAGAGGATCAAACTCCCGTAATGTATCTATTGTAGCATATAGTTTTTCAATTCCAGTACCTTTCAACGGTGGAAGAACCTCGAAAGAAAATGCTGTTTTCTTTTCCTTATTTATCAACTCAGCAATACCCATCTTTTTTGACCTTTTTACTTATTAATTCCGATAAATCCATATAACAGACAGCTATATAGAAGATTTATCTTTATATTAATCACATTTCAGATTTATTTCTTCACAAAGATAGGAATAGCAGATTTTACATCCAATAAATCATTTTATTTTAGATAATTATTCTAAATAAAGAGTATCAAAAGAATTATTATCTAAAATAACCTGTTCGAAAGTCCTATAACAGGTTATTTATTCTATGACGCAAATTGCCGGGAGAGGGCGGACAGCGCTCCTCTCCCGGCAATAATATATACAAATTAAAAACTCAATTTCACTCCGGCAAAGTAAGAACGCGGCATACCCGGTCCATAAATGTAACCGGAATCACGTTTTGCCCCCCGGTCAAAGTCACTTTGATACGCATTAAAGATATTATGTACTCCAGCATTGACCTGCATGGTTATGCCTTTATACAAATTGAAATCATAACCGGCTTTCAGATTCAATTCAAAGAAATCAGGTGTATTCACAGCAATGTCCTTATCAATAAAACCTGCTTTATGTTCTACCATCATACTACCGGTATAAGTACCGGATAATGCAATAGTCATCGGTACGAAAGGGTTGTATGACAAAGTGAAATATCCATAAGTATTCGGAGTACGGAACATTTTTTTCTCCATCGGAACCGTTTCATCATCACTCCATGCACGTGCCTGCTTGTATTCGGCCTTCTGCATGGTAACGCCGGCCTGCAATTGAAGTAAGGAACGGTAAGCAATCTTTCCTTCCAAAGTCAAACCATATACCTTAGCTCCTTTCTCGTTATACCGTTCATTGATAATAATACCGTCACGCTCTCCTTTCTGACGTAAGGCAAATACGTCTGAAAGCGAAGTATAAAAACCTTCTATAAGCAAGTTTCCCTGAAAATCTCCCCAACGATGATACAAATCTCCCGATATACTCAGACTTTGTGATTTTTCTTCTGTCAAGTCTTTTGCCAGTTCAATCATAGACACAGTTCCACCTACATTTTCTATATGCAAATCTTCATCAAAGGCCTGAGGTGCGCGGAATCCGAAAGAATAGCTGGCACGCAGGTTCATATTTTCGGTCGGATTGTAACGAAGATTAGCACGCGGACTGAAGATTACATGATCCACCATATTATGTTTATCCAAACGCCCTCCAAGTAAAAAGCTCCACTGCTTGTTCTTCCATTCATTCTGGAAAAATGCACTGGCTATACGGACTTCTTGTTTGGTATAACGGTTATACCCCCACATATCATCCGTCAAGTTATCCTGATTATATTCCAGTCCTCCGGTAAAATCGGCAGGCATAAAGAAACATTTATCAAAACTATAGATATACTGCGATCCTGTGACCCAGGTAAAATCCGTGGTCGCGCCATACGCATTCACATCTTGTCCTCCACCATAATAACTGTCGCGTCCTGTATGCTGTGCAGAAGCATATACACTCAGCCGCTGTTTCTCATCCGGAGAGAAATAATCAAATTTTGCTCCCCCGCTATTGATAGTATGCTGCAATTGTTCGGCTATATCCGCTTCATGGGGAGGTCGGTTCAGTTTATTCCCGCCACGACGGAACTCACTGAGATGATGATATTCAAAAGTCAGTTTTGAATATGTACTTGTTTTGATAAAAGAACGAAAACCGACTGTCTGATTTTTCAGTTTTGGCAATTCGGTGTAGCCATCGCCATCATTGTCATAACCGCTTCTTTCTCTGTTCTGTCCAAAAATATACAATCCTGCCTTATGATTATCAGTCACTAACGAAGCATTCAGTGTCGTATTATTATCCCAAGAAGAAGTACCGCCTATGCCTGTCAGAGTATGTGTCAACTGCCCTGAGTTCCGTACAGGCTCCTTGGTGATTATATTAATGGTTCCCGCAATGGCTGAAGAACCGAACAAAGCCGAACCTCCTCCGCGCATCACCTCTACACGCTCAATCATATTGGCAGGTATCTGTTCCAATCCATATACACCGGCCAAGGCACTGAATATAGGACGCGAGTCAATCAATATCTGCGTATAAGGGCCATCCAACCCATTGATACGTACTTGCTGGAAACCACAGTTCTGACAATTATTCTCGACCCGCACTCCGGGCTGAAAATTCAGTCCTTGCGACAATGTGGAGGAATTAGTGTTCTCAAACACTTTCACATCCATCACATTAACCAACGTAGGTGCCATGCGGCGGGTGGTCTCACTACGATTGGCAGACACCACCACTCCGTCCAATGCTATCAAATCCTCTTCTATCTCGAAGTTCTCCTCCAAAGTTTTCCCTTTTCTTAAAGTTACTTTCCGGCTGACCGTCTTGTAACCGACAGCACTTACCTCCATGGTAAATTCTCCTTCAGGCAGATTTTTAAGAAAATAGTGTCCACTGGCGTCAGTCATAGTCCCTATGGTAGTTCCTTTCAGCGATACGCTGATAAAAGAAAGATGCTCTTCCGTATTCTTATCCAATACATGACCTATGATATTGGCATCGGACTTATTCAATTCATTGGCGTGCACAGCCGATGATGAGAGTAGAAAACACACTGCTCCCATCAAGAAAAATATATATTTCTTCATGTGTTGTTATTCTGTTTATTAATAAATAAAAGGATAGCAGTCAGAAGAATGAATCCGCGAACAGATAATGTAACGGAAAATCACTCCACCAACATAAAAATATACTATTTAACAAACAGCGGGAGGCGCGCGCAAATAAATGCCACAACCGGTTCGTATCAGTTTGATGCGTTCTACAGCCGGCACAGCCAGCAAACACAGCAATACCCAAAAGACCGTTGTGGAAGACGGAGTGAACAAACTACCGGAAGCAGCAAAAGAAGAAAGGAAAAAGATAGTTTCCAATTCCACTTCTGTATGTTGATGCTCCCCTTTAAACGGATGCGAGTGTACGATAATCACCCCATTTACCACATGCGAGTGAGTAAAAAGGGTAATACCTCCCAAATAGGCAATAAATATCAGTGGAAGGAAAAGCTTTAGAATATGAATCAAATGCTTCTTCATCGTAACGGGGGCAAAGATAGAACTATTTCCAATAGCAGTCAATACCTATTAATAGTAGTTATGGATTTAAAACCGAAAACAAGCCTCTTATCATGCCAAAGAAAATGCCCATTCGTCCTTAGTTGTCCCTTCCTTATATATTAAGAAGCCTATAAATCAGTATCAAACATCACAAAATGTTTCTTTTATTTTCAGAATCCCAAAAGATTTTAAAATAAAACCCTACCTTTGCATCAGATTTGGTGATGTAAGTACTTTCCGTATTTGCATAAAAGGGAATTCGGTCATAGAATCCGAAGCAGTGCCCGCTACTGTGAAACCCGTCAATGAAAAGCAACTCTCGCCATGCCACTGTTTCCTTTGTAAGAAATGGGAAGGCGCTTTTCAGGGTGAAGCCAGGAAACCTGCCAGGTCTGAACATAGATAATTCACGCTTTCCCGGGGCCAGGAAAGCTAATTATTAATTCTTAAATTATTTCGATGAAAAAGAAATGTTTACTGACAGCCTTATTCGGCTGCATGGTGGTGTGTGCGTCCGCCCAGATATCGTTAAGTGGAAAAGTAGTGGATGCCCGTACAGGAAAGCCGGTGGAAGGCGCTAACGTACGTTTGGAACAAACTACAATAGGATGTGCTACCAATCCTAAAGGAGAATTTTTGTTGAAAGACATCAAAGAGGGAACGTATACCCTGCGTACCAGTTGCCTGAATTATGCTCCTGTCACTCAGAAAGTCAGTCAAAGTCAAAAAGAAATGGTGATAAGGCTGAAAAGTACCACTTTCAACATGGATCAGGTAGTGGTAACCGGAACCGGAACTCACCACAAGCTGAAAGACAGCCCTGTACCCGTAGAGGTCATTTCCCAACGTGATCTGCAAAATGCCAATCCATCCAGTTTCCAGGATGCCTTGGTGAAACTGGTTCCCTCTATCTCGGTGCAAACCACCGCTATGGGAACAACCCTATACGTAAACGGACTGCCTGATAAATACCTCCTCGTATTAATTAACGGTAAAAAAGTAGCCGGAGATATTTCGGGATCTATAGATTACGACCGGATCAATATGGATGCCGTAAAACGTATTGAAGTATTAAAAGGAGCATCTTCCGCCCTTTATGGCAGTGACGCCATCGCAGGAGTAATCAATATCATTACCGATGATCCTAAATCTGCATTGAATGTATCTTCCAATACCCGTGTAAGTTCTCACGGACGAATTTCAGAATCAGTCAACGCAGACGCCAATGATGGAAAATTATCCGCACACTTGAACTATAATTACCGCACTTCGGATGGATGGCAACTGAATCCGTATGAGGAAAGCAAGGGAGAACTGGTGGAAACCACAAAGAAACCGGTCTATAAGAATCATTCGCATAATGTGAGCCAAACCTTGAGCTACGCAGCCACAGAGCGTTTAAGCCTTCATTTGAACGGTAATCTTTTTATCAGCGAGAACGACCGTACCGGAGCCTACGATTACAACAACCGGCATCAGTCCTATACAGTGGGTGGAACAGCCAAATATCTGTTGGCTAAGCGGGCTTCATATATAGAAGGGAATATAAGCACCACCAATTTCCGTTCTTTTTATGACTATATAAATGATGCAAAAACGCATAAAACCGGTGACGAAGTCCTCAGTAAAGACCAGACTTACACCAATGCCAATCTAAAAGGTGTATTCAAAACCCACAAGAACAATACACTTTTTACCGGACTGGACTATGTATTCGAAGGCTTGGAGCCGACTGAAACCAGCAAGATGCTGAATAATGAATACCAAAGTGTTTATACACTGGCAGCATACGTACAGGACGAAGTAAAACTACTGGATGCAATCAGCGTAGTGGCAGGTATACGGTATGCCTATAATGAAAAGTTTAAAAGCCAGTTCACGCCCAAACTATCCTTGATGTACCAATATTCAGAACTGAATGTACGTGCATCCTACGCTGCCGGATTCCGTTCACCTACCTTGCAACAAATGTATGCCGTTTCTGAAAGCCGTGGACAAATCACGGTCGGAGACCCTGGCCTGGACCCGGAAAAGAGCAATTTCTATAATTTGAATATAGAATACAATCATCGTTTGTTCTCCATTGCCGCGTCCATTTATCAGAATGACCTGAAAGACAAGATTGAAGCGGAAGATATAGGAACAACGCCCGAAGATATTGAAAACGGCATCACTCGCAGACGCCAGTACCGCAATATAGAAAAGGCACGTGTGAAAGGCTTTGACATAGGTTTTTCAGTCCGTCCCTTCACAGGCTTCATGTTCGGAGCAAACTATATTTACACGGACGGGCGCAACCGTACGGAAGACATCCGTTTGGAAAGAACAGTACGTCACTCGGGTAATTTCAATGCCAGCTGGCGAAAAACATGGAACGATTATACATTCAATATTGCAATCAACGGACGCTATCAAGGTACACGCTGGTCTAAAACTTACGGCAACGCCCCCGCCCACCAGCTTTGGGATATCAACACACGCCATTCATTCAATTTAAAATCTGTTGCTCTGGAACCCGCCGTCGGAGTTGAAAACATTTTCAATTACACAGATGACCGTCCTTATAACAGTAATTATGCAACTCTGACACCGGGACGCTCGTTCTATGTCAGTCTGCTGGTTCGTTTCAAGCAATAAAACTATTTTTAGCATGACCTCTAAAACCAGACTTGTCTATCTGCTCATAAC
>ULJY01020067.1_pt1 | contig 14299 bp, 10 predicted proteins | sample 1951011 | NCBI WGS metagenome assembly ULJY01 (sample SAMEA4835486, study PRJEB28245) | human gut metagenome | biome: gut microbiome; material: fecal sample | place: Denmark | collected 2008 | reverse complement strand
GGCGGAAGCCGCAGGCGATGGCCTGCTCCACCTCCTCGGGGCTGAAATCGCCTTCGGGGCCAATCAGTATCAGGGCATTCTCACCGGGCCGATAGAGCTCGGTCAGCTCCTTGCGGTCGCCCTCGTCGTAACAGTGGGCTATGAACTTCTGGCCGTCGAACGGCTGAGCCACAAACTCGGCAAAGGGAGTCATCTCGGAGAGTTGCGGCAGCACCGCCTTGAGCGACTGTTTCATGGCCGAAACCAGAATCTTGTTCAGGCGCTCGGTCTTCAACTCCTTCCGCTCCGAGAAACGGCAACGCAACAACGTGATGGCATCGATGCCTATCTCGGTGGTTTTCTCGGCAAACCATTCGATGCGGTCGAGGTTCTTGGTGGGGGCAATGGCCACATGCACCCGGGCGGTCCAAGGGTTGGGAGCAGCCTCCCTCTCGAGCAGCCGCACGCCGCAGCGCTTGGGGTGAGCCAACACGATCTCGGCCCGATAGCGGGTACCTCGCCCGTCGATAATGCCAATCTCGTCGCCCTCCTTCATGCGCAACACCCGCACACAATGCTGGCTCTCGCCTTCGGGCAACTCGTGCACGGTCTCTATATCGGGAGCATAGAATATCTGCATGGCATCAACTGTCGATTAAGCGTTGGCCTGAGCCGTGCGTTGATGTTTGTAGTGGAAGGTGAGCGCAAACAGCACACCGATTACAAAAGCATAAGCGGCAAAGATGGTCCAGCAGGCCGTCCAGTCGGTCACACCAGCCGTGGTGTGGGCCTTGATTACCCATCCGGCACCGTAACCGCCCACGATAGAACCCAAGCCGTTGGTCATCATCATAAAGATACCCTGTGCACTGGCCTTGATCGAAGCGGGAGCCTCATCGGCAATAAAGAGCGAGCCCGACACATTGAAGAAGTCGAAAGCCATACCGTAGACAATCATCGACAAGATAAGGAAGAGTACCGAGAAGCCTTCGGGACCGCCAATGGCGAAGAACCCGAACCGAAGCACCCAGGCGGTGAAGCTGATAATCATCACCCGCTTGATACCGTATCGGCTCATGAAGAAGGGAATGGCCAAGATAAACAGCGTCTCGGATACCTGCGAAAGCGACGAGAGGATAACCGAATATTTCACGGCCCAAGAGTCGGGCGAAGTGGCTTTGAAGCTATCGAGGAAAGGCACACCGTACATGTTGGTCACCTGCAAGGCGGCACCCAGCAGGAACGAGAAGAGCAGGAACACAGCCGTGCGGTAGTTCTTGAAAAGCACCAGAGCATCCAACCCCAGCATCGACAGGAGGCCGTTGTTCTTCATCGCCTTGGCCGGCGGACAGGCGGGCAGAGTAAAGCAGTAGAAACCCATCACCACCGAAGCAACCCCGGCCATGAGCAACTGTCCGTTGTTGGCGCTGAAGCCGGTGAAGTTGTCGATCCACATGGCTACGATAAAGCCGACCGTACCCCACACCCGCACCGGCGGATAGTCTTTGACACGGTCCAGGCCGGCCTTGTCGATGGCGTTGTAGGCCACCGTATAGGAGAGCGACAGCGTAGGCATATAGGCAAGCATGTTGACCAGCATCGCTATCTTGAAAAAGTCATAGTCCGAAATGAATGCCGCACTGAAAAGGGCGATGGCTCCCACAAAGTGCAAGCCGCCCATCAAGCGCTCGGCATTGATCCACTTGTCGGAGACGATACCGATAAGAGCCGGCATGATGAGCGAAGCGATACCCGACAAGGCAAACACGCTGCCTACAAGAGCACCGTCGAAAGCAAGCCCCCCCTCTTCGGTAGGCGTAGTCATATAGAGCCCCAATGTACAGAGCCAAGATCCCCAAATAAAAAATTGGAGAAAGTTCATTACTATGAGTCGCAGTTTGATACTTTTCATATAATTGTGTTTTGTATTACGATCCTTATCCTATACCCTTGCATGGCTTAGATTAGCAGGCAAAGCTACCAAAATATCGCTGTTTTTACAAGCGATTGTCTCTTTTATTCAGTTCCTCCTGTATACGGGCTGCCTCTTCGTAAGCCTCCGAGGCAATAGCCTTTTCGAGCCGTTCCTTCAACTCCTTACGCGAACAGGCCGACAAGTCCCGCTCCTCTTTTTTTACGACCTCCTTTTCGCGACTACGCTCGGGAGAATGCTCATCGGCCTCCTCCTCTTCATAAACGAAACCGGCCTCCTCGATAATCTCGGGCATGACAAAAATATCGGAGCGTGTACGCAAGGCAATGGCTATAGCGTCGGACGTACGAGCGTCGACCCGCATCTCGCGGGTACCATCGTCGAAAACCATCTCGGAGTAGAAGACTCCGTTCTCCAATTTATAAATGCAAACTTCTTTCAACCGTATGCCGAAACCATGGGCAAAACTTACAAACAGATCGTGGGTGATGGGTCGAGGCGGAATGATGCCCTCGAGTGAAATGGCTATCGACTGGGCCTCGGATACACCTATTACTACGGGAATGCGACGGGGTCCCTCCTCCTCGGCAAGGACCAGAGCGTATGCTCCCTTCTTCACTTGACTATATGTCAATCCCAATACCTTTAACTTGATACGATTTTCCACAGCTCACTGGTTTTATAAGAAACAAAGATAGTGAAAGGTGAGAGCAGAGACAAACAGGAAACGTAGTTTTCAATATTTGACTTTGCCGAACCGACCCCTATCTTCTGAAAAGATAGCGAAAGGTGAGAGCAGAGACAAACAGGAAACGTAGTTTTCAATATTTGGCTCTGCCGAACCGACTCCTATCTTCTGAAAAGATAGTGAAAGGTGAGGGGGAGAATAAAATATTGAAACTGGTTTCAGATACTTTTTACCCCGAACCGACTCCTATCTCATTCAAAGATAAAGAAAATATCGTACCATTGGATTTTACGAGGCAAGAAATATGCACCCTCGAACAGAAAAATAAAAAAAAGACTTTGTGGCCGATTCTTCCTTTTCAGGTGTTATTGGGTCAAAAACTATGCTCACGCACAGAGGGGATCTCAAAATATGACGATTCACATCGTCCTACAATAAAATGAATCAAAACCACAAAGTCTATTTCTTTATTTCTCTTTCGTCGCTTTCAGGGTCTGTTCCACCTCTTCGAGCGAAGTGTTGCGCAAAATTATTTTTTTATCTTTATCCAGCAAATAGAGTGCCGGCATAACTCGCAAATCGAAACAGCGTTCGCCATTCTCCATCGAAGCGACCACCCACTCTTTGGGATAGTCGGCCACACCGGCCAGCCACTCTTCGGTCTCGCCATCGGGATAAAGCGACAATATCGTAAGCCGCCCCTCGCGTATCTCTTGCAGCAAGGCCTGCGACACACTCAGCCGCAAGGTAGCCAACGAGCAATCTTCACACTCGGGGTCGTTGATGTATAGCAGAATATAAGGCGACTTCAACTTTTTGATGCGGTACTTCTTATCTTTACCGGGCAACTTGTACTCAAAGTCGGTAACCGTCATACCTACCTGATTTTTCGTCAGCACATCGTATTGATAGATATAACGCAACTTTCGCAACTCGTCGACCTTCTTCGACTCGGCCACAGCCTCGGCAAAAGGCAAATAGGCCTCGTCACTCACAAAGGTTCCCCCACCGCTGTACAGATACTTGTCAGCTATGTCGGCATACATCAATAAGATGTCACCATCGCTCGAAGCCCGCTTCAGCAAAATTGCAATCGCTTTCATCGTACTTTCTCGCGAAGTGATGCGCATGATTGAAGTAAAATCGACAAATGCCTGCTCGACCACCAACGGTGCCTCTAAATAGGCCCTATCCTCTACTGCAAAATTATCCCAATAATGTTCTATCAGATATTCACTCCTTACATCGGGAGTAGTGAGACTGTCGGGAATATCGGGCAACTGGTAAGGTGCCACAGCCGAATCCTGCGCCTTCGACAAAAAGAAGGTGCAAACAAACGCACACACTATCAGCACTTTTCTTACCATAAAAAAATCTCAATTATCAATTTTAAACTCCATCAACCACATCCCCTTACATTACATCTATCCGGCAAAGATACTAAAATTATCTAAACCTCCAACCATTCTATCATTTTTATTTCCGTAAGAAAAAAAAGGCGACTGCGCACAAAAGGATTGTCTTGGAGAGGGAACAGCCTTATTCTCATATCTTTTTATCAATCCACTTACCCCACTTCATGTAGGCGGCCGAAAACAGCAGAATGCCGATGGCATACACGTGCTCGGTGGTCCAGCATACGGCTACATCGACCCGCAGGTAAAAAATCATCACCACCACATAGACGATATAGATGAGCAGCGTGACCAGTTCCAGCAGAAAGGCCATGCGAGTATTGCCCGTGCCCGAGACGGCCTGAAAACAGACATTGCCCGGAACAATAAACAGATAGGCCGAGCAGAGTACGAAAAGAGAGGGAACCGAGGCCGATATAAGGTCGGGCATATCGGTATAGATACGCAGGATAAGGGTGGGGAAAAAGACGAAAAACAGGATGAGCGGCAACTCAAAGAGATAGGCCATGCGTATGCACTGCCCCATCGTACCCCGCACATACCGGGCATCGCCCGCCCCTATCAGGTTGCTGATGAGCGTGCTGCAGGTCGAGGCAAAGGTGATGACTATCATAAAGGGCAGCGCCGACACGTTGCGGATGATGTTGGTAATCGCCAACGACCGTTCGCCCAGATGCTCGACCGCAATGAAGAAGAGAAACCAGGTCGACATCGACACGAAATTCTGAATCATGGTCCATACCGAGGTATTCAGGATGTGACGCAACGAGTCGCCTCGACGCAGACTGAAACCATCCAAGCCATACTTGCGGACATCGACCCGCATGCGGGTATAGACGATAAAGAAGATGAGCGAAACCAGCTCGGCAAGCGACGACCCGATGGCGGCACCCGCAATGCCCATAGCCGGGAATCCCAGCTTGCCGAACACGAGGATATAGTTGAAGACCACATTCGACAGCACCATCACCACCGAGTTGAGAGTCAAGGTCTTGGTCTGTGTAGTACCCACAAAGAAGGCTCGGAACATCACGGCCACAAAGGCAAAGAAGAAGCCGTAGACCCTCCAGTGGATATAGCTCATGGCCGCCTCGTAGACGTGTGGCGACTTGATGAACGGGGCCAGCAGAATGGGCGAAACGAAATAGGAACAGACAAACAGCACCAGCGCCACTCCCAGCAGGAAAAGGGTCCCTTTGTAAAAAATGGGACCTATACGGGTGTAGTTGCCCTCGCCGTTGCGACGCCCCATGATAATCTGGGCCCCCAGACTGAAGCCGAAGGCTATCATGAAGAAGGTCATGTAGTAGACCCCGGCAATGGCCGACGCGCCCAGCTCCACCTCGCCTACCCGGCCCATGAAAGCGGTATCGGTCATGCCGATAAGCTGCTCCATCACCAGGCTGATGAGAATAGGATAGGCAATGTGCCATATCTGTTTATAGCTGTATTTTACCGGATTACTCGCCATATTGCTGCAAATAGGCTTCGGCCGCCTCACACAGTTCGTTATACCACGCCTCGCCAAACCGACGAATCAGCGGCTCTTTCAGAAATTCATATACCCGCACCTTCTCGCTGCGGCCCAGCACCTCGCCGGCCTTGCAGATTTTCCAGCGGTGGGAATTCACGGCCGAGAAGTCGGGGTACTCCTTCAACCGTATGGGATAGAGGTGGCACGAGATGGGTTTGTAGAAATCGATTTTCCCGGCCCGATAGGCCTTCTCGATGGCACACTGGCACATGCCGTTCTTGTCGTAACAGGTAAAGACACAATCCTTGCCGTTGACAATCGAGGTGACCAGGTCGCCCTCCTCATCGACATAGGCTACCCCCTGCTGCTCGATAACCCGCCGGGCCTCGGGCAGCAAATCGTCCCACACGACATCGAGAATCTCCTTGAGTTTACAACGCTCCTCCTCGGTGATGGGGGCACCGGCATCGCCTTCGACGCAACAGGCACCCAGACACTTCTCGAGGTTACAAATAAAAAATCGTTCTATGACGTCGAGGCTCACCAGAGCTTGGCCTACTTGTAGCATAATCTCCTCGGTTACGGTTGTTTTCATCGGTTAGTATAAGGCAGAAAAGCCGGGGTGCACAACTGGCACTCCGGCATATTCCAAACATTGATTTCTATTATTTCAACAGGTCGTGACCCGTCATCTCGGCCGGCTGGGGCAAGCCCATGATGTGGCAAATCGAGGGAGCCACATCGGCCAGAATACCGTTCTCGACACGAGCCTCTTTGTTCTCGGTCACATAGACAAACGGCACGGGATTGAGCGAGTGTGCCGTGTTGGGCGTACCATCGGGGTTCTCGGCATTGTCGGCATTACCATGGTCGGCAATGATGATTACCTCGTAGCCGTTGGCCTTGGCAGCCTCGACCGTATCGCGCACGCAAGCGTCGATAGCAACCACGGCTTTCTCGATAGCCGAGTAGATGCCCGTGTGGCCTACCATATCGCCGTTGGCGTAGTTCACGACGATAAAGTCGTATTTGTTTTCGTTAATGGCGGCTACCAGCTTATCCTTCACTTCGTAGGCGCTCATCTCGGGCTTCAGGTCGTAGGTAGCTACCTTGGGCGACGGAACCAGAATACGGTCCTCACCCTCGAACGGAGCCTCGCGACCACCGTTGAAGAAGAAGGTTACGTGGGCATACTTCTCGGTCTCGGCAATGTGCAGCTGGCTCTTGTGCATTTTCGACAGATATTCGCCCAGCGTGTTGTGCACGTTTTCCTTGTCGAAGAGGATGTGCACGCCCTTGAACGAAGCATCGTAGGGAGTCATGCAGTAGTATTGCAAACCGGGGATGGTGTGCATGCCGGCCTCGGGCATGTCTTGCTGCGTGAGCACGACAGTAAGCTCTTTGGCACGGTCGTTACGGTAGTTGAAGAAGATAACCACATCGCCCTCTTTGATGCGACCGTCGCAGGTCGAGTTGACGATAGGTTTGATAAATTCGTCGGTTACATCGGCATCGTACGACTCCTGCATGGCCTGTACCATGTTGTCCGACTTGCGGCCGATACCGTTTACCAACAGGTCATAAGCCTCTTTGATACGCTCCCAGCGTTTGTCACGGTCCATGGCGTAGTAGCGGCCCACGATCGAAGCCACCTTACCGGCCGACGTGGCGCAGTGAGCCTCCAGTTCCTGAATGAAGCCCTTGCCGCTGTGGGGGTCGGTATCACGACCGTCCATGAAGCAGTGGATGAAGGTATTCTCCAAGCCATACTCTTTGGCGATGTCGCACAGTTTGAACAAGTGGTCGAGCGAACTGTGTACGCCACCGTTCGAAGTCAAGCCCATGAAGTGCATGTTCTTGCCGTTGTCGCGAGCATACGAGAAGGCCGAGATAATCTCTTTGTTCTGCAGGATAGAGTTGTCGGCACAAGCCTTGTTAATCTTTACCAGGTCTTGGTAAACGATGCGGCCGGCACCGATATTGAGGTGACCTACCTCCGAGTTACCCATCTGACCGTCGGGCAAACCCACATTTTCGCCACTGGCCTGCAGTTGCGAGTGAGGATAGGTTTTCAACAGATAGTCCCAATAAGGAGTGGGGGTATTGTAGATTACATCTGCGTGTGAATGATTGCCGATGCCCCAACCATCGAGAATCATCAAAAGTGCTTTTTTGCTCATCTCTTCTATTATTTAGAGTTATTTATCTTCTATTCTCTCATCGGCAAAAACAGTGCCGAAACAGCTCCGGCAGGCTCACACCCGCCGCTCGGCCCGAGGCTGTCGACCCGGGGCTGTCAAATTGTCCTGCACCTCACCGGCTTACACCGCCACAGCCTCACCGGCCATGCAGCCCACCCGGCTCTTACATAGACGGTGCAAAGATAGTGCAAACCGCGGGCATCGCAAAATTTATTTCAATTCGTTAAGGGACAGAGCCTGTTTTCTGCCCTTCACCCGAAACGGCATTGCGCTCCCGGCCTCAAACCCACACCCTTGAACAGACTCAGCCTCGAGCCAATCGCACAAAAAGCAGGGGCCCTGCACACCATCGGCAGAGCCCCCATATCGGATTGAAACGAATTGACCCGAGTCGCTACCGTTTCACATTATCGGCACAATACCTTTACTCGATTCGTACCACAACAAACAATGTAGACACCTCTATCGAGCGGTAATCTGTTATCGCCAGCCACGCCGCTCATCTGGGCAACCAACCGGCCTTGAAGGTCATACACGACTACGGGCATGGCACGATCCAAGCAAATAGTAAGTCCATTGCCATCCTCCGTAATTATCCTGAAGCCGTTTTCAGCCTGTTCTATTCCCGAGAAATCCATACCCTCCATGGTAAACGACTCCTTCCACAATCCTCCATTGTTCCAATAGTCGTAATAATTTTCTTGCGGCACATACAACATACAACTCTTAGGCACATTGGTAAAAGGTGCATATGTGGCATATAGTTCATATCCAAAGCGGCCATAGCGATAATCTTCATATACCTCTGTTTCGGGAGGTACAGGGGCTTGCAAATAAACCTTCTTGAGGTTCACACAATCTTCCAAGAACGAATATCCCACCTTCTTCACACTACTCAAGAGATAAACCACTTCAAGATTATCACAGCCCGACAAAAGACCTCGCGGTACATTTTCATTCACACTTGGCACCGTAAAGAGCTTCAAGCCCGCTCCTGCAAATACATAATCGCCCAGTTCCACTGAATCGGATAGAGTAATATACTGCAGCGACGAACAGGAAACAAAAGCCGAATCATCTATCCGTTTAAGACCCTTGGGTAAAGAAACTTGAGACAAATGCGTACATCCCGAGAATGTACTGCTCCGAATGGTATCAATCGACGCCGGAATCACTATACTGCTCAAAGCACTACCGCCAAAAGCCGCTTTTCCTATCTCCGAAACCGTTTCGGGAAGAACGATAGCGGTCAACCGGCTGCAATCCAAAAAGCAGGAATCGCCTATCGACTCCAACCTTTCCGGGAGCTCTATGGACTCTATGCCAACACCTCTAAAAGCCCCGGCCGACAGTCGGGTCGTAACCGGCGACAGAGTCACATGCCGCAACGAAAGGCAACCATCGAAAAATGCCCGACTCACTTCGGTCATCTCTTCAGGGAATTGAAAGTCGGTCAACTCGGCACAATTGCGTATACACCCCTCACCCAGATTCTGCACAGCAGCAGGAAGTGACAAAGAAGCAAAGCTACACGAAGTGAATGCATAGTCACCAACAGAAACCGTTTGCGGCGAGAGTCTTACCTGCAACAAATTACTACACCCGGCAAAGCACCCCTCGGGAATTTGAGTCACCCCGCTCGGCACATTTATCGACGCCAATCGGGTACAAGCAAATACCGAATCGCCCATTTGCGTTAACGACTGGGGCAAAGAGACCTGTTCCAAATAGGCGCAGTCGAAAAAGAGTTTGCGGGGAAGGCTTTGCAACGAAGAGGCCGACATATCGACCGACTTGAGCTGCTTACATCCGCCAAAAGCACCCTCACCGACCGACTCGATTGCAGCCGAAATAACCAATTGATTATCGACCGGTTCTATATTACCCAGTTTCACTTTTTTCAGCCTCCAGCAATTATAAAAGCTACCCGCACCCACACGCGTCACCTTGGGAAGTGACACCTCGGTCAACGCCAGGCAATAATTAAATACTTCGTTGCCTATCGCCGTCACCTGCGGGAAAGACAATACGGAACAAAGTTGCGAGCACGAACTGAATGCTCTATCACCAATATAGTCAATATGATTATCAGCTGGAATATCCAACCATTTCAATACCGATGCGGCAAACGCACGACTACCTATCTTCGTAATACTCTCCGGCAAATAGATTTCACTGATCTGAGACCCGTAAAAAGCAGACGCTGGAATAGAATCGCCCTCCATACGGCACCCTCGTAAATCGAGGACATGAAGAGAAGCCGTATTCGACAAATTGTTCAAAACCGTAAGATCATCCTTGTTCAATGTCCCGGTTATCCGAAAGCCTTTTGCTTGAATCAGGCTCTCGGAGGTTAGCTTCGAAGACAACGTCCCCGGTGTTTCCACATGAAGGTCGGTATATTCTATGTCCCATCGCAACGTATCTCCGGCACTCAAATTATCAACCTCTACCACACGCTTAAACCGCCAAGCCTCCGAATATTTCTCCCGGCTCCCTATCGGAACATACAAACGGCAAGCAACCCTCGTAGCATTATCAAAGCACGACACCCAGTTTCCTTCAGTTCCTAATGTAGGAACGACATTCGACATCATAGAAATTTCGTCCAGCGACGTACATCCGCTAAATGATTTCTCCCCTATTTTTGTCAATCGATTAGGAAATTGGATATAACAAAGAGAGGGGCAATTCATGAAAGAAACTGCACCTATTTCTGTGACACTATCCGATATAGTCAACGTATCAATCGCACAATTATTAAAAGAGTCATAAGTCGTCTTTGCCGAAATTATACCTATCGATTTCAACTGAGGGCACGATACAAAACTGGAATATATCTCGGCCGTCACCCGATCCAGATTTATTTTCTGAATAGTCGATTCTTTAAATGAACTGACTATTGAATAACAAGTTTCCGGCAAACGAACCTCTTTCAACGAACTGTTTTTACAAAAACAACCATTGATTATGCCAACTTTCGCATCTTCAATATCCAAATACTGAACAACATTCGCTTGCTCCACATAACATAAGTCGGCATCATTGATGTTCCCAACCAATTTCAAATGGGTTATTGTCTTGAGTTCTTCCTCAGAAAGGATTTTATTAAGACCACCCGCCTCATAGCATGTAACCGTTGTATACTCCTCGGCAAATACAGGGCTCAAGCCAATACACAAAAGCAACAGCGTCACTACCTTTTTCATAGCTATTCCTCCAGTTAATGAACTTTATATACAAAGATAGTCGTTTTTCTTTAATTAACAACTCTACAAGCCCCTATTTATGGGAATTTCGTAATATTATCATTATGCCATAAAATCATTTCCTCCTCATTCTACTTTTGCCGTGTATTAACCATCAATTTTTTTTCGTTATGAATACAGCAGAACTTTTGTTGTCGGTGGAGGAATATGAAATATTCGACCCCGAAATCCAAACTGTCGAAGGGAAAACTTACGCAGTCATTCCACGACCAACAGCAACAGGGAATAATCCCGAAATCGTTATCAACGACCATGTTACATTAGCCCATGGTACGACCTTGATTTTTGCTGGAGGTAAAATCACGGGCTCAGGTACACTCACCGGCGACTATACTCGATTAGTCGCACCTATAACCCAAATTTTCGGAAAAGATATTACCGTAGACGGTATTTGGGAGATGGATCGGGCCTACCCGCAATGGTTCGGTGCGAGAAACGACATTTCAAGCGCAGAATTTTGCCTCCTGCGTGAAGCGTGTGAAGCTGCTGCCAATCAAAACAAACTTGATGCAGAAAGCATTAAAAAAGACATCGAAACCGCCCGAAATAATGCCTTAAAACAACTGGATGCATGGAATGTCGACTCGTCTGATGCCATCAACAAAGCCATGAAGTTGAAACATGCCGGCGAAGTATTCCTTCCTAAAGGTGAATATGCTATCTGCAAGACGCTGCAAGTACCCCATGGCATCGTTCTTCGGGGTGAGTTAGCCGAATATCGGAACAACTCCATCAAAACCGATGAAGGAATTATAGACTTGGAAGATGGCGATTACCCGTTAGGTGGAGATACACCCCCCGACAACCTTTTCGTCTACTACAAATTAGGTACAATTATCCGGCCATTAAACACCAATTATCCCCTTTCGGTAGACGGGAACGGTACTCCTATCACCTCGTTCGACAACAATTTTGCCATTGTTATCAATTCCAACATTCACCCGAATGATGACCACAACACCGAGTGGGAACAGATATATCCTCATTCGCTTACAACGATACGAGATATTCGGTTTATGAACTACTGGACAGCGACTCCCAGCATGCGAGGAATTTACAGCAATGGAGGCATGAAGATTGAGAATCTCTGCTGGGATCAATTCGTACAAGCCGTAGCGACTCCAGGCAGTCTATATTGCGATGGGAAAACCATTATCAACTGTGCATTTAATGCCCCAACAGGCTGTATTTTCAATGACTTTGTCTTTGATAAATTCGTCGGATCCGACGAAATTATAAAACACTTTGTTCAGGACGCCAAAGAATATTATGCCTTCGATTTAGGCGGATTAGGAGACAAACTCTATTTCCACAGAAACCACCTATCCATGGGTGAAATTGCTGGAGGATTAAGACTATCCTATTCTTTCGGTGCCCAAATCAGTTGCAATATCATCAACGACAATATTACTTTCTCCGATTGCAAAGGTATCTCTTTCTCGGCCAACCATTGCGAAAGCGGCATTCAAGTAGAAATATCCAATTCACAAATAGGCTTCTCCGACAACTATTTCCACAAAGGGAAAAAGCCAACATTCCTCATTCACGATAATAATGCTCGCGGTTCGGTCAATGTACAATCGTCCACAGTAGACTTGCGCAACAACTGTTTGGTTTTCATGGATCACGAAGACACCGACTCCATTTTATACATAGAGAACATTAGCCCCTATGATATTCAAACCGACGGATTCGTTTCCTTGTCAATACAAAACACCTATCGCTACCGGCTTCCCCGCAATGCAGGAGGTAATATACACCCTTGTGGATTAGCTATTCTCAAAGAGATCTGGACCGAAGGGGTAGCGGAACCCGAATTAATTCCATTTACCGAATTCAACAATTTGAGCTACCTCCTATCTGGAAATTCACTTCTCAAGCCCAATTTCCACATTGTACACAACCATGTGGTCAACAACACTCAATTCTTGCGTGGTTCAGCAATGGCCAATGGCGGCGTAAAATGGTTCATCGACCAAGGTACATACAGCTACTACATGCAAACCATTTGGGACCGAAAACGATTAATTGGTAGTACAGCCCAAGTATTAGGTAACTTTAAATTAGGAGAAATCGACTCTGAAAGCAAATTACCAACCGGCTTCTTATTGAACTTTGGAGCTCATTGGCTCGATGGTCCCAGCGACGGGAATGGCAACCAAGCCATGATTCGACTTATGCGAACTCGCACAAGCGGAAATGCAATCTACCACAGTGTGGAAGTTCCCGTTTGCGGCACTCGCTTCCTGTACGACAACGGAATATCGGTTTGCGGATTCAAATGGCAATCGGATTCACAGATTGAGGAACTGCCGGTCAACACCATGATTCAGTCGATCCACTTCGTTGGCGACAACGTCATCTGCAAAGGAACCGCCTGCCCCACCGTAGGCGAGTGGACTGTAGGAGACATCGTCTATAACACAGGCACAGCATCGAACAATGCCTTGTGGATATATACCGCCAACGGCTGGCAAGCCCGATGAATGGTATAAATAACGCGAAGCGAACCTCTTAAAAACATAAAAACCGCACCGATTGCTCGATGCGGTTTTTATATGCCTCCAAAAAGAGATTAAACTCTCTTCTCTTTGATACGGGCTTTTTTACCGGTGAGTGCACGCAGATAATACAATTTGGCGCGACGCACTTTACCACGACGGTTGATTACGATCTCTTCGATGAACGGCGACTCGATGGGGAAGATTCTCTCTACTCCCACGTTGCCCGACATCTTACGAACCGTGAAACGCTTTTTGTTACCGTGACCCGAGATGCGGATAACGTCGCCGCGGAATTGCTGGATACGCTCCTTGTTTCCCTCTTTGATACGGTACGATACGGTAATCGTGTCACCACTGCGAAAATCGGGGTGCTCTTTACCGCATGCGAATGCTTCTTCTGCAATCTTAACTAAATCCATTTTTAATAGCTATTTAAAATGTTCATACTGAAACGTAATATAACAGGCCACTTTTCCTGCCAGAGATTACGAAAAGCGGTGCAAAGTAACAACTTTTTCGGCACATAGCCAAGAGATACCCGCTTTTTTTACTCGACAACAGGCTTCTGCTGAAGATAAAAACAATCGAGACCGATAAATTTCATACTCCCCGTTTGATATATCCTCTCTAAATTTGTAATTTCGTCCAATCGAAACAACAAATTATTCAAGATTATACACGCAATTTATGGTAAAGAAAATTATTGGAATCGCGGCTGTTTGCCTCTCGATGGCCTTCTGTGCAGAGGCTCAGCAAGGGCGTATCGTCATTCTACACACCAACGATACCCACAGCCAAATAGAACCTTTTGCCCCTTCACACAAGACGTATGGCGA
>ULJY01020307.1_pt1 | contig 16079 bp, 12 predicted proteins | sample 1951011 | NCBI WGS metagenome assembly ULJY01 (sample SAMEA4835486, study PRJEB28245) | human gut metagenome | biome: gut microbiome; material: fecal sample | place: Denmark | collected 2008 | reverse complement strand
GGCACTCTCCGGGCAATCAGTATTCCCGTAATCACGGGAACAGCCAGTAACCAGGGAGTAATGTTGAATTTGGCGTCCAATGCTGCCGTAAATTCCGCGATCTGTTGTGTATTGTTCGTTTCGTGTGTGAGTCCCATTACTGTAAAGATGACAAGGGTGATGAGGAGAGAGGGGACGGTGGTAATCATCATATAGCGGATATGGCTGAATAGCGGTGTGTCCGTTACGGATGAGGCAAGGACTGTGGTATCCGATAACGGTGAAATTTTGTCTCCGAAATAAGCTCCTGAAATGATGGCACCGGCTATCCATCCCTCTTCAAAACCTTGTGCCTTACCTATGCCCAAAAGGGCGATACCGATGGTGGCGATAGTGGTCCATGAACTTCCCGTCATTACTGATACCAATGCACAAATAATGCAGGTAGAAGCAAGGAAGAAATTCGGATGGATAATTTGCATACCATAATATATAAGGGTAGGTACCACCCCACTTATCATCCATGTGCCGCTCAAAGCACCGATAATCAATAGAATAATGATAGCTGTGGCAACACCTGAAATGTTGTTGGTGATGGCAAGTTCATAATCTTTCCAAGGGATGCGGTAGAAAGCCATGCCGATAAAGACACACATGCCAGTGGTGGCAAGCAGGGAAATCTGGCTTCCTCCACTCAAGGCGTCACTTCCGAAAGTATGGATGGTGGCGAACAGCATTCCTATGAGAAAAGCGATGGGAAATAGAGAAACGAGTGGAGAGGGTATTTTCTTTGCTGAATTCATTGGGTTGTTTTTGACTATGCTTGGTTGACAAATCTATTATCAATCTGCCGTTTATAGTTTGATGCGGCAAAGGTATAACAATTCTGTTTAATATCTTTCTTATCCTCTGTATGACAAATAAAAATTATCAAATCTTTGCGTTTGCTTGGAAAAATGATAGTATCCTTGTTATTTCTTGCTGTAAAGGGTGATGGACAACGATATTATTGTCAAAATAACGCCGGTGCCGACCACGCCACTCCATCCCCAAGTCTGCCAACTACTTCCTGCAAGGAAGGTACCCAAAGAGCCGCCGATAAAGTAAGTGGTCATGAAAATCGTATTTACCCGATTGGAGGCAGATGGGCAGATGTCGAAAATACTGGTCTGGTTGCTGAGTTGGATACATTGCATGCCTATGTCTATAAGAATGACACCGGTAATGATACCTGCATAGTTGTTTCCGCAGAAAAAGAGCGAGCCCCATGCAAGCAGAATCATTCCGCAACCGATAAAGTTGAAATTGCGTATGCCTATCTTTTTTACATATTTTCCTACAAAAGATGCGGTTAAGGCTCCGGCAATACCGCAGAGCCCTAGTATGCCGATGACGTCGCTGGATGCATGGAACGGGGCTTCTCCCATTTTGAATGCAAGGCAGGACCACATGGCAAGGAATGAGCCAAAGGCCAGTCCCGCACGTATCGAGTAGATTCGTAGAGAGGGGTATTCTCTTACTAATGAGAAAAGAGACTTCATCAGCCCGGAATATTTGCCTTGGAAAGTCGGTTGTATGTCTGGTAGTACCTTTAATACAACGATGGCGCATAGTAACATCATTCCGGCGGCGATGAAGTACATTTCACGCCAGCCAAGCACTTCACCCACAAATCCGCTGACAACACGTGATGCAAGTATTCCAGTCAGTAATCCTGAGATGACGACACCTACATTCCGTCCCTTGTTTTCGGGGCGTGAGAATTGCGAGGCAATCGGTACAAATATTTGGGGTATCATGGAGCAGATGCCGGTGATGAGTGATGCTGCCCAGATGATGTAGATGTTCGGTGCCAGGGCAATGGCTAGAAGGGAAAGTATGAGTAGGAAGAAATTCGTCAGGATGATATTCTTGCGTCTATAGAGGTCTCCTAATGGAACGATGAACAATAATCCCAGCGCATATCCGATTTGTGTAACCATGGCAATGAGGTTCGTTTTGAATTCAGAAACTCTCAATTCATGCCGCATGATATTAAGCAGGGGTTGGTTGTAATATAAGTTGGCTACGGACACGCCAGCTACGATGGCAAGTGTCCAGAGTATATGTGCCGGTAATCCTCCGTTTTCTTTCAAGTCTCGTTTCATGCTGCAAAGATAATGTCTTTCTGTTTCATGGGCAAGATATGTGAGTATGATAAGAATATGTGTGAAGTGGTATCATCTTTTTAATCTTTCCGTTTGTTATACTATTATTTTGTTTGAAAATAATTGATTGGGGCTATCTTGGATAAGCAGAATATTGTATTGGTACTTAAAAATACGTTGGGTATGGAAAATGAATGGTTTAGAGAGTTGCTGGGTATGAAATGCAGGTGGACGGAATGTAGGCTCTGCTAGCAAACGAGGGTTGGTAAGGTGAATTTGATGATTCAAGGAACCTGCCGTTCCTCCATTAGACCGCCTCCTGATGACATACTTGGGATTATCCTGCTATTGACTGAAAACTCGGGTATATATTAGTAGGAATCATTATTACTTAAATTTATAATAGTATGAAACATTTATCGATAATAATAATAGTAGTGTCATTATTCATTTTCCTGCTGTCCATCGGCGTATATCATAAGGTTCCCTGGTCTGTTCTGCCAATAGTGGCTAGTGGAATCTGTATATTATGTTGGCTTTTGTTCCATTTGCTCTGTATCAGTGAAGAAAGAGATTTACTGAAAGAGGGAAATCAGTATTTCATTGATACCTTTCAAAACATACGTAATCCCATTTCTTTGATTAAGACACCGTTAGGGGCAGTTACGAAGGAGACTGTCCGGAAGACATAAAGAAGGAACTGGCTGTTGCACTTCATCATATAGGCGGGTTGGAGCAGCACTTGATAGCGTTAATGGAGTTGAAACGACTATTTGGCAATTCTAGTAGCCTGGTAGTTGCAGAACATGAAATCGGCGCATTTATGAGGAAGAAAGTGTCTTTTTTACAGTCTCATGTGGCCGGGTTGCAGATGAAGCTGGATTTGGTTCCGGATTTTGACTATGCAAGCGCTTGGTTTGATCCGGGAAAGATATCTCCGGTTGACCGGTTTGTATTGAGTGCCATCGAGTGTTCTCTGCCGGAAACGCACCTCTCGATGCAGGTTTTGTTGAAGGGGGATTACTGGGCAATCAAGATTAAGGACACAGGCAACAAGCGATTTTTGAAATGTTGCAGATGGTACTCGTCGCGGCTTCCTATTCTGCGACCTCTGCATGGCAAGTAGTATGGCATGGGCGGTGTGTTTTTTGACAAGTTGATGAATATGTGTGACGGGAAAATACTGACTTTGGAAAAGGAGGCTCTGTTTCGATTTCCCATAAGATGTTCGTGTGCGGTTTCGGGGGGTGTATACATTCTTAAATATTCCGGACACTTTTCAGGTGAATGAGTCGGAAATGGTTTTCCATGGTTTCTCGAAGAAAAAAATATGGATTAGACCTTTAGTGATACTTGCGGATAATGACAAGGGATTCAGGGATTATCTTGAGAAACGTTTATCGGAATGTTTTGTAGTGAGGAGCTTTGATGACGGTCAGGAAGCATTGGAGGTAATATGTGAAGAGTATCCGGATTTGGTGATTTTTGAATGAAGTGAAGCTTTACATTATGGAGAATATGGATAAAGAGGATTTGACAGTAGATGATATTGCCTCCAGGATGTGCATGAGCCGGATAACCTTTTATAATAAGTGGAAGTTGTTGATGGGAGAAGCACCCAAATATTTGATTTCGAGAATCAGGATGGAGAAGGCACGGGAACTTTTGGAAAGCGGAAAATTTTCTGTGACCGTGGTTGCTGAAATGGTGGGTATGCGAAATCTGAAAAACTTCAGTATAAGGAGTATTTTGGAAAAACACCGAAGGAGTTTATGAAAAAAGTATGATATTTACTTGAAAAAAACTTTCATAGAAAGGCTGTCACATATTAGATAATGGACAGCCTTTGTTTTGAAATGGGAGATAGGAAAACTGAACATCCTAAGCTAGCTATAAAGGAAAATCTCTCATCGTTTTCGCTTTGGGGATAACTGGGTATATATGATTAGCTTTACTTGCTGATGCAAAATTTGAAAATTAAATAGTCATATTGTTGTATGATAGATAGTTATTACATAAAATACACTCTTTTAAGCAACAAACAAGCAACAAAACTTCTCTAAATTGCATAGATGATATTTTGTTTCTGAAGATATTCATTGCCTTCTCAATCTTTTATCAACTAAAGCCAGATATTTTAATCCCGTTTGATCTATTATATTTTCAGGTTTTTCAATTTTACATGCTGAATGGATAGCATTTAGGAAGCCGGGGATACCTAAAACAGGACTGGCTAGTAATCCTATTCCTGCGGAAATAGTTCCACATATTGTTCCAAAAATGATATCACCTATATGGCTTTCATTCATCCTTGCGGATAGTTCTTCTTTAGCCATTTTCATATCCTCAAGAGTTATTTTGAATAATGGTGATTCCGGAGTAATTGTTGGATTTAGAACTAATAGTTCTACTTTGTTACTGAATGCTTTTAATAAATCACGGTACTTATCTTTAAATTTTCTAAGATTGATCAAATCTATTTGTTTAGGATATGGTATCAGATTCTTGAGTATCAAATCTCTCTTATATTGTCTTGTTCGTAATTCAATATCTTGGTTTCGTATGTATGTTGTAGCGAAGCTATAGTCAATTTTGTCTGTAGTTGGCTGGAAATCAATTTTATTGGCAATTACTGAGGTCAAAAAAGTCATAAGTTCATTGGCAGTTTTCTTTTCTACATTATACCAATTGTTATCTATCCTTTCTGCCAATCCCATTTGAGTGAGCTCATGAAAAATCTCAAAATCAAACTTATCTACGTGTAATTTATTACCATTTTTTTTCAATGAAAATTTCTCAGGATGAATATGGCTAGTCCCGAATTTGTTATGTGAAAATCTTCGTCTTTGTATGATATCTCGGTTCTGAGTTAAATATTCCATAAACATTTTTGAAACTTCCCAAGGATGTTCAAGAACATCCATAGGATTAATTGGGTGGATTAGTTCATTTTGAATTACCTCCCGCATAAAAGGCTCATATTGTTCTGGTTCATAGAAATATTGAGTCGGTACTATAGAACTAATATTGTCATAGTAAAGCAGAGCTCGTATAGCCCAATCAGTGTTAGGCAGATTTATGTATGGATAGTATAACAGATTGTTCATGGTTTTCAGAATTATTTATGTACAAATATAACAAAATATGATAATTAGTTTACTTTTTTACAATGCGATTACATTTGTTTTGTTGCTCAAATATTTCTAAGTAACAAAATAAGATTGTATATTATTGTTGTTTGGCGTTAATTAGTCGATTTATACCTATTTATACTCCTGGATGGTTTTGATTTTAAAAGGTGTAAGTGGTCGATTGTTAGTGTATTATGTAGCTTATTTACCGATGCAACATGTAGATATAATTGATAATCAAAAACTTATATTTTAAACGGTAGAAAAGTATTTTTTAGACCATAATGGGTTGTTTTTGAACCTGAATTTACTGTTCCTACGTTTATTTTTCAACATAAAATTAGAACCATGGAAAATCTAAATTTTCTAACTGAAGTTCACCTGTTTTCTATCTATTTACAAAGGTACAAATAATACGTGAGTTTTTCGCCAAGTATGTCAACTAAATGCAAGAGAGTTTCGCGTATATTGTTTTACTGAACAAAGGGAAAAATTAAACTAATTCTTTTCCCTCTATTTAACTTTACTTTAATGGACGTATATATTAGTACGTGGATAAAGTAAAGTTGGTAAGCGAATAATTTAGTTTTGCTCCATTATAAACGGAATAAATGTAGTTATTTTACAAAAACTGGCGGTATAATATTGTGTTTTCTTGTTTTATTTGGTATTTTTGCAATCAAAGAAGAAATAGATTGATTATGATAGCAGAATTCACAGTAGAAAACTTCTACTCAATAAGGTCGACTCAAAAAATAAGCTTTGAACCTTCATCAGACAGTTTCATGTCGGATGAATATACTTATGAAGTTAAGGATGGTGTAAGATTACTTAAAGTAGGAATAATATATGGGGCAAATGCATCTGGTAAAAGCAATGTGCTGGGAGCTATAGAATTTTTCAAGATGCTGGTGTTAAGGGTGCCGAAAGGTCGTAATGATACAACTAGAGCTGTTCCTTTTTTATTAGATGAAACTTCAAAGACTAAGACGACAAAGATGTCTATGTCTTTTTATGTGAATCAATTGAAGTATATTCTTAGCTTTGAACTTGATAAAAAGCGTATATATTCCGAAACATTAACTGTATATGAATCCATACGTCCTACAAAACTATATAGCCGTAGCTATGATCCTGATACAGATTCTTCAGTTATAGAATTTGGAACAAACCTGAAAATGGCAAAGAAAAATCAGGATGCCATAGCAGGAAACACCATAAACAATTGCAGTGTGCTTGCTGCTTTTGGAAACAGTAATGTAGAGAAGACTAAGCTAAATGATGTCTATGACTATTTTGCAAAGCAGGTAAAAGATGTTCTTGCTCCTGGAATGCTTTTGTCGGGATATGTCAAACGTCATTTGGATAAAGACAAGGATGGAAATTTGAAAAAATTTATATTGAACTTTTTAAAAGCTTCGGATTTTAATATTGAAGATGTTACTCTGCATGAAGAAGAGGAACTTATCACGCCTGAACTGGAACAACTAATTCAGAAAGCTCCTATTGATGATGATGCAAAATCAGAAATGTTGAAAAAAGGTAAAATCACAAATACAGAATTGACATTTACTCATAAGGCCGGGAATGGTTTGTATGAATTATCTGAAGAGTATGAATCAAACGGTACTATGAGATTTTTAGGAATGGCTGTAATACTGAATTTCCTTCTGAAAAAGAACCAGTTTGTACCCATAGATGAGGTTGAAACAAGTATTCATTATGAATTGCTATCTTATTTCATAAAAGTATTTTTGGCTAATAGCAATCAGACTTCACAAATGCTATTGACAACTCACGACATTAACCTATTAAACGAGGAGTTTATACGCCGTGATACAATATGGTTTACGGATAAAGATGAACAGGGACAAACAAATGTTGTTCGTCTTTCAACTTTAGGGCTGCATAAGAATCTTTCGCCTTATAATGCATATAAACAAGGTAAATTAGTGAAACTTCCATTCCTGGGTAGCCAGTATTTTGATTTAAATGATTGATGCAATGGGACGAACGGTAACAAAAAGTATTGCCATTATAGGAGAAGGAGAAACTGAATGGTTCTATTTTGATTCTTTGAGAATAGCTTGTCGCTATCCATTTAAAGTAGCTCCTGATTTTCCGCAGCATAGTGATATACGCCATATATTGAAATTGATTGAATCCTATTTGAATAAGCAATATGATTATATAGTATGTTTATTCGATATGGATAGACTATTACAATTCCCTTCTGAAATGCAGCTTTATCAAAATGCTAAAAAGAAGTATTCTGCTAAAAAGTATGGAGGTAAAATAAGATTCATAGAGACTAATCCTTGTACAGAGTTTTGGTTTTTGCTGCATTTTTTACCTAATGTAGTTTGCCGTAAGTATGAAAGTTACGAGCAACTACTTCCCGAATTGCAGAAGTATATGCCCGGATATGAAAAAACAAAACGCTATTTCATTAAGACAAATCTTTATAAGTACTTGATAGAGAATGGTGACTTGGAAAAAGCAATGAATAATTCAGAAAAGCTGTGTCTCTTGTGTCAAGAAACTCCGGAAGATTTAAAAGCTTATTCAGAGATACATGAAGTAATAAAATTGCTTAATAATATTGAGTTATAGATTTAGAGAATACAAAAGTAGAATCATGAAAATACAATCAGTTCATATAAGAAATTATAGAAAATTAAAGAATTGCCACATAGATTTGGGTGATCAAGAAACGATTTTAGTTGGGGCAAACAATAGTGGTAAGACTTCAGCAATTAGTGCTATTGTTTGGTTTCTAAGAAACACAGAAAAATTTACTTTAAAAGAGTTTACCGCAACTAATTGGGTACTAATCAATAAAATTGGTGAAAAATGGTTGGAAAATGATCCTGTAGATGAGGCATTACTGAGTCCCCACAAATGGGAAGATATTGTGCCATCAATGGATATTTGGATAAATGTGGAAGATGGCGAGCAGTATCGAGTAAATCATTTGATACCATCAATCAGTACTTGGGATGGTAAAAGAGTGGGAGTCCGTGGACAATATGTTCCTAAAGATGTAAAAAAACTTTATACTGATTACAAAGAAGCCAAAACAAAGGCAAAAGCTTTAGAGAGTACTGAGGAATGGAAGGAAGCTGACTTTCCGGAACTATATCCTAGAAACTTATGTGATTTTTTGGGTAAAGGCTCAAATCTACGAGAGTATTTCAGTGTTAAGTATTACATTATAGACCCAAAACTTGATCCTGATGACGAAGATAAAGTGCAAAAGACTCCTGACAATGAACTTGATAACAATCCACTAGAAGGGTTGATCAGAGTAGACACGATCCTGGCGTCTAGAGAATTTTCTGATCCTGAAGGACAGGCTGATAATGATATAGATACGTTGTCAAAACAGTTCCAGCAATATTATAAGAGCAGTATTGACGAAGATGATGAGCTAACTTCAGGGGGATTAAAACTACTTGGAGGTATTGCAACAGCAAATAAAACTTACGATGAAAAATTAAGAAAGACTCTTGAAGTTCCTGTTGGTGAGTTGAAAAATATTAATTATCCTGGATTCCAAAATCCTGAGATAAAAATACAAAGTAAGATTCAAATTGAGGAAGCCATAAAACATGATTCAGCTGTCCAATTTGTTATAAAAGGTATGGAGGATTTGGTACTTCCAGAAAAGTACAATGGCCTTGGATATAGAAATCTTATTTCTATTTATTTGAAACTGATAGACTTTAGAGAAAAATGGTTGAAAACATTAAGAGATGGGAAAAATATTGAGCCTATCCATATTGTATTTGTTGAAGAACCGGAAGCACATCTACATGCCCAAGCTCAGCAGGTATTCGTAAAGAAAGCTTTTGAAGCTTTATGTAATAACAAACTAATAAAAGAGACTCCTTGGCTAAGTACGCAACTTGTGCTAAGTACTCATTCAAATCATATTGTTAATGAACTTGATTTGAATTGCATGCGCTATTTCAAAAGAGTAATAGATGCAGGTGATAAAATACCTATCTCAAAAGTTGTGAACTTATCTAATACATTTGGGATAGACGATGAAACAAAAAAATTTGTAACGAGGTATATTCGTTTAACTCACTGTGATATATTTTTTGCAGATGCTGTTATCTTTGTTGAAGGTCCAGCAGAAAAAATTCTTGTTCCCAGTTTTATTAATAAAGCTGGGTTAGATTCTTACTATATTTCTATTATAGAGGTGAATGGAAGACATGCGCATAGTTTCCGTCAACTTATTGAAAAGATTGGAATAGCGACGTTAATAGTAACAGATATAGATGCTACTGAAACAAAAATAGGCGAAGATGGAAAAGAAAGACATCCATCTGTGATTACAGCAAAGGAAAAAGGTTATAAAACAGGTAATCCTACCGTTAAAAGTTGGTTCCCTGAAAAAGAACAAATAGACGATTTGCTAGCACTGGAAGAAAAAGAAAAGATTGTAGATAATGTAAGAATTGCATTTCAAACTCCTGTTAATGTTAAATGGGATAAAAATAAAAATGATTTTACAGAAATATGTCCTTATACTTTTGAGGATGCACTGATATTTACTAATCTTGAATTATTTCGACAGGAAGGGCTCCGGAAAATGGGAGCCATTACAACAATAGCGAATTTGTTAAAGAAATGTGGATCAGCCAATGAATTACAACAAAAAATATTTGATAAATTAGAAGATAAAAATGGCTTCAAAAAAGCTGATTTTGCAATTTCACTGCTTTATGAAGACTATTTTGTTGATTTAGTAGCCCCTGTATATATTCAAGAAGGGCTTAATTGGATGAAATTATATTTGGACTCTAATGGAAATGACAATGGAAAATAATAAAGATGCTCAAGTTGACGAAATGCTAGAAAAATGTATTTTTTCAAAGCCGCGTAAGAGTTTTTTTCTTTTTGCCGGAGCTGGCTCTGGAAAGACACATTCATTAGTTCTTCTTTTAAAAAAAATACGTGATAGGATTGGAAAAGACCTATTAATGCAGGGAAAGAATGTAGCTGTTATTACTTTTACGAATGCAGCAACAGATGAAATTTTTAATCGTTTGGATTATACTTCTGTTTTTCATATATCAACCATTCATAGTTTTGTATGGGATATTATAAGGCATCATCAGGCAGATATTAAGAAATTATATTGTTTTTATATCGAAGAAGACATAAAAGTATTAGAAAAGAAATTAGATGAAACAAAAAACAAAACTACGAAAACATATTTTGCAAACGTAGAAAAACTAAAATATCAAAAAGAGCGATTAACAAAAGCACAAACAATAGAGAAGTTTGTGTATAATCCCAATGGTAGCAATCCAGAGTATAATGCGTTGAAACATGCTGAGGTGATTAAAATTTCAGCCCAAATGATTAATGAAAGCGATATGCTGCAACGTATCATAGCACAACGATATCCGATACTTTTGATTGATGAGAGCCAAGATACAAAAAAAGAATTGGTTGATGCCTTTTTTGAAATTCAAAAAAATTATGCAGATATTTTTACTTTAGGGTTGCTTGGTGATCAAAAGCAACGAATTTATACTGACGGAAAAGAGAATATAGGAAGTATTATCCCTAACAAATGGGAGAAACCAAGAAAAAAGATGAACTATCGTTGCGCTAAACGAATAGTTAAATTAGCTAATGCGATTGGTAAGGATATTGAGCTTCATGCAGAACAAGATCCACGTGAAGATGCTAATGAAGGTACTGTTAGGCTTTTTGTAATTCAGCAATATGATGGTATAAACAAAGATGAAATAGAACAAACCGTGATGGAAATGATGAGTGAGTATACTCATGATAAAAAATGGAGTAGTATTGATGCAGACATAAAAATTCTGACATTGGAACACATGATGGCTGCGCGTAGGCTGGGATTTGATAGTTTTTATGCCTCACTTAGTAGGGTTTCAAAATATCAGATGACTTTTCTTCAGGGTTCTGTATCGGAAATAGAATTTTTCACTAAGGAATTATTACCCATTGCAGAATCTATGGAAGGAGATGGACGAGGTGCATTAGAAATTTTGAAAAAATACTCACCTTTATTAAGCAGACAAAATACGGAGAAACCATATGAGTCTTATTTAAAATGCAGGGAAGAAGCAAGAAATACTGCAACGCTGATTGCAGAAAATAAAACCATACGTGAAATAGTAAGAGCTGTATCAAATTCTCAATTATTGAGTATTCCAAATGTTATAGATAGAGCTAGTAATTTAGTTTATAATGATGTAAAAGAATCAGACGATGAAGAGTTGGTTGCATGGGTCAATGTAATGGACTTGCCTATCGAAATGGTGAAAATTTATAATAATTACGTAAATCAAAATACTAGATTTGATACTCATCAAGGGGTTAAAGGATTAGAATTTGATAGAGTTATGGTAATTATAGATGATTCTGAATCTAAAGGTAATATGTTCAGCTATGACAAATTGTTTGGTATAAAAGATTTATCAGATATAGATAAGAAGAATATTAGTGATGGTAAAGAAACTTCTGTTGAACGTACTCAGAGATTATTTTATGTTACTTGTACTAGAGCAAAAGATTCACTTGCAATTGTGATGTATACAAATAATCCTGAAGGGGTGAAGACTGATGCGATCAGAAAAGAGTGGTTTACAGAAGAGGAAATCGTTGTGATGTAATATACGGAATTTGTAACGCTGAATGAAGGAACTTCAAGGTTTCATCAAAAAGCTTAAAGATATTATACGTTGCCAGTATAATGGCTTACATATTACAGCATTTACGTCATTAAACAATTTACTTGGAATAGATGAAGAGAATAATATTGTTTCACGTTTAATTACTAAGAAACAGTAAGTTATTTTATAGAATGCGTAGTTATTGCCATTTCATTTTAAAGATTCAAATTTATATATTGGTGACTAGAAATACAACAGATAAAAATGAGTGTTATTATAATTCCACCTTATGGTCTGATTGAAGAGAGTTAAAAGATATAGATTTTTCCCTTTAAAAACTATAAAAAATAACTAGAGTAAGTCTATGGATTTTAGTCATATAAAGCATTTAGTTAGATGTAAAACGCAATGAATTGAGCGTTATTCAGAGATTTCTTTCTGTTATATTGGGAAAAAATATACTTTTGTAATTGGTTTAAATATTCTGACGATGGCAAACAAAGATATTAATAGAATTAAGGTCGTACTAGTCGAACAGAAAAAAACAGCCAAATGGTTGGCTGAGGAACTCGGTAAGGATCCCGCTACAGTAAGTAAATGGTGTACAAATCTATCGCAGCCGAGTTTGGAGACTCTTGTTGAAGCATCAAAAGTTTTGGGTGTAGATGTGAGAGACTTACTTATTTCAACAAAAGATGAACCCCGTTATATCAGAATTGATTAAGACAAACTGATAATTAGTAGACAATTACTGTTTGGGGGTGTTAATAAAAACTTGATGTTTAGAAATTATGGATATTAGAGAATTTGCTCAAGAATTTCAAGAAAATATTAAGATGGCTATAGAAATGGGTAAAACAGACCCGGACCTGGAACTAGCCAGTGCTATCTTGGAATATATAGAAGATAATGGAGAAGTCAATGCTCCAGAGTTATGTGCATTTCAAAAGACACGTACGCGTATTACTGCGTATGACTATAACGATGAAGCTGAATCTCTCGACTTATTTTACTTAATTAAAGCTGATACATTGCTGGGTAAGATTAACAAAAGTAAGATTGAACAGGGATTTAATTATCTTATGTCATTCTATCGTGAATCAATGAATAATACACTGCTGAAGTCTATAGATGTTAGCAGCAATGATGAGATTGTAGAAGTTGCAAAACTGGTACAGAGTACAAAAGGGCAGATTAACCAATTGCGTTTATATGTCATTACTGACGGACTAACAGAATCGGATGCTGCTGGTGCTGCTGTTGAATCCGATGATGGAGAATATATTATCGAATTTAATGTTTGGGATATGCAGCGTGTGTATCAGCAACATAATATAAGAGCCGGCAAAGAAAAAGTAGAAATAGATTTTCCTACAGAATACAACACGGAGCTCCAATGTCTCAAAATGAGCGAAGAAAATCCTTTTGTTGATGCTTATATGGCGATTATTCCTGGTGGTACCCTTGCAAAAATATATAAAAAATATCAACAGGTTTTGTTGGAAAAAAATGTACGTACATTCCTGCAGTTTAAAGGTAAAGTAAATAAAGGCATCAGAAAAACTTTACGTGAAGAGCCGGATATGTTCTTCTCATATAATAATGGTATATCTACAACAGCCAGTGAAATTGAAGTTAAAGACGTAGATGGTACATTATATATCACCCGTTTGTATGACTGGCAGATAGTTAATGGAGGTCAGACAACAGCCTCAATTGCTGCATGTTTACATGACAAAGAGGTAGAATTGAGTAAAGTATTTGTACCTATGAAAGTCAGTGTAATTCGTGACGTTGAGAATAGCGATGAAATAGTGAAAGCCATTTCTACATCTGCCAACAGTCAGACTGCAATCAAAAATTCTGATTTTTCCGCAAATGAACCTTATCTGATTGATTTGGAGAAATACAGCCGCACAGAATGGGTACCTAATGGAAATTCGAAGCCAGTATGCAAATGGTATTTTGAACGTACACGTGGACAATATATTGATCAGTTGGCTCAACTCAGTGGTTTCAACGAAAAGTCTTTTAAACGGGAATATCCTAAAAATCAAAAGATTACTAAGACGGATATAGCAAAATATGAGGCTTCATGGAATATGCAACCTTATAATGTATGTCGTGGTGCGGAGAAAAATTATACTACGTTTGTGACTGATATAAAGAGAGATAAGCCATTGGTGATCAGTACTTATTTCAAACATATTGTTGCCAAATGTATTCTGTTCAATACGATTGATTCCATTGTTAAATCTAAGAAACTAGGTGGCTATAAAGCAAATATGAATACTTACCTGATGGCTGCAATTTCTTTTCTGTCGGATAAGAAACTTAATTTGGATTACATTTGGGAAAACCAAATGATTCAGCAAGAGGTGATCGATCGCATCGAAGAATTAATACCTTTAGTATGGATGCATCTTACTGGTAGTACAAGTGGAGGTAATCAATCATCCAATGTTGGTGAATGGAGTAAAAAAACTGAATGCTGGAACAGGCTTAAATTAAAATTAGGAGATTTTGAGAAGTTTGGTCAGGATTTAATGCAGAAAGAGACAAACGAAGACGGCTCATGCTTAAATGAAGCTCAACAGAGTCGAATTAAAGAAGCAGAGGCTATAGAAGCAAATTATTGGTTCGCATTAGCAAATTGGGCAAAAACACGAGACTTACTTACTCCATTAGACAGGAAGGCTGCATTCAATTTTGGGACAATGCGTTCACGTAACCGTGCATTCAATTCATTGAAACAGGCTCAGTATGCCTTAAAGATAGTTGAAAAAGCTATAGAGCTTGGCTTTAAAGGATAAGGGAGTTTATATGGCAACAACAATATATACATATCTACATAACGACGATCTCAATGGTTCTAGAATAGTGAGCATGGATGATTGTATGTGTAAATTGTACAACATCAAGCGCGAAGACAATAATTTTCTGAAAGATTTCAATGATGATTTGCAGAATCCGGCCCTCTATATTTTGGTAAATAAGGATAAGAGGAAAGCTTATATTGGAGAAACTGACGACTTTACCAAAAGAATTGTGCAGCATCTTTCTAAGAAAGATTTTTGGGATGAAGTAATGGTGTTCTTGGCTAGCGATGGTGCAACATTAAGTAAGACGGAAGTTCAATATCTTGAATTTCTTGCATACAACAAAGCATCAGAGATGAAGTCATACGACCTGTCAGAGAATACGCAAACGCCAAAGAATCCTCATATGAGTGTAATACAAAAGGCAAAAACGGATAAGTTTTTTAATTATGTTCAGTTTTTGGCTAAATTTGTAGGTAGCGATATTTTTGAAAAGCGTCCGAATGTAATTCTCAGAACAACACTTGAAGCTGTCCAACCTAAAGTTACTCCTGTGGATATTGATTACACGAACGAGGATTTAAAGGGACGTATATATCTTTCCTTGAATGGAGAAGGTAAATATACAAAGCGCGAAATAGTTCTTGCCATTGTGAAACAGTTCTTGAAGTTATCTCCTGAAACGACGCTAAGTGAATTAAAAGCCACTTTTCGGCGGGATTATTTAGGAAGATTTGCACAATATGAGTTTATTCAGGAAGATATTGAAAGTGCAAAGAATTGGAGGGAGCTAGGTGAAGATCATAATCACTACTTTATAAATGATATACTTACAAGTGGTGACGGTGTGAATTTTGTGATTTGTGTAGAATGGGACAGAACAAATATTATCAAAGTTCTTGGAATAGCTAAGGCTTTGGGATGGACATTTGAAATAATAAAGGAATAGTATATAATGATTGACAATACTGATATTCAAAATACACCTGATAATATTGATACTAAAGGGAAATTGTGGATTGAAAGGGAGTTCTCACATCCAGAACGAACCATACGGCTTGCAACTTCGTTTAGTGGTATTGGTGCAATAGAATATGCAATACGAAGATTAGGATTAAAATCAAAAATTGTATTTGCTGGAGATATTGATGCAAATTGCAAGAAATCATATTTTGCCAATTACGATATTAAAGAGGAACAATGGCATACTGATATACACGAGTTTGATGCTACACCTTATAAGGGTAAAGTTGACTTATTTGTAGGAGGCGCTCCTTGTCAGGCATTTTCAATAGTTGGAGAACAACTTGGCTTTGAAGATACTCGTGGAACGTT
>ULJY01013416.1_pt1 | contig 16259 bp, 10 predicted proteins | sample 1951011 | NCBI WGS metagenome assembly ULJY01 (sample SAMEA4835486, study PRJEB28245) | human gut metagenome | biome: gut microbiome; material: fecal sample | place: Denmark | collected 2008 | reverse complement strand
GAGTGTTGAACCTGTAATTATAACCTAATTCCCATTCTTTTTTTGTAATGAGATTTCGTGCGCTTTCTATGTCCTCAAGAATAGAAGTATACACTTCTTCTACTGTATTGCGTGATGGAATCTCTTCAAGGTCGAGGGTTAGTTTCAATGGAATGGATTTTGTCTTCGGTGCACCCTCTTTAGTGTAAGGTTGCCCGTAGAAGTTGACCAAAAGGAAGTGCATATATCCTCTCATTAAATAGGCTTCTCCCACCAATTGGTTGATGTCCTGTTCGCTTCCTTCCGTTATTTCATCTTGCTTGTCGATGATGGCATTGGCATAATATATATTTTCATAATAATCTAGCCAGCCGAATTCTCTGGCAGATGTACTATTGTTTATCCATTTTTCTATATCACCGTAATTATTTTGGTCTATGTTGTCTTTTTTTACGGTGATGTCTTTTGTACGCATATCACAAACACTCCTGTCTAAAAGGTCTTTTGAGTATGCCGTAGTCATCAATGCTCTATATTCTTCTAGAGTGTTGGGGATGACTTTTCCGACAGGCTGTATGTCAAGGTAGTTACTGCATGATGTCATGACAATGCAACCTGTCAATACAAGAAATCTGTATATTGATTTTATTCTTTTCATATTGGAGAATTACTTAAAAATTAAGACTGAGGTTGAATGTTACTGATTTGGGCACCGGAGTGGAATAGAGATTGCTCATTGATTCCGGGTCCATATAGTTTTTATAACTAGAGCCAAAAACTAATAGATTACGTCCTTCTACAGCAACAGTCGCTCCGTTGATGTTGATTTTACGGAGCCATTCTTGCGGTAACTTATATGCTAGTCTTATATTCTGTAGGCGTACATAGTTGAGACGTTTTACCCATAAGTCAAGGTTCTTATAAATAGCAGGCAGATCACCGAAAAGTGCATAATCGGCAGGATAATTATTTTTTGTGAGTAAAGCCGGAAACTTTCCACTATGGTTTTCGGGTGTCCAGCGTTCAAGGATATCCTGATTTGTATTGTGTCCGGGGTCAAATCCGACAACATCGTAAGAAGGATTTGTACGTACATGTGCACCAAAGTAATATGAAAAGTTGAGATTCAATTCCCAATTGCGGTAGTTGAATGTATTGATTAAACCACCTGTGTAGGGAGCGTCATTTGTTCCGGCATATTCGTATAGGCTTTGTTGGAATTCTGCAGTCGCATCATACTCATAAAAGCCTCCAAGTCCTCCGGTTAGGTCTACCATTTCGAATAATTTTTCAACAGTAACAGCTTCATCGCTTCCTTTTGGATAGATAAGTATGCGTCCTGTTTCCGGATCAACCTTGCTTTTGATTGCAAAAATAGTACCTACTGGGTAACCTTCCAGTCCTGGAGTCGGGCTGTTTTCCTTTTTATGATCTTTAAGTACTTTGTTGTTGTTATAAGCAAAATTGAATGTAGTGTACCAAGAAAAATCCTTAGTTGTTATATTACGGGTTTGTAGGTTTATTTCTACTCCCTTGTTCTCCATGCTGGCCCAATTGATTGCTTGTGAGGAGAAGCCGTTTTCCAAAGGCAAGTCCTTGTAGCCGATAAGGTCACTTCCCCTTCTGTAATAATAGTCTATACTGAGATTGATGGCTGATTTGAGTACGGAGAGATCTATTCCGGCATTGTAAGACGCAGTCTTTTCCCAACGTAGTTTGTCGTTGGGAGCTGAACCGATGGTTATAATTGTCTCATTTTTATCAATTACTGTTTGGTTACTATAATTACCGAGTAAGAAAGGAGAAGTATTTTTATCAATATTACCTTGCAGACCGTAGGATAATCTCAAAGCTAAATTATCCATCCATTGATTAGCCGGTTTCAAGAATGCCTCATTGGAGATTCTCCATAATCCACTGATAGAGTAAATGGGTAAGAAACGGTACTTCTTGTCTACCCCGAATAGATCGGAGCCATCCATACGTACGCTTGCTCCTAATGTGTAGCGTTTCATAAGTGTATAGGAACCGTTAGCATAGAAAGATGCAAAAGCGTTTTCTGTATAAGATTTTATGTGCAGCGGATAATCGTCAGCGTCTCTCGGGTCAATGTTAAGTGGCTTTGTTGTGAGTGTCTTAGGATCATAACCGTAAGCGGTGGATGCAAGTGCATCATACCAATTTTTGCGTATTTCCGAACCACCCATAATTTGTACCTCATGGATATCTTTGAAAGTCTGGTTCCATTCGCCTTGTATCTTCCAAGTGATTTGCGAGGTAGTGGAGTTGCTTACTTTATGCATTCCTCCTTCCGGAATAATATAGCTCTCTCCATCTTTGCTCTCTTCGCGCATATAACGCATGGAGAATGTGTTTGGACCGATATATTGTTCAACTTTAGACTGTTCCCATTGCAATCCGACTTGTGAAGTCACTTTCCAATGATCATTGAAACGTAAATCAACATTGAAGATCGAATTGATAGCAGTTGTCACTGTCTCTTTACTCGTATTGTTACGTTCTTCAAGGATATTGAACCCTCGTTTGGGGTCCGGTTCGTTATCACTTGTTGAGCGGATATCGTAGTCGTAGATATAGTTATTTTCCGCATCGTATATTTCCTGATATGGGTTTGCCACACGCGAATAATAAATTGGATTTGAGTAACCGTATTTGTCACTTACAAAATCTTGGTTCTTCCGTCGGTTGGCAAATATGGAAGCACCGATTTTTAGCATTCGGTTTACCTGATAAGAGGTTTTGCTTGTCAGGTTAAAACGGCTCATATCAACACCTGGTACATTACCATTTTCTTTAGAGTAACTTAATGAATTGTAATAGGTGGTTTTTTCGCTACCTCCTGAAATACTGAAATTGTATTCTTGGGTAAATGCACTTCTGAACAAGAGGTCGTTCCAATCAGTATTAATTGTTTTCAATCGGTTGATAGCGTTTTGAGCCTCACTGCTTAATCCGTCCCATCCTTGCTGTTGGTAAGTTTCAAATAAATTGTATTGCCTTAAGACAGAAGCGACTCCTCCCTTGCGATAAAAAGGATGGGCAGTGAATATGTCATCCGGTTCTTTCATCAATTCCAATTCCAAATTGACTTTCTGTTCGGAATTTAATAGATTCAATCGCGAAGTATTCAAATTGGGCGTATAACTCAATCTTGTGTTGAAATTGACTATAGGTTTACCTGTGCGTCCTCTTTTGGTAGTAATTACAATTACACCGTTTGCTGCGCGTGCACCGTAAATGGCTGTTGCAGCAGCGTCTTTCAAAATTGTAATACTTTCAATGTCGTACGGACTGATTCCGGCAATTGATGATTGTCCTATATTTACAATATCATTATCCGTATCACTGTCTAAGTCCGGAATATCCGTCCCTTCCAATGGAATTCCGTCCAACACCCACAGCGGGTCTTGCGTTCCGTTTAACGACGCTGTACCACGAATACGGATACGTGCGGGGGCACCCGGAGCACCGGAGGTTGTCGTAACGGATACACCGGCTATTTGTCCGGCTAATGCCTGGTCGATACTTTTTGCGGCACCTACCATTGCATCTGTAACATCTACTTTGGCAATGGAGGCGGTCAGTTTGCGGCGTTCCAACTCTTGATAACCAGTTACTACTACGTCCCCTAATGTATGTGATGAGGCTTGAAGTACAATATGGTAATTTTCTTTTCCAGACTGTAATGGTACACTTTGTTCTTCAAAACCGATGTAGCTACAATGAATCCGGGTTACTTTTTCCGGGACAGACAAGGAAAACTTTCCGTCTATATCTGTAATCGTACCTAGAGATGTTTGTGGTACTCCGGCTTTTTTCAGTTCATCGGCTGATACGTAAACTGAGGCGCCGATGAGTGGTTCATTATCTTCACCGGAGATTACGATTCCGGTGATAGTGCGATTTGCTGCATTGGCAAAAAACAATGCGTTGGCGAAAAGGCATATCAAAATACAAAGATGTCTTTTTCTCATTAATTGTAAATGTTTAGTGATTGATTTGTTTTATTTGACTCCTAGAGCTGTGTTAATTCGTAAAATCATATCTTCATAATGGTAGCGTGTAGCCGTATCGGAAGTTCCGAGACGATTCTGCAACAGCTTCTTGATACGTAACAACTCACCGCGCTTTACTGAGATTGCATCTGAGATGCGGTTAAGCTGGCTACCGTAGAAGTTGAGCACACGTGGAGCTCCCATGCGGTCTTCCTGGCGAAGTGCCCGTTGTTCAGCTGCATAACAACTACAGAACGGAGTGGCATGGTCAAGCAAGAAGTGCTCATCGGCAATCTTTTTGTTGATTTTTACTGCTTCGGGTTCTGCTGCGGCTGTCAGCAATGCATCAAGGAAATTCTTTTGTAAAGAACGTTCCATGACATTGGGGACACCTCCCCGTTCGGTAACTCCAAAAATATTTTTATGAAGTCCATCCATCAGTTCTACTACCGTAAAGGCTTTTTTTCCATTGACGGATTCATTTTCAATCATACGCATCAAGCGATTGTTGCCCAGTAAATCCCAAAGAATGTAAGCCTGTGCATTTTTGAGAATCTGAGTAGGAGCGTTCTCCTGTTTTCCCACCGGAGTATTACGCAGAAGATAGGTGTACTGTCCCACTTCCGTGTCAAACAACCATTTAGGATAGGTCAATACCTCATTCAACAGGAACTTAAGTGCGGCCTGCTGCTTCTCTTTTTCTACGAATGTATAGGTCTTGATGCCATCTCCTACAGTTGTATTTTCGATATAAATACCACCGATGTTGGCGAGTACATGATATAAGTAGTTGTTCCACTGATTGATGACAGCATAATAAAGGCGTGACGCTTCTTCATAAGTCTGTCCCTTTTCTCCGGTTGTAGTCCATTGGAGAATCTGTGGCACAATACGTTTTAGGTTTTCAATACCCAGTAGGGAGGAACGAACCGGGTCGTCACCTAAATCTTCATTTTGTGCGCGCGGATCTACTGCGTCACGAACATCTTGTGCTTCGCTATATTTATAGAGGCGGTCGGTGTGTTTGCTCAAAAAGTTAAATAAGAGAGCTTTTTCTTCTTCCGGAGTATTTTTCCCATACCAACGGTAACCGTATTCGATAGCGAACATATCGTATGGACCGATGTGTGGAGAAAGAACCTTCACACCGTCTCCCGGTTGGGCGATATAGTTGAAGCGTGCATAATCCATAATGGATGAAGCAGTAGAATTCATTCTGGAAGTGAATGTTTCGGAACGCAATGAATCCGTCGGGAAAGCCCACGATCCCATCATGTTATGACGTAACCCCAATGAGTGTCCTACTTCGTGGCAGGCAACGAACCGGATGGCGTCTCCCATCAAGTCATCAGGCAGTTGTACTTTGCGTGCTTCGGGGCAAACGGTTCCGGTCTGTACCGTAATCCATTCACGTACCATAGAAAGCACGTTGTGCCACCACATGATATCCGCTTCCAGAATCTCTCCGGAACGAGGGTCCAGAAGAGAAGGTCCCATTGCGTTTTTCTTTTCCGAAGCAGCGTATGTCAGCACGGAGTAATTGACATCATCCATGTCTACGTGCATACTGTCCGTTATTTCTTTGGCGATAATCGCATTTTTGAAACCGGCTTTTTCAAAAGCGACCTGCCAATCTTCGATTCCTTTTTTGATGTACGAACGCCATTGGTAGGGAGTTGAGTTATCAATATAAAATACGATTGGTTTGGCAGGCTCCACAATCTGTCCTTTTAGATAGGCTTCACGGTCTTCCGGTTTCGGCTCCATGCGCCAACGGGTAATGTATTGTGTCTTGTCCGTTCCTTGTTGGGCGTCGCTAAAGTTCAATAAAGGGTTGGTGAAGTATCCGACTTTCTGATTATCAAAACGTCCCATCATCGGCGTTTCGGGTAATAAAAGAATGGAAGAACTGACTTCCACTGTCACATACACTGTTGTAGTTCCTTCTGTCACTCTGGTTGTCAGCTCGGAAGTTGCCACGACATTGTTTGAGAAAGATTTGATAGACAGGATACGTGATAAATTTTTGATAGCCGATGTGCCCAGGTTGATATTGGTAAACACATTATTAATACTGGTTTCCGTGCCGTCATAAATATCATTCACTTTGATTACCAATGCAGTAGAATCGGCATTGACAGCTTCGATTTTGAATGCGGCAATCAATGGAGAAATAAAATTATCTTGTACCGAACGGAAAATGGCGTCAGTGCGGGGCGCAAGAGGTAACGGGCGTTGTTGGCGGAACATCAGTTTGCCACTTGCTTTGTCCCATTCCATGCAAACCATCTGATTCTCGTAGTTTACTCCACGATTCACACCTGCCTCATTCAATTCGGCTGGAACCCGTTGCAGTTTATTGACAACCAATAAATCGCGTCCTAAAAGTGCGGTAGGAATTTCAAAATAGAAATCATTTTTCTTTTGATGTACAGCAAACATTCCTTTTGTCGTTTTGCTGCCTTCCACTAGTTTCTCGTAGTCACTTTTACTCTTCTCTTCTCTCTCTTCTGGTTTTTTCTTTTTCTTCTTAAACCAACTCAGATTTTCTGTAGCGGGGGTAATTGCAAATGCCGAAAGGGCTTCTCCACTCAGCAATATACATGCAATGACCGCTGCCATTACTCTTACATACATTCTCATTGAGTTCTTTATATTTAATTATAATTAAAAAAACGGATACAAAAATACAAATATAATGGATTTAAGCCAATAATGAATCTAATAATAAAAGAATTATTAACTAGTCTCTTATTGCATCATTCTTTCTGGATATTTCGTAATTTAGTTGGAATAGTGTACATTTGCCGGAAGTAAAAAAGAGAATGGAATGATAAAACAATATATCACTGCTTTGATGTTGGCTGGCTGCATCGGAGGTTATGGGCAGGAAAAAAAGCAAGCGACTTTTGTACCCCCTTTTGATTTTCCTCTTACATTGAGCGGAAATTTCGGTGAAATTCGTTCCAACCACTTTCATGGCGGGTTGGATTTTAAAACAGGAGGTGTGGTCGGCAAACCGGTTCGTGCCCTTGCCGATGGTTATATCTCGCGTATTCGGGTGACTAACGGTTCGGGGTATGTGCTTGATGTCTGCTATCATAATGGATATTCTACTATTAACCGGCATTTGAGCGGTTTTATTTCTCCCATTGCCGAAAGGGTGGAGGAACTTCAATATGGGAATGAGAGCTGGGAGGTTGAGATTATTCCCGAACCGGATGAATATCCGGTAAAAAGCGGACAGCAGATAGCTTGGAGCGGGAATACCGGATATTCTTTCGGTCCGCATCTTCATTTGGATATGTTTGAAACGGAATCGGGAGATTATATAGATCCTATGCCTTTCTTTAAATCAAAAATAAAGGATACACGTGCTCCGAAAGCTGATGGTATTATGTTTTTTCCGCAGCCCGGTGAGGGAGTGGTAGACGGAAAACAAGAGATAAAAACGATACTCCCGAATAGCGAACGTCCGGTGGAGGCGTGGGGGGTGATAGGTACGGGCATTAAGGCATACGATTACATGGATGGCGTAAACAACCATTACGGAGTATATTCCGTTATTCTTACGGTGGATGGTAATGAGGTGTTCCGTAGTACAGTAGACCGTTTCTCTCAAGAGGAAAACCGGATGATCAATTCGTGGACGTACGGGCAATATATGAAATCTTTTATCGATCCGGGAAATACGTTGCGTTTGCTGAAAGCCTCAAATGAAAATCGCGGTCTGGTCACGATTGACGAAGAGAGGGATTATCAATTTCTGTATATTTTGAAAGACGCTTTTGGAAATACTTCAAAATATAGCTTTGTCGTGCGTGGGCGAAAGCAGCCGATTGAACCTTTCGATTATCGGGAAAAGTATTTCTTTACTTGGGATAAAACCAATTATCTGCAAGAACCGGGATTGAGCCTGGTGGTTCCGAAAGGAATGTTATATAAAAATACTCCGCTCAATTATCAGGTAAAAGCCGATAGTGGGGCAGTGGCGTTCACCTATCAGATTAATGATAAATCCATTCCGCTTCATGCGGGTTGTGAACTCCGTATCGGACTGCGTAGGAAAACGGTTGCTGATACGGCCAAGTATTATGTGGCACGGGTTACTCCGAAAGGAAGTAAGTACAGTGTAGGAGGAAAATACGAAGACGGATACATGAAGACGTCTATTCGTGAATTGGGGACTTATACTGTCGCTGTTGATACGGTTCTACCGGAAATTATCCCTGTCAATAAGAATCAGTGGGGAAGGAATGGAAAGATAGTCTATCGGTTGAAAGATAAAGGAAGTGGCATTGCTTCTTATCGGGGAACGATTGACGGAAAATATGCACTTTTCGGACGGCCTAATATTGTAAAGTCTTATTGGGAATGCAAACTTGATCCGAAGCGTGTGAAGAAAGGGAGAAAACATACTGTTGAATTTACGGTTGTCGATCATTGCGGGAATACGAGTATTGCCCGTGAAAGTTTTGTCTGGTAATTATAAAAAATGAATGATATATTATGAAGAGAAGTATTATTTTGTGTTTTGCCGTATGGATGACGGCTGTGGCGAATACTTTCGCCTGTACTAATTTGATTGTCGGAAAAAATGCGTCCGCTGATGGTTCGACCATTGTTTCCTATTCAGCCGACTCGTATGGCTTATTCGGAGAACTTTATCATTATCCGGCAGCTACGTATCCGAAAGGGACCATGTTGAAAGTGTACGAATGGGACACCGGTAAATATCTGGGAGAAATCGAGCAGGCTCGTCAGACTTATAATGTGGTTGGCAATATGAATGAATATCAGGTCACTATTGGGGAAACTACTTTCGGCGGTCGTCCCGAGTTGACGGATTCTACGGGTATTATTGATTATGGAAGTTTGATTTATATTGGATTGCAACGTTCGCGTACTGCTCGCGAAGCCATAAAGATTATGACTGATCTGGTACAGGAATATGGATATTATAGTGGGGGTGAATCTTTTACCATTGCCGATCCGAACGAAGTATGGATTATGGAGATGATTGGTAAAGGTCCCGGCATTCGCGGAGCGGTTTGGGTAGCTGTCCGTGTGCCGGACGATTGTATCTCGGCTCATGCTAATCAAGCGCGCATTCATCAGTTTGATATGAATGATAAGGAAAACTGTAGGTACTCTCCGGATGTCGTTTCTTTTGCCCGTGAGAAGGGATATTTTAATGGAGTAAACAAGGATTTTAGTTTTTCATTGGCTTATGCCCCTCTTGATTTTGGTGCACGTCGCTTTTGTGAAGCTCGTGTATGGAGTTATTTCAACAAATTCACTGATAGAGGAAATGAATATCTTCCTTATATCGAAGGAAAAACCGATACTCCGATGCCGCTTTTCGTTAAGCCGAAGCAGAAATTATCCGTGCAGGATGTGAAAAATATGATGCGCGATCATTACGAAGGTACTCCGCTTGATATCTCCAATGATTTTGGAGCCGGTCCTTATAAAACACCCTATCGCCTTTCTCCTCTGAACTTTAAAGTCGATGATAAGGAATATTTCAATGAACGTCCTATCTCTACTCAACAGAGCGGTTTTGTATTTGTTGCACAGATGCGTGCTCATATGCCGGATCCGGTAGGGGGAGTACTTTGGTTTGGTGTGGATGATGCGAATATGACTGTATTTACTCCTGTTTATTGTTGCGCTACTAAGGTGCCGGTATGTTATACACGTGTGGATGGTGCCGACTACATTACGTTCTCATGGAATTCTGCTTTCTGGATTTTCAATTGGGTGTCCAATATGGTTTATCCGCGTTATGATCTGATGATTGGGGATGTGCGGGAAACACAGAAAGAGATGGAAAGCACATTCAACACAGCACAGGCTGGTATTGAAGAAATGGCAGTCAAACTATTGGAAAAGGATAAGGATGCAGCAATCAATTTCCTGACAAATTATACTAACATGACAGCTCAAAGTACTTTTGATACTTGGAAGCAATTGGGTACGTTCCTGATTGTAAAGTACAACGATGGGGTAGTGAAGCGTATGAAAGACGGACAGTTTGAACGTAATTCTATCGGACAACCTGCAGGAGTGCTTCGTCCCGGATACCCGAAAGAGTTTTTGCAGGAGTATGTGAAACAAACCGGTGACAGATATTTAGTGAAATAGTTATTTAATGGATAATCGATAATTATCCATTAAATAACTAGGAATTGTAAACTTATTATTTTACATTTGTGTGCTCAAGAAAATAGCAATGAATAATTCATTAACCAATAAATAACAATCGAAATGGAAAATCAGGAACTAATTAAACAGGTCACTGAGAAAGCCGAAAAATGGCTGACCCCAGCTTATGATGCTGAAACTCAGGCTGAAGTGAAACGTATGTTGGAAAACGATGATAAAACCGAACTAATTGAAGCTTTCTATAAGGATTTGGAATTTGGTACAGGCGGTTTGCGCGGTATCATGGGGGTAGGTAGCAACCGTATGAACATTTATACAGTAGGTGCTGCCACTCAAGGACTTTCCAATTATCTGAAGAAGAACTTCAAGGATCTGCCGCAGATTTCTGTAGTAGTAGGTCACGACTGCCGTAACAACAGCCGTTTGTTTGCGGAAACTTCTGCTAATATTTTCTCTGCCAATGGTATCAAAGTATATCTGTTTGACGACATGCGTCCGACACCGGAAATGTCTTTCGCCATCCGTCACCTCGGTTGCCAGAGCGGTATCATTCTGACTGCTTCTCACAATCCGAAGGAATACAACGGTTACAAGGCATATTGGGACGATGGTGCACAGGTATTGGCTCCACACGATAAGGGTATCATCGACGAAGTAAATGCAATTGCTTCTGCTGCCGATATCAAATTCCAGGGAAATCCGGATTTGATTCAGATTATCGGTGAAGACATCGATAAGGTTTATCTGGATATGGTGAAAACTGTTTCTATTGATCCGGCAGCTATCGCCCGTCACAAAGACATGAAGATTGTCTATACTCCGATCCATGGTACAGGTATGATGTTGATTCCTCGTGCATTGAAAATGTGGGGATTCGAAAACGTATTTACTGTGCCCGAACAGATGATTAAGGACGGTAACTTCCCGACTGTCGTATCTCCGAACCCGGAAAACGCGGAAGCTCTTTCTATGGCTGTAAACCTTGCCAAAGAAATTGATGCTGACCTCGTTATGGCTTCCGATCCGGATGCTGACCGTGTGGGTATTGCTTGCAAGGATGATAAAGGCGAATGGGTACTGATTAACGGTAACCAGACCTGTATGATGTACCTTTATTATATTCTGACGCAGTACAAACAACTGGGTAAGATTAAAGGTGGCGAGTTCTGTGTGAAGACAATTGTTACAACTGAATTAATCAAGAAAATCGCAGATAAGAACAATATCGAAATGCTTGACTGCTACACCGGATTTAAATGGATTGCCCGTGAAATCCGTCTGCGTGAAGGCAAACAGAAATATATCGGTGGCGGTGAAGAAAGCTACGGATTCCTTGCCGAAGATTTCGTTCGCGATAAAGATGCCGTATCAGCTTGCTGTTTGATTGCTGAAGTTGCTGCATGGGCAAAAGATAATGGTAAATCCTTGTATCAGTTGTTGCTGGATATCTACGTAGAATACGGATTCTCTAAAGAGTTTACTGTAAACGTAGTGAAACCGGGTAAGAGCGGTGCAGAAGAAATCAAAGCTATGATGGAGAACTTCCGTGCCAATCCTCCGAAAGAATTGGGTGGCTCTAAAGTGATCTTGAGCAAAGATTATAAGACACTGAAACAGACAGATGATAAAGGTAACGTAACTGCAATCGATATGCCGGAACCATCTAACGTACTTCAATATTTCACTGAAGACGGTAGCAAAGTTTCTGTTCGTCCTTCAGGTACAGAACCTAAGATTAAGTTCTATATGGAAGTTCAGGGTGAAATGGGTTGCCGCAATTGTTATGCTTCTGCCGAATCTGCTGCAATGGAAAAGATTGAAGCAGTGAAGAAATCATTGGGTATCTGATTTTGTTTCTTCTGAAATTTCAGATATAGATAACGAAAGATAAATACTAAATAGCGCCTCCATGGTCTTTTCGAAGATTATGGAGGCGCTTCTTTTTCTCTATACATAGCCCTGATTCTGTCTATTTTCGGGCTTTTTCCCCAACTTGGCACAGTTCTTTCATTTCCTTTGCATTCTTTAAGTCCACTTGCTAATCCTTCTTGCGAGAATCTTGTTGTATTGACATCATCTCAATTTCAACCCGCAGGCTGCGGATACACATGTTTTGTTGATGCTTTAGAGTGATACGTTCAGTTTCATATTCGTAAGTTGTTCGTTTGTAGTTGTGCATATTTCGTAGCCTGCTTTTCTTCCTGTCATTTTTTGGTTCCGATCCAAGTCCATTTATGCCATATTGTCTCCAATGGTCCTTGTTTATGGTTAGATAGCCACCATTTGCAGAACTTAACCTGTAACAGGAAAAGAACGATACCTATAATCAAGCTAAGAGTATATCCACAGTAAGGAGCAAGATAAAGCCCGAATGGAAAATAGATAATAGCTCCTAAAATAGATTGGGAAATATAGTTGGTCAAACTCATTTTTCCGTAGAATCGTAGGTTGGATACGGCTTTCTTGAATTTATCCTTCTGATAAAGCAACATGAAAGAAGAAACAAGTACAATCGTGAATGCAAACTTCTGCCACATATCAAAGGCAGTACCTACCATTTGCTGAATTAAACTGCTGTCACTTTGCATGATCTGTTCTTTCAGAGAATACAGTGGCGCGAAACTGATAGCTGCAATAATAAGTGCTTTCATCCAGAACTTCAAATGAGATTCGGTAGTTACGAACAATTCTTTGCGTCCGATATATAAGCCAAACAGGAAAAGTCCGGCAGTCTGCAAGAAACGTCCGGCACCGATAGCCCAAAACAGGCTTGCTTTCTGTCCTAAAGTAATATTACCTATCAGAAAATCCCAAAAGTTTCCGGCTTTGGTGTATTCTGCTACTTCAGCATACATGGCTCCGACATTCAAATCGGGTAGGGTATAGGCAGGATTGCAAAGACTCATTATATAATGAAACCATTCAATCGGTTGCAGTGAAAACAAGATGGCGGTGATTAGAATCGCTTTGTCACTCCATTTACGTACGATAAATAGTACAAGACTGACTACAACAAACAGAAGCAGGACATCTCCTGCCGGGAAGAAAGCAGCATTCAAAGTGGCGAATCCTGCTAGCAATATCATTCTCCATAAAAAGCGGTAACCAAAATCTTTTCCTTTCAACTGCTGGTTGTGCGACTGGATATAGAAAGTGAATCCGAAAAGCAGAGCGAATATGGCATAAGACTTTCCGGCAAGCAGTGAAAATGTCGCATTAAATACTCCGGCATCCAAAATGGTGAGCCATTCAGGAGAACTTTCCGGATATACGGGGAAAATGAAATGCTCCAGGTTATGAACCAGAAGGATGGCCATTACAGCAAATCCTCTAAGAGCATCTACTACTTCAATTCGGGGTGTTTTTGTTGATAATTCCATGGGGCTAATTTATGATTGTTTTTTAGTTAGTATTTGTTTTACCCATCTATTGGCAGGCTTTTCAAAATAATAATAAGAAAGTAAGCTAAGTGCAATAGTGATGCAAAAAATGACGGGGACACTTATCATCCAATGTATGTGCCATTGATACAGAGTAGCCATTTGGGTGTATGTGAGTATAATAAATAAATGTATCAGATAGAAACTATAACTGATTTCTCCTCCTATCACTAAGCCCCGATTGGATAGTAACCGGGATATATACCCTCTTTGTAAGGCAAAGATAAGTATCACCAAAGAAACGGGTAGCCAGTAGTAACAAGAATAGCGGTATACTTTGGGAATGTTTGCGGCACAAAAATAGAAAACAAAAAATAAAATGACTACTCCTATTTCTAATAGTGTTCCGGTGGAATAAGAAGTCTTTTTGTTGAATATCGACCGATAAAACTGATAAAGTAAAACACCTACAAAAAAGTCCGGCAGGCGGGTGATTGGATTTACATACCAGTATGCTTTAATTTGTTCTTCAGCAGTCAGATGCATACCTGTCAGCATAACCAGCAGGCAGATGAAAAGAGTGATACATAGATTCCGTTTACTATTTAAGAAAGGAATGATGAGGGGGAAACAGAAATAAAATAACTGTTCGCAGCCCAAACTCCACGAAGGACTATTGAATGAGAAAAAATAATCTGCAGAAGGGAAGAACGGTTGCAATAAAAAAGTGGAAGCGGCGAAGTGTTTTATCCAGTCTGTCGTATCGTTGTATTGAACATACCCTCCTATACATGCGGCAATTAATAGAGTAAGTAGATGGAGGGGGTAAATGCGGGCAATGCGTGCTACCCAAAAAGTACGTTTGGTGGTGATCTTTTCCAATAACTTTTCTTCATAATTATAGGCAATAATGAAGCCACTAAGGATGAAAAAAAAGCTGACTCCAACAAATCCTTCTTTAAAGAAGTGAGTGTCGAAGCTTGGATCCAGAACATAACAATGTGCCCCGAATACCATCAAGGCAAATAATATTCGTAAAGAAGTTAATGTGTTAATCACGATACTTATCAGTTTTTTTGTATTCGCTGTCAAAAGTACTGTTTTCTTGTGATATAAAAATTCACATAGATTAAAAAGATTCAAGATTCGGAGCGTAGGCGGCTAAGATGTTGGGGAGTCATGCCTAGAAAGGAGGCTATATATCCCAATTGGGCACGGTGAATGACATCGGGTTGCTCACGTAAAAGTTGTTCATAACGTTCTTTGGCCGGAAGATACAATCGGTTGATATGGTGAATATCCATGTACAACAAACATTCCTGATGAATGACACGTCCCCAGTTGGCAATTTCTATATTAGTTTCATAAATCTGATTTAAATCTTCAATACGTATGGCATATAATTCACAATCTTCCAGTAATTCTACATATTCGTATCCCGGTTGATTATGATATAAATCTTTCATGGCAAAGGTAATATCACCTTCGCGTGAAAACCAGATCGTGATTTCTTCTCCGTCACGTAAACAATAGGATCTACAAAATCCTTTTTCAATAAAGTAGACGTGGCGGTCTAGTACTCCACCGTGTATCAGTAAATGTTTTTTGGGAAGCTCCATTTTCTTCATATAGCTGAAGAGTACTTCCAAAGAACTGTCGGATACCGGATAATACTGACGGATTCCTTTGATGATATTTTCCATGTTTGATTTATTCATTTGGATGCTCTATCCACCAATCAATCATCTTTCGGGCAAGACTAAGTTTTCTGGGAAGTTCGGGTAAATTGTCTCTTGTATAAAAGTCTCCCGAGCTCAATTCTTCATCTTGGAGGTTGATTTCCCCTCCGGCATAATCAGCAATAAAGCCGACCATTAGTCCGCTGGGATAAGGCCAGGGCTGATTACCGAAATAAGTGATATTCTTTACATCCAGTCCGGTTTCTTCTTTCACTTCACGTGCTACACATTCTTCTAGCGTTTCTCCGGTTTCCAGAAATCCGGCAACGAGACTGTTGAATGTTCCTTTAAAATTGCGGGCGTGCACTAAAAGTAGTGAATCTTTTTTTCTCACTAATACAAGAATCGCTGTGGAAATGGAAGGATATACCTCCCGGCCACATTTCGGACAACGCTTCATGATAGATTCTTTCTGTTCCATAGGCGTGCCGCAGGCGGAACAAAAGCGGCTGTTTCTATCCCAATGCAGAATCTCATGTGCTTTTCCTGCTGTCTGATAATGAGACAAAGGAAGATATTCATAGGAGGCACGAAGCCCTATCATGATCCATTGCTCCGATTCTTCAATGGGAGAGGAGAGGGAGAAAGCCTTGCAGTTTCTCCCTTCCAGTGTAGTGATATTGTGTACGGTTGTTTTTTCTTTAATAACAATAGGAGAGCTTTCTCCACATGGGACGGTATATATACCATCCTCTTTTTTCTCAAGAAGCAGTTGGTCTTTGTAAAAGATAAACCACCATGATTGTGCTGTCTGATTCATTTTAATTCTAATTCTTGATCTTCGCGCTGCGAAGTTATAAAAAAACTAGATTGATATTTAGACTTATCAGATAAAATACAGTGCAACCGCACCAAAATTTGATTCATAACCGTGCATAAATGGACTGTTTCACCACAGAGGACACGGAGGACGCAGAGGTTTCAAAGTTCTAATTCAGAGATAATTATAACCTCTGTGTCCTCCGTGTCCTCTGTGG
>ULJY01013333.1_pt1 | contig 17952 bp, 20 predicted proteins | sample 1951011 | NCBI WGS metagenome assembly ULJY01 (sample SAMEA4835486, study PRJEB28245) | human gut metagenome | biome: gut microbiome; material: fecal sample | place: Denmark | collected 2008 | reverse complement strand
CCCTCCACAAATCCATACTGGCACATCCGGGGGAACCACTTGCGGAAGTCACTCAGAATCTGCATCTGGTCGTATAGGTCTCTCGCCCAGATCACCGAGGGAGCTATATCAAAATCCATAAAAAACACGCTCATTGCATCGTCCTCCTTAATTGCTTCTGCCGCCCCATCCGAAATCATGTCTGACCTGTGCAGCGTAATAGCTGTCAATCGTGGTCGGAGCATTATACAGTGTGGCAAGCAGATATTGTTTGATGTTTCGCACCTGTGTGGTATTGCTTTTCAGACATTCCATCACATACTGGATGTGCATGGAATCCAGCTTCATCAGGCGGCTTTTGACCACCTCTTTCGACTTTTCTTCTCCGCAAATACGCAGGAACTTTTTTCTGCTGGTCACGGTTTCCACAAGCAGTTCCAGAATCTCCATCAGGATTTCCTGGTCATGCGGGAAGTTCTTCTCTAAGATCGGGATTTCCAGCTTGTCTTGAAAATAGAGGCGATACCTCTCATCTTCCCGCATCTCCCCGGATATGTTTTCACCAGATTGTGCAGAATAGATTAGATCAGTCTCACTACTATCAGTATTATTTATATCAGTCTTACTTCCGTTTGATTTCCATACTCCCGGAAGTTCGCTTTTCAAACCACCAGAAGTTTGATTTTCATACTTCCAGTAGTTCGATTGCGAAAGTCCCGCATAGAGGTCTTTCACATAGAGCAGGTTCGGCTTTCCCAAGCCCTGCCTGCGCCGCTCAATAAGCTGATATTCGTGTTCCAGCTCGTCCAGCAGTTTGACCGCTTTTTGTCTGGCACATCGAATCGAATCCATGATCTCATCTATCGTACAGATGATGTAGGCATTTCCATTCTCGTCCTGCCAGCCATTTTTAAGCGAGAGATTCATCCGATCCAGCAAGACTGCATAAAGCAGCTTTGCATCGCCAGACATCTTTTCAAACAGGTCTACCTTGATGAGTGCTTTCGGCACACGGTAGAAACTGTATCGGTCTGCTTCCAGACCTCTGAAATACGGGTACTTCATGTAGATTCATCACCTCCCCTCCTGCTGGATTTGCACTATTATAAATAACAGTACATTCCTACGACGGAGCATCTTTCGACACTCCGCCGCATTGTATCTGCTGTTATTTGAGCTTTGCCATTCTGCCCCAGCCCGTTCCTGCCCCATATTTCAGCGGCGTTTTCTCTGACAAGACACGCAGGATGCACATTCAGTATCAGAAGTATCTCTCTGGGATGGCTTATTCAATTTTCAAGGTTCCGGTGAGAGGTTTTGTATTGTCCTCTCATCCTTAGAATCGGAGAAAGGTCATTTCGCAAGGTGTTTTCAAAAAACTTTTTGAACATTTTGTGAACCTTCCGATTGGGGTGGAGAATTTCTGTGTCCTCTCACTCCTAGAATCGGAAAAGGGCTATTTCGCAAGGTGTTTTGAAAAAAGTTCAAAAAATTTTTGAGCCGCCCAATTCAGCGTGTTTTCTGATTGGACGGCTCATCTTTTAATTATGTATCTGTTAGCAGCTGCACAATGCCCGGAAATGCTTTTTCTGTATCTTGTAAATTGCTGCGTTATAAATTCCGGTAAGATTCTGGCGAGTCATGCCAAGGTGTTTTGCCGCCTCTGTGAAAGACAGACCATGGAACAGGTGGATGTGAACGACCTTTCTCTGCAAATCAGTCAAAGTAGAGAGCAATTCTTCCACTCCTTCCTCACTTATCATTCTTTCCAGTGTGCTGACTGCGTCATCGACTCCCTCCAGGATTTCTTCTTTATACTCCCTGTCCTCACGGGATGGCATCCACTTTCCTTGGATGATCTCATAGTTCATAAAAATCCGATCCTCGCCTTCCAGAACAAGCCGGATGTGCCACTCGTAGTCGTCAAACTCTGCTTCCTCAATGTGATGTCCCGCCCCTTCTGCTGCATCATATTTATAATGTACACAGTCGCGGAGAGAAAAAACTGTCACCCTCTTGTGCGCCCGGTAGATCACATAACCGTTCTGGTAGACTTTGATGCTGCCATGATTTTCTAAGACCTTTTCGGTAACCACTGGCACACCAGATACCTCAAGTGCCTTCACGGTTGGAACACGCTGTTCCTTGTACGAAGGGAGTTCAACAAGCTTTTTCAGATCCTTGAATGTCATCATAATGTCCACCTTTCTGCCTTTTGGCTGCGGGCGGTCTGAAACAAAAAATGCAGCAAAAGTTGTCCCAGACTTACCCGTTTTTTTTTGAACGGGAAGTCTAAGACTTCTCCTACTGCATCGCTATTTCATGATTCACTTTTAAGGTGTGATGTTTAGTCTCTCATATATAGAATTGCTGGAAGGGCATTTCGCAAGGTGTTTTTGAAAAAAAATTAAAAAAACCGGAACAGGATGAGTTACTCACAGGCGCACTACTGCGCTGCATTCGCTCATTCTGTTCCGGCCTATATCACATATTGCTACGGTATCGCTCTAACAAACAGATATTATATTGTAGACCCAAAAGAACGTCTGGTGGAGCTGGTCGGCTAACCAGGTGCCGCCTAAGATTCCACCTCTGCGCTTTCAGTGTCGATGAAGCACTCTGCTTCAGGCTTCTTTCCGTTGGTTCTCTGCTGTGAAAAATTCGATACTCTTCACGGGAAGGCCGTGAATACACTCCACCAGAGATTCAGCAGAAATATAATCTTCACAGCCACCACGCTTGATCTGAAGCATATTCTTTCCATCAACGACACTGCGATTCCCGATCCGCAGCCCCTTTGGGGTGCGGATTTCATGTTCTCCGTTGCTCATCTTCTCACGGCCTCCTTTGTGTTGGTTTAAGTTTCTTTTTTCTTCTATTCAATTTCACCTTTTGAACTTCCGCTCTTTTTTCACCTTTTTCAGCTTGCATATTCACATTTTTTACGGTATAATAATCCAAAAGATGATAGAATATAGCATATATTATAAGCAAGTCGTGTCGCCGTGTCAAGAGGAAAATGTGAAAATTTGTTGCATCTTTCAGATCGAATATTTACAAATTCCGTTGCACATTGTTACAGCACGATAACTACGCCATAGAAAGGTTGCAAACATGAAATTTGGAGAGAAAGTTCGCGATCTACGAAAGAAACATTCTTTAACACAGGACGAATTGGCACAATGTCTGGGTATCAACAAACGAACGATCATCGGATGGGAGCGTGATGGCCGCTACCCTCGCAGTATTGAAATGCTTGAAAAGATGGCCGATATATTCCATGTACCTTTGACCTATTTACAGCCGGATCAGTCTTTATTTATCGAACGTGCCGCCGAAGCTTACGGAAAAAAGGGCAAAATAGAAGCCCAGCATCTCGCATTCGAGCTTACTGAGCTATTTGCCAGCGGTGAGTTGACCCCGCAGGATATGGACGGCATCATGTACGAAATGCACAAAGCCTATTTTAAGTACCGAGAACAAAAACGAGAAAAGGAACGAATAATGAACCTGTAAACCTCTGTTCCATTCACTATGCCATCCCCGAAAGGAGATCACATTATGGATTCTGCATTTATCTACCGAGCTGCCAACGAACTTGTCCAAAATGCCGGAACTCGCAACATCAAACAGATCGCGCGCAGTTGCAGTCTGGACATCAGTGAAACATCCCGCATTAAAGATATGTTAGGGTTACTTTCACTCTATTTTGATAAGCCCTTGATCCTTATCAATCGCCAGCTGGACAAACAGACAAAGCAGATGATGTGCGGCTATGCACTCGGACATTATCTGGAGCATCAGCTGCTTATGGACTTGCATACCCTGGACAGGTTTCTGACCATTAAGGACAAGCACATCCTTCTTTACGAGCATAACGCTTTCACATCCCACTTGATGCTTGACAGTGATGAAGTCTATCAAATGACGAAGCGCGGGTTAGACGCTGCGCAAATCTCTGCAGCCAAACGGATTCACCTCAATCTGGTGCTGGTAAAACTTCTTGAGCTGCATCATCTGGGATACGATCTACAGCACTATCACGCCCAGCACCATGCGTTTATCAAGCAGTTCCATCTTCCGGCACATTTTCAGTTTGATGTGGCCGCCGGATGAACTTATGTTCTTATAACCCTAAAACCCGTGATGGACGGTGCGTTATGCCTGTCCATCACGGGTTTTTCGTGTTATTTCAGTTTTTCGAGGATTTCATCGGCACTCATGCCTTCGGCCAGCAGCTTTTTCAGAACGGACTCTGCTTCTGTTTTTTTTGCTTCTTCTGCAGCTTTAGCGTCTGCCTTTGCCTTTTTCGCTTCCAAGGAAGTCACTTCTTTTTCGGCTTTCTTCAGAGCAGCCTTCTTCTCTTTCAGATCAGCCTTCAAAGTGTCAATGTTGGCGGTGATGGATGCAATTTCCGCTGTGAGTCCTTCCTTTGCGGACTGCTTCTCTGCAATCTGCGATGCGAAATCAGCAGTCGGAGTTTTGGGCTTATTCTTGCTTCCTTTAGTTCTGGGCATAATAAAAACCTCCAGAAAAATTTAGTAGTTTTAGTATAGCACTCTGATAATTCTGTTTCAATATTGAGCCTGATGAATGCTTGTTTCCAATCGCCAATTTTATTTACAATTTTATTTACAAACTATATCCTCTATCACGAATCACATCGACAACTTCGGAAACATATTTCTGACAGGTGTCGTGGTCAGGAGCTTCCACCATGACACGCACCACAGGCTCAGTGCCGGACTCACGCACCAGAATACGACCAGTATCACCCAGAGCCTCAGCCACTTTATTTACCGCTTCCTGCACAGCAGGATTATTCTGCGCGGCTTTCTTATCGGTCACACGGACATTCTCCAACACCTGCGGATAGATTTTCAACGGTGCTGCCAGCTCACTCATCGGCTTCTTCTTAGCCAGCATGACTTCCATCATTTTCAGGCTGGTCAGAATGCCATCACCAGTGCTCGCATACTTGGAGAAGATGATATGGCCGCTTTGCTCACCGCCGATACGGCAGCCGTTCTTTGCCATGTACTCGTAGACATACTTGTCGCCCACAGCAGTTTTAGCATATCCAATACCCTGCTCATCAAATGCTTTGTACAGACCAAAGTTTGACATGACCGTAGTAACAACTGTATTATTCAGCAACTTACCACGTTCTTTCATATAGCAGCCATAGATGTACAGGATATGGTCACCCGTGATGACGTTTCCTTTCTCATCTACACACAGGCACCGATCGGCATCACCATCGTAGGCAAACCCAACATCCAGCCCCTTCTCCACAACAAACTTCTGCAGACCCTCAATATGCGTAGAGCCGGCATTATTGTTGATGTTCAGACCGTTCGGCTTGTTGTTTATGACATAGGTGTCTGCGCCGAGGGCATCGAACACAGACTTTGCAATGTTCCAAGAGCTACCGTTGGCACAATCCAAACCAACTTTAACACCTCTGAAAGAATAGATACCCAGAGAAATCAGATAACCCATGTAACGATTACGGCCTGCCACATAATCTACCGTACAGCCAACACGATCCCGGCTTGCAAATGGCAGTTCCGGCCAATCCTTATCAAACACATGGAGCTTACCGTCAATATAAGCCTCGACCAGCAACAACGTTTCTTCCGGCATCTTCTCACCGTAACAGTCGATCAGCTTGATGCCGTTATCATAATAAGGATTGTGGCTGGCAGAGATCATGATGCCACAATCAAAGTCATCCACACGTGCAATGTAAGCCACAGACGGGGTTGTAGTGACATGGAGCAGATAGGCATCTGCTCCCGAAGCAGTCAGACCAGCGACAAGGCTATACTCAAACATATAGGAGCTACGGCGAGTATCCTTACCGATAACAATACGGGCAGGATTGCTGTCACCATTGCGCTCACGCAGAGCATTATAATACCAGCCGAGGAAGCGACCCACTTTATAAGCATGGTCTGCTGTTAATGTAATTCCGGCTTCACCACGGAAGCCATCGGTTCCAAAGTATTTTGACATTTTTACTTCTTCCTTATTTTAATTCTTACTTTATTTTTACAGCGTTTTGACATAAAGCTCGGAATTATCGCCCATGCAATATATGATAACTTTTCTCTTAATGAAATCGGCACTTTTAAACTAATCCAAAGTTGCTTTTTCAAGTTATTCATACAGGAGTCGTACAATTCCTGATATTCCTGCTCTATATCGCTCTTTAAAAGTCCTCTCACAATTGATAAATTGAATGCTCTCCTATGATAATTCCAAGCATCTACTATTGCCGGATTTGATTTTCTCCAATGTTGCTTTTGAATTTCCAGTGATCTGATTCCACAAAGGTTGCTATCAACATTAAATTTTCGCATCGCTGAATTTGGATTACTTACCTGATGATAAACACTTTTTTCTCCAACGGCAATACTATCTACAAATTGAAGACAGTCAATATTAAACAGCATTCCTTCACCGTACCAAATTTTTTCATCAAAAAGAATATTATTTTTTTTCAGAAACTGCATGCTATAAATCTTATTCCAAACTGCAACAAAAATATCGCCCAAGTAAATCCATTCAATAGCTTTTTCGGCTGATACAACATACTCTTCTTCGTTGGATTTTGTATTATAATCTGAATAATTATTTTTATTCATGCCAATTTCACAATTATTACTTTCCACAAGATTTAATAGATATGAAATATACTTTGGCTCTACCCAATCATCTCCATCAATAAATGTCACATACTCACCTGAAGCTATTTTAAGTCCCGCATTTCTTGCGGACGAAACGCCACCATTTTCTTTATGTACACAGGTAATTCTATCGTCTTTCTTCGCCAGTTCGTCAATTATTTTTGCCGAATTATCTGGTGAACCATCATCGACCAAAATAATTTCTATATTCTTATAGTCCTGGTTCATTACTGATTCCACTGTTCTAAAAATAAATTCTTCTACGTTATACACAGGTATAATAACGCTCACTACTTTTTTCATATTATGCCTCTTTCTTCATAAGATATATTTGTAAACCATAAAATCCTAACAAACCAATCGGATTCTACTTTCACAAATCGCGTATTTTAGCTTATGAAGATTAAGACATTTTATAGTGAAGCCGTCGCAAACCATCTCCCAAAAAGGATTTTTGACGAAAGAAAATGTACATCCTGTTTTCTCTGGCTTTTCATAAACAAATCGAGTATAGTTTTTGCAAGCGTTCGAAATATTTATTTCAACCTGTCCTTTGTAGCCATAACAACTATTACTTGATAGCGGTTCTGCCCCCCCCCATAAATTTCATATTATATAACACGGTCTTTACGATATTTTTCAAGTACTTCTTAGGGTAACATCTTTTTACTGCTTTCTTAAATCCATACCCCTTTTTCAATTCCTTAAAAAACGCTTCCCGTTGCTTAGGCTTCTGAGAGGGCTGATATAATTGATGATTGCTTTCTATCGCTTTTTTCAAATCAACATCTAAAAGAGTTAAATCTGCTTGATCTATAAGTTCTTTTCCCTTTTCATTTTGGCAAAGCACTAAAGAAATGCCCTTATCTTGGATGCTTTTTTCAAGTTCACTTCCCCATGAATCCCCCAGGGTAATATCACCGGGCCTTTCAATCTTAGCATATTGACATTGATAACAATTCTCCGTGTATGTTGTCGAGTTCAAAAACGTCATCAAATAATTATCGGTTGTTATCGGAACTGCAAAACGCTTTCCATTCTGTTCCAATTTAAAATTATTTTTCTCCCGAAATCTAATGCTTTGAACTTCTGTTAATCGAATCCCATAATCAGACAAAAAGCTGTCCAAAATTTGTGGTGAAGGTGTTCCATGGCAAATTAAATCAGCGGTATACAAATTTTGATGATTCTTTGTATAATGCCTGACCGCTGAAACCTGACATGGCAACCCAATAAAAAGCACCTTTCTTCCTAATTTGAGTTTTTCTAAAATTTTCTTATATACTCCCTCAGGATTACTTTTCACATATTTTGAACCTGTAAATTTACATACTTCATCTTCTGTCTCAGCAAAATCAAACTCAAATTTCCCAAAACTAAATGTGCAGCTACAAACAATCCCTCCATTTTTTATGAAAGCTCGTTCTACTGCTGTTGCAACTCCTCCAGATGAAGAGCGCATACGAACGCAATCATCTTGCGCCCATCCCTGTTTCCAATAAATCGGTTTAGTTAGTACTTGTTCGGCGTTGTTTTGGCATGCACTATGGCATGCATTACATTGAATACATTTCTCAGAATCAATTACTGCATTATATTCCATCCACGAATCAATTACTTTTATAGCTTTTTTAGGGCAAACATCAATACACTCCATACACCCTGTGCACTTACCTTTTTCACATACTGTAGTCATATCATCGTCTTCCTTTTAATTTTAGTATTTTTCTCACTATGGGGAGCCAGATATCTGAAAACAAATATATTGTAACGGCTAGAATGACGCATTGTAGTAAAAAACCAAACCTATTATCAATGAACATCAAGCCCGCAGACAACACTAAAGCCGTACTTCCCACTATAAATTCTTTATTATTTATATTATATTGAATATACTTTCTTGTATGAAAAAGTCGAAAGACAAATACAAGTATATAACTAATACACGTAGCAATTGCAGCACCATAAACGCCTACTTGTGGAATTAATATAAAATTCATTGCAATATTAAATATTGCTCCAAAAGTACCCGAAAAAAGATAGCCAAAACTATCTTTATGAACCGTATAGCTTGTAGCCATAAAACTAGCCATTGTCAAATATACGCATCCGACTGTCAAAAACGGCGTATATTTCCATGCAGAATAATACTCTTTTCCCACATACACACTTAAAAACGGTTTCATAAATGTTAACAAACCTATTCCAATCAACATAACAATTCCAATTAGAACTCTAAATATTTTATTATTATATTCGCTTTCATCGTCTGTTCCTTCTTCACGAATTGCAGAATAACTCCACGCTTGATTGAATATTGTTGTCAATGTAGAAACTAGCGTAGGGAACTTATATGAAACGGCGTAAATTCCATTGGCCGCCACACTTATCATGCTAGACACCATAATGCGATCCGAGGAATTCATAATCCACCACATAAATGAATTCGGAATTAATACCACGGAATATCTCGCCATCTTGATCAGTAGATCTCTATCAATCCTTGAAAATGAGAATGATTTATATCCTTTTCCTACAATAATTGCATATATGGCAGTGAGTGTATTTGCTATAATGTAAGCTTTTAAATACCCATCAACACCTTCTTTAAAGACCAAGAGGAACAGAATATTTAACACCGCAATAAAAAAAGTATGTAGAACATTTCCTATCGAGTAATAAATCAACAGCTCTTTCCCGCGCAAATCGCACAAATAAAGCTGACTTGCTGCCAAAGAAACGACATAGAAATAAACAAACACGGCATATTCAGAAATCTTGTCAAAAGAACGACATATCGGAAAAATCAATAACCCAACCATCATTCCGATTAACAGTATTCCCGTCCCTATTTGGGTAATTTTTCTAGTATTTGCATCCTCATCCAATGCAAACCTCATAACAGACTCACAGATATTTAAAGTAAGAAGTGGAACCGCAACTGTTCCAACTGTCGCAACCAAATCAACGACTCCATATTCAGCAGTTGTAAGTGCATTTGTATATAACGGAATCAAAAAAAATGAAATAAGTTTTGATCCAAGATTTCCCAAAGTAAATATAATAGTGTTTTTTATCAAATAACTGTTTCTGCTATTTCCCATTCTCTACTGCTTGCTCCTTGATTATTTTTATAGTCATCTTTCATTCAAAAATGAAATCCAATCAAATTCATCAAGCCAACGTTTTCCAGTAAATTTACTTTGATAATCACAAAGATTTTTTACATTTTGTATATCTACTTCGCTTTTCGGAATATAATACGCCGAACGATACTGTGGATATTCTTTTACTGTAAAAATGACTTTATGCTTAAATTTTAAACTATCGAATGAACAAATATCCTGTTCCGTACATCCATCTTTTTGCACCATAATAATATAAAGATTGTCCATATTCAGCCGCTTCAAACGTTCGATCCATTTCTGTTTTGCCTGTTCAAACGTTTCATAATGTGTAAAATAGACATGGATATCTTCTAACTTTCCAACCGGATAACCGTATTTTTCACTGTTTTTCTCATCCATTTCGATTTTGCAATCATATAAATAATGCTCCAATTGACTCAAAAATTTGATGAATTCCTTTGGAGTAAACCAAAGATTTACAGTTGGTGAGTTGAATCGTAATCCCAATTCATGACTCACCACCCCCCCCCACGCAGTTCATTGAAATAATCGAGCAATCCTTGTTTTTTATTTTTCTTTGGTACTCTTTATCCATATGCATACGAAGAATTCTTCTATAAATCTTATTTATTTTTTCCATCTTCGTCACCCATTTATAAGTTTTCTTTCAAATACTTCAATGATTTTTCTCTTTCCAAACCCAGTATCTCACCGATTTTTTTCTTATCCAGCTCTTTTTTCAGCACTGTATCCAATTGAGAGATATCGGTAATAACATGACTCTGTATTTGAAGGCGTTGCGTTAAATCCTCCAGTTTATTCTGGTTACTCTCCCGAATCAATACCGCCATTCTCTTTCCAAATTTTGCACCAAACAGTGTTCCGTGAAATGTGTCCGTTACAATACATTCTGCATTCTGAAAAGCTTTCAACAACTCAAACGGAGTTAGTGTTTCATACGAAGGTATCCATTTCTGCCTTCCAAACGGAGCCACAATCTTCAAATTGTACTTCTTGCAATATTCAGAAATTGCCTTAATTTCCTCTGGGTCACTAAATCTCTCGGCATAAGAATAAACGATGCAATACTTTTTAGGAAGTTTAGAATTCACTGTAACATTCCTGATTTCATCATCAAAGTTCCCTACAGCCACCGGATCTAAATTATATACAGGCTTTTTTTCGGAAATTTTCTCTACAAAGTCTGCAGTGTTTCTATCCCGCACGGATACAACTGACAAATTCGACATCGCACTTTTAATAGCTTCTCTCAATTCGTCCGACAAATCATCCACTTTTGTCGATCCGCAACTTGCTGCATATGTGATTACCCTTTCAGCAGCTTCAACTTTCCCAAATAGCTGCGAAGAAAAACCCCATTTGGATTTTTGTAAGCAGTTGAAAACCTCATCACTTCCTATTACGCATGTATCAAAATGCTCGTCGCCGTTCACACTATTCAGACCTGTGCTATTTCTAAATTCATAAAAAACTCTCCGCAAATTTCTTCCAAGTATTTTGCCCTTAACGCGATTCCATTGTGTTTCTAACCAGCTATCATTTTTTTTGTCAATATCCTTTTTTTCACATTGTATACTTAGAGCATCATTCGTTCCTTTTTCTATCGCAAGAAACCTCACCTCATTACCTAGACTTTCTATCATTTTTTTTAATGAATACGCTTGTAAGACGGATCCATAATTGTTAACCTGTTGCATTGATAAAATATATACCTTCATATTTAATTTCTCCTTCAATCACTCGACCGTATTGAACCATCGGCATCGCAATTCCACCGAATTAGACATATACCTAAGAAAAAAAACCAGTTCAAGGCCACTTCAAAAATTGATGCAATAATCATTCCATACACAATAATTGAAATATAAAAAGACTTATCTGTCTTGAGAGTATTTTTAAAGCTCCAGAAGACAGTAACAATTAATGAAACTACACTTAAAAATCCCATATTCACCATGATTTCAAGTAATCCATTCTGTGCGTTTGCATATAATCCTGTCATATTCTTCATCATCGAATTGCTATACCCATATCCAAACCAGAATCTACTTCTAATGATATTCAGCAAATAATCATTATATATTTCCAAACGCCCAGTCACAGTGTAAGATCTGTTGAAGTATCCAAATACGATATTATTTATAAATTCATTTTTAAGAATTTGTCCCATCACCAAAACAACCAGTGCAGACATAATTAGTGCTGTTACCGCAAATCTTTCATTTAACAGCAACATTCTGATTTTTTGAAATGGAACTATTGTTGCTATAAACAGCACTGCCAAAGTTACCGTAGCCGTAGCACAACCTATGTATAAGGTAAGTGCAATTGAACTTATAAACAAAACAATATAGCAAATTTTATTTTTCCATAAAATCATCTCATGTGTTGCACCATATAAAGCAACAAAAAATATAAACAAATATGAAGATGTGAATTTATTTCCAAAGATGTATGCAGCCTGATTGCTGTTATTCACTGTACCGACCAATAATATTGAAACAATTGTCAATATACAATATAGTCTAACGATATTATATAAGCATTTTATTGTCTCTTTAAATCGATCCTTTTGCTTGCAAAGTCCAATAAACGAATAAATATCATAAAATGTAACGGCATAGAGAAGTGCGTCCAAAAAGTCTTTATCCTGATATCCACCCTTAAGATATGCCATAACCGCTGAAAGCAAAACGCAGCCAGAAAATAGCCACGACAAATTTACAATTCTTTCTTTTTTTTCTCTTGAAATTGTAAACAAAAAAACGCTTATGAGAATAATAATTTTACTTGCCTGCCTTAGTCCTGCAGGCAAAAAATATGGTTTAATAATTGCAAATACCAACAAATATGTCAACAAGTTATATACATTGATTTTATATGTAATCTTCATTCTCTTATCCTTGCGTCTTCATTATATTAATCCTATAGTACAATCTTAAACTAAATGCAAACAGAATGGCTTTTGCTCTGTCCTTTTTAAAGCAAACCTTACGCAATGGATAAAACCGATCAATCTCCATATTCGTTTGATACAATCTTCCTTCTGTCATACCTTTCATATAAAGCATCGCAATGTGATTATCCATGTATTTTTTTAATTCTGGATTCTTAATTTCATTTGCTAATATATCTAATTTCTTACAAATACAGAGCATATCTTGCCCATGTTTTGTTTTGTTTCCTGATCTTGTAATAGATCCATTTCTTCTTAAATAATGGTAAAACACATAATCTGATGTATATACTTTGTTTGCTCTCAATATAACTTGTGGCGTCCAAAGCTCGTCTTCATGTAATAGACCAGACTCAAAATATAGATTATTTCTTACGATAAACTCTCTGTTATAAATACCAAAGCAAGCTGCTGCGTACAAATTTCTTTGTTTCAATTCTGCAATTGCAAATTCCTCACCCGTATAAATTTTGTCTTTTTGCGAAACATATCCATATTTTATATATTTTTCATTCGTGCTTTCATATTCTTCACTATAGCCAAAATATACAATATCTGGTTCATTCTCTTTCTTAACAATTTCCTGTATTTTAAAAATACAGCCATCTTCTACATAATCATCAGAATCGAGAAACATAATATATTGTCCTCTTGATTCCCTAATTCCAACATTTCTCGAATCAGACAAACCAGTATTTTTCTCTTTCGAAATTACTTTTACATTATTATATTTTTCATATTTTTTTGCAATACACAGCGAACGATCCGTTGACTTATCATCAACAACAACAATCTCCATATCCGAATAACACTGCTCTATCAGACTTTGCAAACATTTTTCAAGATATTTTTCAACATTATATACTGGAACTACAACTGAAATAAACATTTTTCTCCTCTATCTTTACTATACTACTTTTGTCATGTTCGGTTATTATTAATTACTCCACATGCAAAATATACTTTTTTACAACAATTTTTAGAGGTATCAAATAATATTTGATTTTCCTAATTATCGCATTTCCGGTATACCAACTGGCCGCATAATGGTGAATTGAATATGTGTTTTCAGTAATCGTAAGTTTATTTGTTCCCATTTTAAGCGGGCAAAAATAATCCGTCGGATAAACAGTTACATCTTGTATTTTTTGTGTTATATTCTCATCTCTTAGGCCTTGATCCTTCAACAATTTTGTCGTTACTCTAACACAAATCGGAGGCTTAAATGTTCCGTCTTCTTGGACAAAACTCTGTTCTTCATAGGGCCTCATATTTTCACGCAAAAATGGATGCTTGGGTTCTGCGCCAAATCCAAGACCTGTGGCAACCGTCCCAACCTGTTCCATTCCCATATAGCAACTGTTTTGCAGCAAATCATCCAGACTATGTATCAGTTCAACGTCTGCATCAAGATAAATACCACCGTGTTCGTATATAATATCTAATCTGGCGTAATCTGTGAGAAAAGCCCATTTTTTATTCTGATAAGCCAGTTCTACATAAGCGTTTTTATGTACGTCATAGTTAGACTCATCCCAACGAATCAAGTCATAATCCGGGCAATATTTCTTCCAGCTTTCTATGTATCGTTTTACGTCTTCTGGTAACGGGTTTCCACCAAACCAGCAGTAATGGATTTTCTTAGGAATCATTTTTCTCCTCCATCATCTCTTCCACTATTTTTTCAAGTTCTTCATTAAACTTCGCATTATTGCTACTCATACCATGTCCCATACCAGCAACAATCTGGTCATAATTCATGATAACATCTCCCAGCGTATTGATGTCTTCCACCGGAATAATCGTGCCCATTCTCTGTGCCACATTTCTTGCAAACTCGACCTGATGGTCATTTACATGCTCGTTATACTGGTGCTGACGTGGCACAACAATAGGAGTCTTCCCTATCTGTAGTGGCATGATAAAGCTTGCCGGGCCACCGTGGGTAATCACAATCCGGGCATCAGCCACATTTTTAATCATCTGCTGATACGGAATCAATTTGCTCCACCGACAGTATTTCGGCTCGTATGTACTAAATCCAGTTTGGATAATAACCTCATCTTTGATAATGCCATCGCGTTTCAGCTCATCTACTTTTTGAATCAGTCGATTAAATGGCTGTTCGTGTGTTCCTACCGTCACAAAAATCATTACTTCCTACCCCTACTTAGAAAATGCTGCCAAGGTTAACCGCTTTCGGATAAACCTTTTTCTGCTCTTCCCACTGCACAACAAACTTGTCCACAATGGGATAAACCATCTTACCCGTCATTGTCGGTTTATCAATTCGGTCAAAGACTTCAATATAGACCAGTTTTGCCCCCATCATTTTTCCGATATAGAAGAACGGAACTGCAACCGCCGCACCGCAGGAAATAATCAAATCAGGCTTTTCCTTGTGAAGCACATCCCATGCAATTTTGGTGTTTTTAATGAGTGCCTTAATACTGCGGTTTGTCGGGAAATAGCAAGGATAAACCTTTTCTCCTTCTAAAAGGCTTCTCGCATCTTCCTTATCGAATGTCACCCAAAAACGATTTTTATCCTTCCAGAAAGGCTTTAGCATATAAAGGTGAGTCAAATGGCCGCCAGATGAGCCAACAAGACAAACCTTCATATTTTTCTCTGTCACATTTTTTGTTTTCATTTTATTTCTCCCCGGTATGTTGTTCTTCCTTGCACGACAACAAGCCTGTATATAGATTGCCGCAGCAATCTATACGCAGGCTCGCCTTCGTACCTCCTTATTCTGTTTTCTGCTCTATCAGCTTTCGCTGTGGGTGGGTTAAGTATAGAGCGCAACCAGAAGCCATTAGCACCTGAAATCACGCTGGCTGTAACGCACCATGACAGGCAGAAACAGGTTGAGGTGAAAAGGTCAAGCCGCGTAAACCCGCATGAAATCAGGCTTTTCTCTGGTTGTCCATATTATTTCACACTCCCCGTAACCAAAAGACGGGTTATTGTAGTGGCTGCCGATGCGAGGATCGAGGCAGACTCCGTCGATGATCTGCTGAGTGTTAAGGCCCTTGCTCTCTGCATAGGTGTCCAGCTCGTTGAAGTAAGCCACACGCAGGGCAAGATATGTATTGGCAAACAGCTTAACTGCCTCTGCTTCGGTGAAGCCCATAAACAGCGTGTCGATGTTCTCCTTGATAGCACCTTCCTGCAACAGACCGGCAAACTCATGAGCAGCTTCTACCAGACGCTCATCGTTCAGGTCAGTTCCAACGATGATGCGGGAAGGATACAAGTTGTCATAGAGAGCCTTGGATTCACGCAGGAATTCCGGGCTGAAAATGATATTCTTGCTATTGAACTTTTTCACGAACAGAAGCAGTGTAGCCCACAGGGATCGTGGACTTAATAACCATGATGGCGTTCGGGTTATATTCCATGACCAGCTTAATTACAGCTTCAACCGCAGACGTATCAAAGTGCTGGGTCTTGCTATCATAGTTAGTAGGAGCCGCGATTACAACAAAATCCGCATCCGAGTATGCAGCCTTTGCATCCAAGGTTGCAGTCAGATTCAGATCTTTTTCTGCCAGATATTTTTCAATATAGTCATCCTGAATCGGGGATTTCTTATTGTTAATCATATCGACCTTAGCCTGCACAATATCGACTGCAACTACCTGATGATGCTGACTCAGCAGCACTCCCAGCGAAAGCCCGACGTATCCCGTGCCGGCCACAGCGATTTTATAGTTTTTCATAGTTCTATTCTCCCTCACTAATTTTCTATTTGATAAAACAGCAAACAAGCCCACGGCGGGTCGCACAAAGGCAATCCACCGTAGGCTTGAACTCTCCTTCATTTTTTATCTGTTGCTCCTTTTTGTGGGTCAAAACAGAGCTTCCAAAAGCCACCTACATATAACCCTCAGGATTTCCCGCTTCTTGCAGTTTTTCAACAAATAAAACATTTGAAGGACAACTCAAGCCGTCAAAACCCTTTAGTTATCGTAGGTTTTCTTGGTTGACCCTATTATATCTCTAGCCCCCTTCTTCTCAATGGTCGGAACAACCTTTTGACGGATACCATCATATTCAATTGTTTTGTCATACTCTGCACCGCTCACATGATGGCCTGCTCTGTTGTAGCAAGTCACGTCACAGCCATTCTGTGCCATTCGGGTGCAGAGCTCTTTTACAACAATCTCTATTCCGCCTTCACGAGAAAGACGTTTCTGTCCGAAAACCGCAAGTCTGATTTTTTCTTCCATTACTTCTCTCCAACCGTCATTCCATAGTTTCTATTCTTGTCCTAGGCTTATACACAATCCCAGCAGTTCTTTTCCTTAAATTGTCATGCTCGTCTTTCACTATTCACCTTTCCTACTTCATAGCACAACAACAAGCCTGTATACAGATTGCAGCAACAATCTATACGCAGGCTTGTCCTAGTACCTCCTCATTCTGTTTTCTGCTCTATCAGCTTTCGCTGTGGGTGGGTTAAGTATAGAGCGCAACCAGAAGCCATTAGCACCTGAAATCACGCTGGCCGTAACGCACCATGACAGGCAGAAACAGGTTGAGGTGAAAAGGTCAAGCCGCGCAAACCCGCATGAAATCAGGATTTTTTCTGGTTACTAACATTATTTCACAGGTTCCATGGACGGTAACTACAACTCTTTTACCAAACATCTTCAGCAGCCATGTAAAGAAGGCCGGCCCCTCTGCATCGGGTACTCAACAACAGTTTTACGAAGTAGGTGATAAACTCATGGATTCTCATTGTTTTCTCCTGTTTTTCGCCATCTCCTCAAAACTTCTGAAAAAGCTGTGCCAATTTTGTGCCGCAGGGGCCAAAAGTTCGGCGTTTTATTTCATATATAGTTCATATAACTGTAAAACACGACCGGTTTTAGTGCCTCATATAGTGTGCAAAACAGGTTCTTTTTGATGATGCTACGTCAGTATGGTTTATCGGCCGCACATTTCCCTCTTCCTTATCTCCAACAGCACTCCGGTCAAAATCACCAGCGAGCAAAGCAGGGTCAGCCACCAGTTTTCGGTAAAGCCGGCGATCAGGTAGCCAACAGCACACACGGCAATGACCACAAAGGCGTACTGCATCTGGGTTTGCACATGGTTGATATGGTTGGACTGGGCACCGGAGCTGGACATGATGGTAGTATCAGAAATAGGCGAAATATGGTCACCGCAG
>ULJY01017989.1_pt1 | contig 18701 bp, 10 predicted proteins | sample 1951011 | NCBI WGS metagenome assembly ULJY01 (sample SAMEA4835486, study PRJEB28245) | human gut metagenome | biome: gut microbiome; material: fecal sample | place: Denmark | collected 2008 | reverse complement strand
GGAATCAATTCTGCTGCGTAAGAATAGCCTGACTCAAAATTGGCTTCTCCGCAAAACTCATTCCAACTAAAACATTTGTGATTATAGTCAAGAGGAAGTTGTTTGAATTTCATCCGGTCTTTCTTACCAGTGCTTAAACGAAGCTTGTAAGTCTTGATACTGTTAGGCTGGATAGCAATCTCCAGCTGATTGCCTTTAAAAACTGCACTACCAAGACTTTTTTCTGTTCCGTCCGCCTCATCAGCACTTGTTATAGTACCAGCAAAAGTAAGTACCGCATTCTGTGGTGAATTGCCTCCTGTTTCATATACACGTACGACATACTCGTCCGAACTTTCCGCCTTCTTCAGAGCTTTGATAACGACGTTATCATTGTTTGAAGAAACAAAGGAAAATGTTTTGCCCAAAGTACCTGAATGTTTCTCTGCTGTGAAAGCCTTAATGCGCTGATTCAGCACTTCGGCTTCCTTAACGGTTTGCGCCTTATCCAAAGCACCAACATGAGGTATCAGGCTATAGGTAAAAGTATGATAACCTAAATCCTGACGATCCTGATAAGAATAGTGTTCAACTGTTTTAGGAGTATGGAGTAATGTCAGACGCAGCGTATTATTATCAGGTTTATCCCAACCATATTTACTGTCATTCATGATAGAGACACCATATTTACCTGTATTATCAGTTAAATCGGCCCAATATTGCGCATAAACCTCATAAGCAGTCAGCGTATTATTACCTCTCTGAACACTACCGATGCCAAGATCATAAGTAGCTTTCTCATTATCAAGATTCAAAGGGAATTCTGCTTTCAAAAGAGCGTTAGAAGACTGCCAGTCGACTTCGTTATAAAAATCGATACGATCAGCCAGTTCGCCTTCGTAAAGACGGATATATTGGCGGAATAATGATTTGCCATGACGCTTCTCCACACAAATGGTTTTGCGCAAAGCCCCATCTTCAATGACATTCATCTTCACATCTTCCGTTATGGAAACAGGGGTACTGTCAATTGTCTTTTTCATGATTTCCCATGCGGGCCAGTGATGGGATTCGTTATCTGTAAAAAGAGCCAGACGAATTGATTTTCCGGTCTTTATCAGTTCTTTATTATTCTTCTTATCAAATAAAGAGGTGATATCTCCATACTTATTCAACGAGATCTTATAAACAGAATTCTCTAAAACAGTAGCAGCAACAGATGAGGCTTCTTGCTCCCGGGAGCCAGAAAGACGAATATCATAAACGGCATATCCCGTAGGAGGTACGGTTGCTTCCACTAGCAGATTCATCTTCCCATCCTGATAAGAAAGTAATTGAGAGGCTACTTTTTTACCTGCCGCATCATAGACACTAACACCTTTCGGTAACTTGGACGTTTCAATTGACACTTCCACAATATCCGTCACAGGAAAACCCAATGCATTATAAAAGACCACAGGAATCCCTTTGACACGGGTATCCAACTTCTCGGAAACAGCCCCAACAGAAGTAGTCAGTATTCCGGAGAACTGTTTCAGCGAAAGAAGTTCGTCATTCCAAGAGAACTCATAAGCACGGGGAATACTCGTACCAGTAAGGTCGTCATGAAATTGATGGAAAATAAAACGCTTCCACGATTCAGTCAGGCTATTTCCCGGATAGTCGGCTATACCAAGCCAGTCTGCCGCAAGAGCAGCTCTTTCCGCAGCATCTCCCAATAATTCATTCTGTCTATTGTAAAGCTTCATGGCGGCTTGTGAGGTGTAGCATCCTGTTCCATGTACATCCATCAATAGTTCACCATTGAACACAGGCAATTCAGGATGTTTATCATAAGGAAGATAGTCTTTAAACAGCTGGTCACTAGTTGCACTGATTACTTTCAATGGCCCATTTCCTTTAATCCCTTTCTCCACAGAGCTGACAGATCCCAGTGAAGGAGAACCACCCGTATCACCTGTACCATAATAACGATATACCGTATTTAAAGGAGTATGTCCGGTCAGATTCAATAATTCTTCATTCGCGGACAAGTCTACGTTATTCCAACGTTTACCATAGTCATATCCATGCGCAAGCATAATGGAAGAGCCATCCACTCCTTACCAGACCCCAATCGTGAAAGGATGTTTACTTTTGCCATAAAAAGGGTTGGTACGCCAATCCAGCTTCTGCGAAGAGAAACCGATAAGACCACAATGTTTGGCTATCGTTGGCAGTGTCCAGCCAAAACCGAAACAGTCCGGAAGAAAGATATCAGTACTCTCTACTCCAAACTCTTGCCGGTAATATTCTTGCCCGAGCAGAATATTACGGATAGATGATTCGATAGAAGGCACCAGTACGTCCGATGCTTCCCAACTGCTACCACTAACGTGCCAGCGTCCCGAATGAATGAATGTTTTAAGCTCTTCATATTGAGCAGGATAATATTCTTTCATCCATGAATACTTCACCCCTCCTTCAAAATTAAAAATATAGTCAGGATACTTCTTTAACAAAAACAAGTTGCGTGATAAAGTATTCCAAACATACTCTTTGATAGTGGTTTGTATATCCCAATTCCATTGAGTATCCAAATGGGCATCTGCCACCATATAGGCCGTTGCCTTCTTTTCGGGCTTCATATCCTGTGCGCACACACCGCTCGTGCCAAGTAATACAGAAGCTAATAAGATCGTTGATAATTTCATAAGTAAAACTTCTATTATAAATGAATGTTATTTCTTTTGCCTAGAAACAAAGATAGACAGGTCTATGTAAAAAAGACTATATATTTATGCCAGAAAAGTAAGCAAATGTCCCCATGACTGTAATACAGACTAAAATGTCAGAAAATCATAATCCCTTTTTTCTTTTTTTCCTGTCATATCCTATGATTATTCTTTATATTTGCACTACCCAAATTAATCTAAGTAAATAGAGATGAGAAGCAAACACATTATTTCCAGGCTCTTAAGCATCATTGGTATCCTAAGTTGTCTCCCATACATAACTCATGCATATAGTTTACGGCAATTCTCTAACAAAGATGGATTATCCAATAGCGCCATCCTTTCTCTATATCAGGATAATCAAGGAGTCATCTGGATTGGCTCATGTGATGGACTAAATATGTACGATGGAAACAGCATACATGCATACAGTCCTCCTGGTTCTTCAAAAACGTTACTATCAGGAAACCTGATTAATAACTTCATGGAAACCGGAAAAGACGTACTATGGATACAAACGAACTACGGGCTCGACCGATTGGATCTAAAAACAACAACAAGCCGAAGCTTTGTTGAATTCAAGGATAACAGGTTCATGGCAAAAAGCAAGGATAATGAACTTTTTACCTTAAAAGATGATGGACACTTCTATTATTACCAGCAGGAAAAAGGCACATTCCAGAAACTAGAAGTCCTCCAACCTGCATTCGAGTACATCTTATCTACCACTATTGACGCAAATAATATACTGTGGGTGTTTACTTCCAACAATGACAACCGCAGTTATCAGATAAATAAAACAAAAGAAGGGGTGTCACTAACCCCCAATCATCTATTCAAGCATCCCGAGAAACTACGATGGGCCTTCCCCGAAGGACAATTAGTCTATTTCATCGACGAAACTTACTCATTGTATGAATATGACTTTAACAATCAGCAGCAATACTTTATAGCGGACCTCAAGGCGGAAATAGAGAAACGCGGAGAGGTTTCCTCCATCATCAAGCAGCAGAATGACTATTATATAGGTTTCAAAAGTAGTGGTTTGATCGTTTTAAAATATATGTCCGATCAAAAAATCAAATATCAAATACAGCCTACCGAAATTCATTCCGGTATCTTCTGTTTAATGAAAGACAAGTATCAGGACATTGTTTGGATAGGAACCGATGGACAAGGAGTATATATGTATTTCAATGATGCTTTCTCTATCACTAACACACTATTGGATACTCCCGTATATCAGATTAACAATCCTGTACGTGCCGTCTATTACGACAATGAACAAACTTTATGGATAGGCACTAAAGGAGGAGGAATTCTACGACTCAACGAATATTCTACAGAAAACGGGACATCAACGTCCTTTGAGCATATTTCGATCAATAACAGCACCTTAACCGACAATGCCGTCTATTGCTTTGCACCAGGTTCTATGAACAAACTATGGATCGGTACGGAGAATAGCATCAACTATTACTTATATAAAAACAAACAATTAAAAACATTTGCAGTAACAGCAGACGGCAAAAAAGTGAAATATGTACATTCCATTCATGAACTGAATGATACAACTTTATGGGTATCTACCGTTGGCGAAGGTATCGTAAAAGTTATTCTGAATAAGAATGAAACCGATCCCACCGTTAAATCAGCAACAAGAATTGTTTTGGATGGCGGCCGCTTGGCTTCTAATTATTTCTTCACTTCTTTCCAAGAAAATGATTCCATACTTTGGTTTGGAAACCGCGGATACGGAGCGCACCGGCTTAATCTTGAAACCGGAAAGTTCACCCCATACAAGTTCGATAATATTGTGAATAGCCAGACAGCCAATGACATTTTTGCCGTCTACAAGAACGAAAATGGATATTGGTTTGCTACCAGTTCAGGACTGCTTCACTTCAATCAAGAAGATTCGCAACGTCATCATAAAGTTGACCTTCTTTCGAAAAACACCGCACACGGCATATTAGAGGATCAACAAAATAATATTTGGATAAGTACCAATCAAGGCTTAGTTAGATTCAATCCCAAGACTAATACCGGTCAGACATACGATAGAAAGAACGGACTAGAAGTTACCGAGTTTAGCGACGGGGCTTTTTATAAAGACATACCAACTGAAACCTTATTTTTTGGCGGAACAAACGGGTTTGTCGCAATTAAACCCAATGAATACAATATGGCAGATTATATGCCTCAAATAAATATAAAGGGGTTATCTATCTTTGGAAAAGAATATAATATCCATGATTTTCTATATGAAAAGAAAGAAAAGACGATTCTTCAACTAGATTATAGTCAGAATTTCTTCCATATTGATTTCATAGCAGTCGATTATATCAATGGGAACAATTACTCCTACTATTACAAATTGAACGAAGTCAGTAGCCAATGGATAGAAAGTGGAACATCTGCCAGTGCCGTATTTTCTAATCTTTCACCAGGACAATATACGTTACTGGTAAAATACAAAAACAATATCAATGGAGAAGAATGTGAACCTCAATCTTTTTTTATCCAGATCACTCCTCCCTGGTATTTAAGCAATTGGGCATATATTCTTTATTTCATTTTGATTTCATCGCTTTGTGTTTCTTCTATTTATCTGCTTATCCGGCAATACCGACGCAGACAATATCGTATCATTGAAAAGATGAACCGGGAAAAGAAAGAAGAAATCTACGAATCCAAACTACGCTTCTTTACCAATATTACGCATGAATTCTGCACACCGTTAACTCTGATTTACGGTCCATGCGAAAAGATACTTGCTTACCCGCAATCCGATTCATACATTCACAGATATGCAAAGATGATACAACAGAATGCGGAAAAACTGAATGCCTTAATTTTGGAACTACTAGAATTCCGCAGATTGGAAACCGGCAATAAGACCCTTTCCATTCAAAGATTGCCAGTATCAGACAAACTTCAAAGTATAGTAGAGTCATTTGGGGAATTAGCTGAAAATAAAAAGCTGAATTACCGGTTGGAGATCGAACCGGGAATTGAATGGAATACAGATATCAGTTGCTTCAACAAGATAGCCAATAATCTAATATCCAATGCTTTTAAGTATACTCCGGAAAAAGGTCATATCACTGTCGGATTAAAGATAGAAAATCAACAATTAACCCTACACGTATCAAACTCCGGGAAAGGTATAGCAAAAGGAAACCTGAATAAAGTATTTGACCGTTACAAGATTCTGGATTCTGTCGAACTAAACGGGAAAAACTCACGAAATGGGCTTGGACTAGCCATATGCAAAAGTATGGTAACCCTACTGAATGGTGAGATAACCATTGAAAGTATCCCCAACGAAATGACTACGTTTACTGTCACGTTACCGGAACTATCGCCAACAGAACAGGAAAAACCTCAAGAAGTATATCAGACAGGACAATTAAAGATCAGCATAGAGCCTATAGAGCTGGAAAAGACCATTACGAATTTTGATGTTTCGAAGCAAACGGTTATGATTATTGATGATGATCCTTCCATGCTTTGGTTTGTCTCGGAGATTTTTGTTGATAAATACAATGTATTATCTTTCAGTAACGCTAAGGACGCTTTAGCCAGCTTGGAATTAAAACAACCGGACTTAATCATTTCAGATGTGATGATGCCTGAAATTGATGGTCTTTCTTTTACCCATCGTATTAAACAAAATAAGTTGTGGAGCCATATACCATTGATTCTTCTGTCTGCTCTCCATCATGAGGACGATCAAGTGAAAGGTATTGATTCAGGGGCAGATGCATACGTCACCAAACCTTTCAACGTAAAATACCTGGAAAAGATTGTTTATCGACTGATAAAGCGGAAATCCGAATTAAAAGAATATTATAATTCAGTATTCAGTGCTTTTCAGATAGAAAATGGAAATTGCAGACACAAAGAAGATCAGGACTTTCTGAATAAAGTAATAGAAATTATAGATAAAAACATCGAAAATCCGGAACTTTCTGTAGAGTTATTGAGCAGCGAATTAGGATATAGCACCCGCCAGTTCTACCGGAAATTAAAGCCGATAACGGAAAAGTCACCGGCTGACATTATCAAAGAATATCGTCTCACTGTGGCTGAACGTCTATTATTGACAAAGAATCTCACTATTGAAGAAATCATGGACAAAACAGGATTCACCAATCGGGGAACCTTCTACAAGGTGTTCTCTTTACGATTCGGTATGCCACCACGGCAATACAGGGAACAGCAAAAAGAAAGTGTAGTAAAAGGGAGTACCGAACTATAACGGGCTTGTTTCACCCTATTCGTTACTTTGAATGTACTGGAAGCAATTCCAGTACATGTTCTCCCGCTTCCAATTTTACTACACGCTCTCCCTTCACATTGTCGGGCGCATAAAATGTAGCAGTGCTATTTGCCGGAACAGTTACATGATAGATAATACGATTCTTTTTACGTTCCCATTTAGAACAGATTTCTCCATAAGGTGATTGATGTTTAGCCTCAAACTCATTTAGTCCACTGGGAAAATTAGGGCGAAGGAGAATGTGCTTGAATCCGGGATTCTCAGGATCAGGGAAGATTCCGCCCAATCCTTTATAGAACCATCCACCAATTTCACCGAACATCATGTGATTGTCCGAGATGTCGCGTGTAGCATTCAAATCCCAGTTTTCCAGCAATGTGGTAGCACCGTTGGCAATCCAACAGCCCCATGACGGATAAGTGTCTTGTGCAGCTAATTTATAAGCTGCCTCGGCTTCACCATTCTCACTTAACGCGTTCAATATAGCTTTTGCGCCCAACACACCTACATCCAAGTGAAAACCCGCTGCTTCTACCTGTTTTGCCAGATTCCGGGCGACTTTTCTCTTTAACTCCTCGGGAACGATCCCCCATTGCAAGGGAACACTCTGTTCTGTCTGAACTCCGCTACCATAAATGCCTGTTTCTCTATTCAGGAACTTATCATTAATTGCGTTCTTTATTTTGTTGGCAAGAGCAGAATAATATTCATAGTCTTCCGTTTTATTAAACATCTTTGCAGCATCGGCAAGTATCTTAGTATCTACATAGAAATAGACAGAAGAGGTTAGTTCTTTCGAAGAATGTGACTTTACGGGTACCCAGTCGCCTCTTCCCCATGAAGTTAATCCGGTCGGGCTGGTACGATCCACATAGTCTACATATCGCTTTATATTCTCATAGCAGTCCGCCAACAGTTTATTATCACCATAAAACATATAAATATTCCATGGAATGATGGCGATAGTACTTGTCCAATCCAAACCATTATCTGTGCCATATCCCCAGCCTCCTGTTGGGATAATATCGGGAAGTACGCCATTAGGCTGTTGCTCGTCTCTATGGTCGGCAAGCCATTTCTCATAAACGGTGATGCCGTCATAATTGTACAATGCCGTTTCAATAGCGAAATGACCGTCACCTGTCCATCCATTCTTTTCACGTTGGGGACAATCGGTAGGATAGCCCATCAAGTTAGATAAATAGGCATTATTCGTAGCCCACCAAAGGCGATTGATAAGAGCATTCGAAGTATGAATCTCTCCTTTCTGCGGAACATCACTATGCACAAAATAAGCAGTCAGGCTATTCTCATTCAATACAACAGGTTTAGTGCTTGTCACTTCCACGTATCTGAAACCTTTATAATTGAATCGTGCCATAAATTCATCCTCTCCCTTTCCACTCAAAACGAGGATGTCCGTTTGAAAAGGATCGGAATCATCTACCGGGCGATGATACACATCAATATTCGACGTATTCACTCTTCCGTTGTCATACAACCGTTCGCCATGTTTCAGCTTCAGCACAGTTCCTTCTTCTCCGGCCACTTTGATGCGGGTGACTCCTGCCATATTGCGGGCAAAATCGAATACATACGTCGTGTCGTTGAGCTTCTTCCACGTCTTTACGGGTATCGTTTCTACTGCACGGATCGGCTGCACTTGCTGGGACACTACATTCTGTGAAGGAACAGCCCTATATCCTACTCCATTCCATTTGGAATCATCAAAGTTGACGGTATTCCAGCCTTTCTGTTCCAGACGGGCGTCGTAATGTTCGGCTGTATAAATGCTATTGAATATCAATGCTCCTGATGACGTTTTCCAGTCTCGCTCCGTAGAAACAACCTCAACGGCACCATCTTCATAAGTAATCCGCACATCCATACAGAAAGCAGGCCGATTGCGCCATGGTGCACGATGGAAGTCCCACACAGCCATTGACTGGTGGTTGTACCATCCATTACCCAGCAATACTCCAATCGCATTTTTCCCTTTTTGTATTTGGGAAGTAACATCATAAGTGATGTAGAAGTTACGCCGGTCAAACCGGGTATATAGCGGATCCAAGCGATGGTTTCCAATCTTCTCACCATTCATATACAGTTCATACAAGCCTGCCACGGCAATATATGCTCTTGCCGACCGGACCTTCTTCTTTGCATCAAACACTTTCCGGAAATAGGGAGCCGGACGGTAATTAATATCTCTGTTATCTCCAATCCAAGCCCCTTGCCAGTGCTCCATCCCCATCATGCCCGTCTCGAAACTATTAATATCCGAAGAAGATTTAACTCCATCCTTATCCCAAACATTTACTCTCCAATAATACTTGGTAAAAGGACGAAGTTCCTGTCCGGAATAAGTAATCAGAATCTGTTCGGAGTCTTTTTTACCCGAATCCCAGGCGTTTCCTTTTCCTGCGACCAATTCAAGAGAGTCTTTGTCTACGATGACTTGATAAGCCGTCTGCCGTGCCCCTTTCCGAGTATCATTCAACATCCATGAAAGCCGGGGAGCAGGATTATCTATTCCCAAAGGATTCACCAAATAATCACAAACCAAATTCACTGGTTTGCAGCTGCCTGATTCTTGCGAAAATGCTGCTTGCAGCATCAAAAATAGTAGTCCTGGTAATAATGTCAATCGTTTCATTTTATCAAAAAATTAGTCTGTATTTTCTTTCAGTCGGATGTAATATCGTATCGTGGGCTAAATTACGAGAAATTGCATACTCAATTATGAATATAAAGTGGTCGGTTAGCAGATAAATACTTTATCGGATTAGTTACTTCATCGAGCTATCTTCAACTCCTGAACAAGATTGCCCGCCTTACCATATTTCTCCATAATAAAGAGCATATACCGCACATCTACTCCGATGCAACGCTGCAAGTCAGGTTCAAATACGATGTCACTGCTCATTGCTTCCCAGTTGCCATCGAAAGCCAGCCCAAGCAATTCTCCTTTGGCATTGAACATGGCACTGCCGGAATTACCGCCTGTAATATCATTATTAGAAATAAAGCAAACATTCATGTCTCCCTGTGCATTGGCATATCTTCCGAAATCACCGGAAGAAAGCAAACTCAACAACTCGGGCTGAACGGCAAAGTCAATATCACCTGCATGTTCTTTCACCTTCTCAAAGATGCCTTTCACGGTGGTATAATAATCGTAAGTGGCCCCATCAAAAGGAGTATATCCCCCAACCGTTCCGAAACTAAGCCGCATAGTGGAATTGGCATCCGGATAGAAATTCCGATCGGCATACATACGGCGCATGGCAGCGTTGAACAAACGTTCCCCTTGCTCTATCTGCTCGGAAGCTTCGGAAATACTCTGATTCATCTCATAATACTTCACGATCAGGTCCAGACTCAAGGAAACAGCCGGGTCCTCTATCAGATTATACGTAGTATCCCGTTCCAGGAAACGTTTTAGGCCCTTAGGAGACGTTATATTGGACGTTGCATACAAAGAGTCTACATAAGCCTGAATATTCCCATTATAGAGCGTATCTATCTTTTCATACATAGCAGGCAGATACTTCTTATCCACTTTCAACTGATACTCTTTGAGCATGGCAGCAAAAACCTCCTTATCAATGGAAAGATCAAGATTATCATACTTCTCCAATAACTTCTTCATGCGGGTAATCACCAGCTTCTCCTCGGCCTCAAAGTCGAAATTGAGAATTTCAAGAGCAAGCTGCACCAATTCGGGACCATTGATAAACGATTCACCGAAATAAGCCAACGCACGATTTGTTTCCCGACGATTACTATAACTCAACTCCAGAGAAGAGAATAAACGAATCAGTTTCTCTCTTTCTTCCGGATGAGACTGAATCCAGTCGCGAAGTGCTGCTTCAGCCGCCCGTTTCTTTTCCAATACCTTCAGATGCTTGATGGCCTTGTTTGTCCCGATACTATTTTTCCAATAATTGGAGCTTTCATCGTATTTTGAAGCATACTTGATACGAATATCCGGACGACGATCCATCTCCCGTTTCCAAACTGCTTGTTTTACTCCCCGCACATCAATCATTGCCTGGTTGATTCCATTCATCATCTCTTCGATACCATACGAAGAAAGATAACGTTCCGTACTTCCCGGATAACCAAGCGTCATGCAGAAAGAACCTTCCTTGTATCCATCCAAAGAGATAGGCGCCACATATTCAGGGTGATAAGGGACGTTGTCAGGAGAATAATCAGCCGGACCATTCTTGGTGTTTGCATAGATACGAAATACGCTGAAATCGCCCGTATGCCGCGGCCACATCCAATTGTCCGTATCCCATCCGAACTTCCCGACAGAAGAAGGAGGTGCAAAGACTAAACGAACATCGTTATAATCACGATAAACGGAAAGCCAGAATTCATTACCTGCATAATAAGCATCGACAATACCGGTCAGCGTAGAATCTTTTTCGGAAACTTCCAGACCGATTACATTCATGATCGAATCAACAGCTACACGGCGTTCTGTTTCCGTTTTAGCATGACGGGCGGCAGATAATACCCGTTTGGTTACGTCTTCCGTACGAAGCAGAAAACGGACATACAACTCCGGATTCGGCAGCTCTTCGTCAAGGCTACGTGCAAAAAAGCCATCTTTCAGATAATCATGTTCCACAGAAGAGTGTTGCTGGATACTGCTGAAACCACAATGATGATTAGTAAACACCAGACCGTCTTCGGAAACCACCACTCCCGAACAGAAACCTCCAAAGCTGACAACAGCATCTGAAAGAGAGGGTTTCTTCGGATTATATATTTTATTCACAGGCATTTGCAAACCAAGTTCTTTCATTACCCGGTCTGACTGTTTGTTTTTGCGTAGGTTTCCCAGCAGCCACATTCCCTCATCGGCAAATACATTTGACAGACAGAGGGAAAAGACTATCAAAACAGTTAGTCTGAATTTCATATTACTATTTTTAGATTCATTATTCGGTAATCAGCCTCAACTTCTTCGCTCCTACACGGGCTTTCAGCCATTCGCTGATTTTCTGTTTCTCGGCAACAGACGGATGTCTGTCGAATTTCAAAACAGCCAATGTTACCGTATCGGTCTTCATCGAGTCAACCCGCACTTCGAGCGAATGAGCGATGGAGAGCGTAGTGATGGAAGGGTAAAGCACTTTCAGTTCGGGCACTAATGTACGACTCATTGCATCATACGTTCTGTATTGTTCCAACGTTGTCTCCAGTTGGGAAATCTTCACTGCCTGTTGCTGAAGTCGCTGCTCGCTGTTTTTGTAGAAGTCTTCCATGACCATGGCACGAATAGAAGTCACATCTACCGCTTCATTATTCATCCCCTGCAATACAACCAGCTTCGTATCTTCCAACTTATATTCTTTCATCTTGCTACGGGCAATAGAAATCGAAGCATCGGGCACTTCAGGACCAATCAAAACAACCCGCACTTCTTTATGCTCATAGCTGATCTTTTTATCAAGCACCTGTGTATTTTCAAAGCTCAACTGATCGCTAATAAAACGATTGGCTGCCGCCTCATAGAAGGTGCTTTTTATAATTCCAAATGTCAGATAAACCGCAGGGCACATGGTAAGCACCACAATCAAAACGATGTATTTACGTACGGTCTTCTCACGGGTTTTATCTACAAACTCTTTTCGTTGGAAATGCATCACACGAACTCCGAGGAAAGTGGCCAGACTGATAAAAACAGAATTGATGAAGTAAAGATAAAAAGCACCCAGGAAATAAATAAGATTACCGGAGGCCAGTCCGTAACCTGCCGTACAAAGCGGTGGCATCAATGCAGTAGCAATGGCAACGCCCGGAATCACATTTCCTTTTTCCTTGGTAGAGAGAGCCACCACGCCTGCCAAACCACCAAAAAGCGCGATGAATACATCATAAATAGTGGGCGATGTACGTGCCAGCAGCTCTGACTGTGAACCGGCAATAGGGGCAAGAAGGAAGAAGATAGTGGCCGTCGTCACACTGAAAGCGGTCGTTATGAGAAAGCTCTTTAAAGAGCGTTTCATTAATTCGAAATCGTTCAGTCCGACAGAGAGTCCTACTCCCATAATAGGCCCCATCAGCGGAGAAATCAACATGGCACCGATAATTACTGCGGTAGAGTTTACATTCAATCCGAGTGATGCCATAAAGATGGCAAAAATCAGGATCCATAAATTGGCACCTTTGAACTCTACACCCTTACGGATAGAATCCACGGTAGCCAGTTCGTTATCCTTGTCTTTTTTCAAGTCCAGATATTCTCCCAGAAAGGACTTGATAGCAAACTTATTACGTTCATCTGTCTTCATAGTTATTTCTTCTTTATAAAGCGATTAATAACAGGAATCTGACTCAATGGTAAATCCTTCTTGATAATATAAGCTATAAATAGCAATAAAAGTACGGTACGGAAAGCGAGACGGAGCACCAGATTAGGGATAGGCACCCGCTCTCCAATAACGTAAAGTACCGCTGCCAGCAGAACATAAAGTCCGAGGCTTTTCAAATCATAACGAATCGGGTATTCTTTCTGCCCTATCCAGTAGGATAACAGCAAGATTACCGCATAGCCTGCAACAGAAGCCCATGCCGAAGCAAGATAGCCGTAAACCGGCACAAATAATATGTTCAATACAACAATAATGACACAGCCGATCACCGAGAAGTAAGCTCCCCAATAGGTTTTATCCGTCAGTTTATACCAAAAGGAAAGATTGAAATAAATCCCTTTACAGATTTCTGCAAGCATCACAATAGCTACCACTCCAAGACCTTCCCAGTAACCTTTTGCTACAAGATAACGCAGCAAATCGAGGTAGAACATTACAGCAAGGAAAGCCAACAATGAGAAGATAAGAAAATATTTCATCGCAGCCGCATACATTTTTCGGTTATCTCCTTCGCGGTCTTTACCAAATACAAACGGTTCGTAAGCGTAACGGAAAGCCTGTGTAAACATGGCCATCACCATCGCTATTTTGCTGGTTGCCGCATAAATACCCAATTGTACCAACCCTTCCTGTCGATCTTCAAAGAGAAACGGATAGATCATCTTGTCAACAGTCTGATTCAGAATACCTACCAAACCTAAGATTAATACCGGAAAAGAATATACTACCATTCGCTTCAGCAACACCCGGTCCAACTTATAAGCAAATCCTGTCAGTTCCGGGATAAAGAAGAACATTTGGACAACCGAAATAATCAGGTTGCTGATGAAGATATATCCCACCAGATAGTCCGGATCATAAAACCAAGAGATGGTTGCCGGACAATGTACATTCAGCCACGGACACACCAACAGGAAAAACAGATTCAAACCGATGCCGCCAATGATAGAGAGCAGTTTGATAGCTGCAAACTTGACAGGGCGTTTTTTATATCGCAAATAGGCAAAAGGAATGCATTGAAAAGAGTCTAAAGCTACCACAACAGCCATCATCGCTATAAATTCCGGATGATCGCCATAATCCAGCAAATTGGAAATCGGTTGCAGGAATAACAGACAAAGGAGAACGAAAATCAAAGATACGCCTCCTACTGACAATAGGGAGTTGGCATATACTTTCATCGGGTCTTCTCCCGATTTATTGGCGAAACGGAAGAATCCCGTTTCCATACCGAACGTAAGCAGTACGAGCATCAGGGCTGTAAACGCATACACGTTCGATACGACTCCGTAACCTCCGGTGGAAGCCGGTAATACAGCTGTATACAAGGGTACCAGCATGTAGTTAAGGAATCGTCCGACAATACTACTTAACCCATAAATCGCAGTATCTTTAGCTAATGATTTTAGTCCAGCCATGTTTTATTAGTGATTATCATTCAGATTGGTTCAACGTTTCTTCTTTTGTTTAAACAACCAATCCATAAATCCGGGATAATTGAAAGCCGGATTCCAGCTTCCATGATTACAACCGGGAAATTCAATATATTCCACATCTGCACCGGCAGCTTTCAGTGCTTTATATGCTTCGCGAGAACCTTTCACCGGAACTACATCATCCGCATCTCCATGAAAGATACGGAACTTCACATCTTTGGCAGCCGACAACCGGCTTGGATTGACTATACCGCAGATAGGAATTGCAGCAGCAAATATTTCCGGGTAGCGTATTACTAAATCATACGTTCCCATCGCTCCCATTGAAAGGCCGATAATATAAACCCGTTGCGTGTCCACTTCGGGCATCACCAGATAGGAATCAAGCAACTGTTTGAGTGTCTGCAATATAGGACTGATCTCCTGTCCTACCGGCATTTCAGCAGGTATAAAAGACTTCGGACGTTCCGTATAAGCCCAGTAACCGTCTGTCGGACACTGCGGAATCAGCACAAAAGCAGGATACTTTTCTTGATTGACCGGATTAAGAAACATCTGTCCGCCATGAGTCAATTGCTTCTCATTATCATTTCCCCGTTCGCCGGCTCCATGCAAGAACAGCACGAGGGGGTACTTCTCACCCGGTTTCACCGATTCGGGGTGAATCATCCGGTAAGGTAAGGAATCTCCTTTAGAAGAAACAAAAATATCCCTCCCATATTCCTGTTGAGCCGATAAAGACAAGCTCAAAAAGAGAAAAACAAGTAAAGTAGTCCATTGCTTCATCATCCAACTATGCTTTATAAAGTTCTTTTATACCGTTAATACCACTTGTCACATGACGCTTTATGTTAGTCATTAAACAGCGTTTTTTGACTGTTATAAAGACTTCTTCCCAAATGTTTATAGGCAAGTTCGGTCACCTCACGTCCACGGGGAGTACGCTTCATAAATCCTTCTTTTATCAGGAAAGGTTCGTAAACTTCCTCAATGGTTCCCGCATCTTCTCCCAAAGCCGTGGCAATGGTAGTGATACCTACCGGACCACCTTTAAATTTGTCTATAATGGTGCAAAGTATCTTGTTGTCTATCTCATCCAGGCCGTACTTATCAATATTCAGTGCTTCCAATGCAAACTGGGCGATCTCCGTATCGATAGAACCGGAGCCTTTCACCTGCGCAAAATCACGTACCCGACGGAGCAAGGCATTGGCAATACGGGGCGTTCCGCGGCTACGGGAAGCGATCTCCGATGCTGCACGTACCGAACAAGGCACATCCAGTATGGACGCAGAACGACGAATGATATTGCTCAAAATATCATCATCATAGTACTCCAAATGAAGATTAATACCGAAACGTGCACGAAGCGGGGCCGTCAGCAGACCGCTACGTGTGGTTGCACCAACCAGCGTGAAAGGATTCAAATCTATCTGGATGCTGCGTGCCGAAGGTCCCTTATCGATCATAATATCGATGCGGTAATCTTCCATCGCCGAATAAAGATATTCCTCCACCACAGGCGACAGCCGATGAATTTCATCAATAAAAAGCACGTCGTTCGGTTCGAGGCTGGTCAATACACCTGCCAGGTCACCCGGTTTATCAAGTACCGGACCGGAAGTTACTTTAAAGCCAACTCCTAATTCGTTAGCGATAATATTCGAAAGAGTTGTTTTTCCTAATCCGGGAGGGCCGTGCAACAGCACATGGTCGAGTGCTTCGCCACGCAAGCGTGCCGCCTTCACAAAAATGCGAAGGTTTTCCACCACCTTGTCCTGACCGCTAAAGTCTTCAAAGCTTAACGGACGGAGTGCATTCTCGAAATCCCGTTCTTTTGAAGTAAGCTGATGTTCGCGTATGTTAAAATCTTCCTGTTCCATTTATTTCTTGAAAGTAGGAGACAAAGATAGAGATTTACATTCATTTTCAGTATAAGAAAGACGAAGATTTAGTTTATTTGAAACGTAATAACTACTTTTGCACTATCTATATACACGCTATCAACTATGGTTCTAAATTACATTTGGATAGGATTCTTTGTCGTCGCCTTTATCATCGCCCTTGTAAAAGTGATTTTTCTGGGAGATACGGAGATATTTACGGCTATCATGAACGCTACATTCGACTCTTCAAAGACAGCTTTCGAGATATCCCTGGGACTTACAGGCGTACTGGCTCTTTGGCTGGGTATCATGAAAATCGGAGAAAACAGTGGATTGATTAACGCACTGGCTCGCTTTCTTAGTCCGGTGCTTTGCCGACTGTTTCCGGATATTCCTAAAGGACATCCGGTGTTAGGGTCCATCTTCATGAATATGTCTGCCAATATGCTTGGCCTCGACAATGCAGCCACCCCATTAGGGCTGAAAGCGATGAAAGAGCTGCAGGAACTGAATCCGAAAAAGGACACTGCTTCCAATCCGATGATTATGTTTTTGGTGATTAATACATCTGGCCTTATCATCATTCCGATCAGTATCATGGTATATCGTGCACAAATGGGGGCTGCACAGCCTACAGATGTATTTATCCCTATTCTGCTAAGTACTTTCATTTCCACTTTAGTAGGAGTCATAGCAGTCAGCATCGCTCAAAAGATAAACTTAATCAATAAGCCTATTCTCCTTTTAATGGGCATTATTTGTCTTTTCTTTTCCGGCTTGATTTACTTGTTCCTAAGCGTTTCACGAGAGGATATGGGTACTTATTCTACATTGATAGCGAATATTCTGCTGTTCAGTGTCATCATCCTGTTTATTTTGACGGGAGTCAGGAAAAAGATCAATGTATACGATTCATTTGTAGAGGGAGCTAAAGAAGGGTTTACGACGGCTGTGCGCATCATCCCTTATCTGGTTGCTTTTCTTGTAGGAATTGCAGTGTTCCGCACTTCGGGAGCAATGGATTTTCTGGTGGGAGGCATCGGCTATATAGTAGGTTTATGCGGAGTCGACACGAGCTTTGTAGGTGCACTGCCTACCGCATTGATGAAATCACTTAGCGGTAGCGGTGCGAACGGATTGATGATCGATACGATGAAAGAACTGGGACCTGATTCGTTTGTAGGACGTATGAGTTGTGTAGTTCGCGGAGCTTCGGACACCACATTCTACATTCTGGCCGTTTATTTCGGCAGTGTGGGGATCACCAAGACTCGTAATGCGGTGACTTGCGGTCTGATAGCAGACTTCTCGGGTATCATAGCCGCTATCTTAATCAGTTATTTATTTTTCTTTTAAATCATAACATTCAATTATGGCTGTAACTTATCAAACAGAAGGCGTAAAAATGCCTGATATCAAGAAACGTGAGACTACGGAATGGATAAAGGCCGTAGCTGCTTCTTACGGGAAAAGACTCGGTGAAATCGCTTATATCTTCTGCTCGGACGAAAAAATTCTGGAAGTAAACCGTCAGTATCTGCAACATGATTACTACACGGATATTATTACTTTCGATTATTGTGAAGGCGATCGTTTATCAGGCGACTTATTCATTAGCCTGGACACAATACGCACTAACGCGGAGCAATTTGGCGCTTCTTATGACAACGAACTGCACCGTGTCATTATCCACGGAATTCTTCATCTTTGCGGTATTAACGATAAAGGTCCCGGGGAGCGGGAGATTATGGAAGGTGCTGAAAACAAAGCATTATCTATACGAAAAGTGTAAACAAGCCTCAACAGCAAACGATTTCAATAAACAAGCGATTTATTCAAACATACTATACTGTAACATATTGTATAAATAGGGATATTCCGTAAATGTTCCTCTTTCTTATAAATCAAGAGAAAAGTTTTACCTTACATGAGCTTTTCTCTTATTTTTTTCGGCCAAATTGCCATTCCTCTATCTTTTTTATAGAATATTATTTACATATTCTTATTTT
>ULJY01006309.1_pt1 | contig 21720 bp, 19 predicted proteins | sample 1951011 | NCBI WGS metagenome assembly ULJY01 (sample SAMEA4835486, study PRJEB28245) | human gut metagenome | biome: gut microbiome; material: fecal sample | place: Denmark | collected 2008 | reverse complement strand
CGATGCCGGTTTCGTAAACATCTGGGGTCTGCAAGACTGCGCCGAGACCATCTACGAATTTGCCAGCGAAGAGCAGAAACAGAAATACCTGCCCCGCGTATGCGCCGGTGAAACCATGGCCATGGACCTGACCGAGCCCGATGCCGGTTCGGACCTCCAGGCCGTGATGCTCAAAGCCACTTACAGCGAAGCCGACGGCTGCTGGTATCTGAACGGTGTGAAACGATTCATCACCAACGGCGACGGCCACATTGCCCTCGTGTTGGCCCGTTCGGAAGAAGGCACCAAAGACGGCCGCGGATTGTCGATGTTCATCTACGACCGTAACGATGGCGGCGTAACGGTTCGCCGCATCGAAAACAAGATGGGTATCAAAGGCTCTCCTACCTGCGAACTCGTGTTCAAGAACGCCAAAGCCGAACTCTGCGGTAGCCGCAAGCTGGGTCTTATCAAATACGTAATGGCCCTGATGAACGGAGCCCGTCTGGGTATCGTCGCCCAATCGGTAGGCGTATCCGAGGCCGCTTACCGCGAAGCCATCGCCTACGCCCGCGACCGTAAACAATTCGGCAAACCCATCATCGAGTTCCCCGCCGTATACGAAATGATTTCGTTGATGAAAGCCAAACTCGACGCATCGCGTTCGCTCCTCTACGAGACGACCCGTTTCGTCGACATGTACAAGACCTACGAGGACATTGCCAAAGAGCGCTCGCTCGAGCCCGAAGAACGTGCCGAGATGAAAGCCTACCAGAAACTGGCCGACGCCTTCACCCCGCTGGCCAAAGGCATGTCGAGCGAATTCTGCAACCAGAACGCCTACGACTGCGTGCAGGTACACGGCGGTTCGGGCTTCATGAAAGACTACGCCTGCGAGCGTATCTACCGCGATGCCCGCATCACCTCGATCTACGAAGGTACTACCCAGTTGCAAGTAGTAGCCGCAATCCGCCACGTGACCACCGGCACCTACCTCCACCAGATCGAAGCCTACGAGGCTGCCACCATCGCTCCCGAACTGGAGCCCCTGCGCGACCGCCTCAAAGCCATGAAAGAGGCCTATGTAAAAGCTGTCGAGTCGGTTACCGAAACCAAAGACAACGAATACATCGACTTCCAGGCTCGCCGCATGGTCGAAATGGCCGGACACATCATCATGGGTCACCTGCTGCTCGCCGATACCACACGCAACGAATCGTTCCGCCACTCGGCCGAGGTATACATCAACTTCGGTGAGGCCGAGGTAACCAAACACGCTGCCTTCATCGCCCACTCCAAACCCGAAATGATGGCCGACTATCGCAAGTAACAAGAACGACATACCCCTATCAGAGAAAGAGTTCGATACAATATCGAGCTCTTTCTTTTTTATCTATGTGACTGAAAATAGAAATGGGGCTTAAGAGTCTGAATCGACTCTCAAGCCCCACTCCAATAAACTGTTCTAACAGCTTCAGCGTCAAAGCTGGGACATCAGTACAGCGAACAATATTGCTGAGAAATAGTTTTCCAGGTATATACCGACTCGGCCAGCTGTTTCATCTTATCGCCACACAAGTCCTGCCGTGCGATAAGAGTCTTCAGACTCTCTACATCAGTAAAATAATATGCTTCATTTCGTGTCGTTTCGCGATTATAAACCACATCATAGGCTATGATGGGACGACCGAAAAACATGGCCTCGACCAACGACGGATTGGTACCTCCGGCACTATGACCATGAATATACATCTCGGCATTGGCCCGCAAAGCATACAATATATCAAGATTATAGATGCCGTTAAGCAGAACGATATTCGGATATTTGCAATACGTCTCACGCAGATTCCGGGCATATTCGCTATGCTTCCAGTTGCCGATGAATACCAGCTTTTTACCACTCTGTGCAAAAGCCTCCAAAGTGACATGACAGTTATTCTCCGGCTCTATCCGACAAACAGTAATCGCATATTTTCCACGCTGCAAGCCATACCCGGTGAGGCACTTGTCTTGAAACTCCTCACTGACCTCGCGTCGCACATGGTCGCCTCCGTAAGCAATAAGAACCGATTCACGGTGATAGGTTTCGGTCACATAATCCTGTATCCCTTTATTATCCGAGATAATCACATCGGCCCAACGAATTGCCATAGTCGTCGAAAAGCGAAGAATCCATCGGGCTACTCGTCCCCACTTGGCACGACGGAACTCCAATCCGTCGATATTGACAACCAAACGCTTACGGCAAAACAACCGGAAGACTGGCAGAAAACTACAACCCGAGGTGCCCAATACCAATACACAGTCATAGCCCCTCATCGACTTGCACAACGACCAAATATCGTACGGGATACTCTGCATACCATTGGCATGCAAGGGTATGTATTTCAAGATGCAACCCTTATAGAACGCTCCCGGCTCCCGAGGAATATCCTTACTGCTGCAAAAAATCGTATACTGAATATCCGACGGACAGTTGTCGCCAATGATATTCTCTACCAGCGTTTCAAAACCGCCATAACTCGCGGGAACACCTTGCGTGCCCACGATTGCTACTTTTTTCATAAAATCAGAGTAAAAAAAGAATCGCTACTAACCTGGCCCGGTAGTAGTTTTCAAATATGGTTAAAATAGTATTCTTCGATTATTTTTCTATACAAGAGACGATATGCTCTATCATCGAACGGACATCGTAGCGTTTCGAACATTTCAACGCATTGTCCGATAAATATACATACAGCGCTTTGTCGCTGAATATCTTCTTTATACAATCGGCTATACGGTCAAGTTCCTGTACGTCGATTTTATAGCCATTATACCCATCCTCCACCAACTCGGCAATGCCGCCTACCGTAGGAACAATGACTGGCAACCCGGCCGACAGGGCCTCCAACGCCGTCAGACCAAAAGTCTCGATAGCCTGGGTCTTGTCGGTCAAATTCAGCACGACAGAAGCCCGATTGTAAAACGGCACCACATCGTTTCGGCGAGGATACACCTCCAGATTTTTCAAATTCTCAATCTTGTTATCCTGCCAAAATGCAGCAATATTTTCGGGAGTTTCATTCAGTACCAATTCAAACGAAATGACGTTCAGTCGTCGAGCCAACTCGATAAACTCCAATGTACCTTTATATCGTTTCAACGAACCGAGCATCAGTACACGCTTCCGCTCAAATGCGGCCTCCGGATTGGGACATAACCGCTCGACAAAGCCACGAGGAACTGCATTCGGAACCACATACACATTCTTCTCCCGCTTCAAAAACGAACGTTGATAAGCCGACACACAAACGATCTCCGAAGCCAAAGCCTGCATGGCTCGAGCCAGTAGCTTATAAAAAGCCCCTTTCACAAAGGCATTTTCGTGATAGTGATATACCACTCGCTTCCCCATCAACCGACCGGCAAGCGCAGGCCCGACCGGTAAGATTGTATTTATATAGAATACAGTATCTCTACCGAACAAATAGCGCCAAGCAAGACAAAAGGTATAGACCTGCACCCACAAATAACGTCCCATCGTAATCAACGGATTATCAGAGAAACGATAGGCATAGCTGCTTATCTGCACATTCGGCCATTGCGACAGGTCACTCAGTGCCCCGTCACCGCGCGAAGTAACCAAATCGATATTTACTCCTCTTTCAGCCAACTCTCCCAATACCAGTCTCAACACCTTTGGGCTACCGCTGTAATCGTTAAAGAGATGGAAACAGACAAGTTTGTTCATATCATAAATCAGAATTTTCCAATTGCTCCAGCATTTTTACCCAAAAAGCCAGACGATTGTAGGTATCACGGCTAATTGTACCCGACTCTCTATTGACATACAGCGACATAACAGCGAGCAAATAGCACTTCAACGAAAACCGATAATCGCCATATATGCCATTTAATCTATTACCATCGGCTTCAAAACCAGCACATATCACATCGGCCGGAAGATGCTGTTCAAAAATGGAGGTTTGAATTCTAAAATGAAAATAATCCAACCGCGGAGGATAAGTAAGCCGGGCATATTCCCAATCAAAGACAAAGAGTTCGCCACCCTTCTCAAACATATTCCACGGTGTGAAATCGGCTTGAAAAGCCGAAAACTCCACTTCACACCCGGCATAATAGTAGCGGACCTCAGCCATAGCTTTTTCGACTATCGAAGCCCCGGGAAGTTGTGACAACCGACCTTCCAGACGATTAAGATCGTAATCAAAATCGGTCTGCTCAAACAACGCAGTCTGTCGAGTCTGCATGGCGAGCCTGTCCAAAAAGCGACTGTGCATCGCCGACCAATGATGTACCACTCTCGAATGAGCCGTTTTTCGCGTAGTCTGAATAAAAACATGCAAACCACAACTCAATGCGCCACAATAGAGACACCTTGGCACTTGGTCTATCCCCTTGTCATGCAGGGTAGAAAGTATCAACCTTTCGTGCTCAAACACCTCACGAATCGCCTCACTTGCGGTTACCTTCACATACCCGACAATACGACTGCCACAACTTACCTGCAAAGTGATTTTCTGGTGCACGCACGGAGTTCCGCAGAAAATAGAAAACTCAGGATTTCGCACCTCGAAAACATGCTCGAGCAGCGCCCGCAATTCATCGGAAAGGGCCAATCGCAATCGCTCGGCATGCAACAGATGCAACACCACCGGATTCCAATAAAGCCACGGCAGCCCTTGCTTGACCAGTTTTCCCTTCGGACCGCTCGGCTGATACAAGTTCATCGCCGTACGCATATTCCGAGCCGGCATCAGCCACCGTTTTCCATCGGCATTTGCAAAACTGAAAAACGGCTCACCTTCACCAAATTTCAAAATTTGCTTCAGTTGCTCGTCGATATTCATCGTTTATCCAATTCAGCAAGCAGTTCTTCCATAAACTGCCCTTTTGCCTCCCAATTAAAGACCGTTTGTATTCTCTTACGCCCGTTTTCACCCATCTGTCTCCGCAGTTCTGGATTTTCCACCAATTTAACAATAGCTTCCGCCATATCTTTGGGCATTTGCTCCGGATTAGTAACAGGCAAGCGAATTGCACAACTATCGTCGGTTGTAATGCTCATTCCAGCCCAATCGAGACAAATAACAGGCAACCCTATTACCATAGCCTCCATTAGAGCCCAACTTCCACCTTCGCGCAAACTTGGAAAAAGAAAAATATCTGCCATCTGAAGCTCTTCCAATACTCTATTGCGAGGCATCTCATCAATAATCTTGACTCTATCCGATAATCTTTGAAACTCAATTTCTGCCACAATCGCCTTTTTCTGCGATCCACTACCGATAATATAATACTCATATTGCAATTCTTCCGGCAGATATTGCAAAGCCCGAACAGCCGATAAAATATTCTTATTGGGCAAAAGACGCCCGATAGAAATAAATCGGATTTTTCCATCTGCTCGCTCTTGCTTTTTATACTTGAAAATATCGCCTTCCATCGCAGTTTCCAAGATAACTTTCACTTTTGACCTAAAGCACCCAGGAATAACTCTTGCAGAATTTTCTGTACGGCACAATATAGCAGAAGCTTTTAATGCTGGAATAAAAATGAAAGGATTCAACAACGAGGTTCCATTCATTACATATCTGAAACTCTGGATAAACCGTTGCTTAGGAGCAAGAAGTTTCAAAAACGATTTCGGTTCACAATCACCTCCACCCACGGGCCCCCAAATAAACGGGACTTTCAAAAAGGGCAGAAATGTTGGCATCCACATACTACCAAACGTCAAGTGCATGGCATAGTCGATATGATTGTTCCTCACAATCATTTTAGCCAATGGGACTATACCTATTTGCCAAAAGAAATAATAGAAATACAATCCTTTTGCCTTATTCTTGAAACGCTTGATAAATCGTGGCGTATCATAATAATAGAAAATGATATTCTCTTTAACGTCTGATGGCAAATATTTCTCAATAACCTCTTGGTTATTGGCTCGCGTAATCACATGAAGTTTATTATACCGTGCCATTTGCAGAACCCAGTTCCAACCAACACCAGGTTCCGACCCCTTCAATGGCTCACATCCGTATGCTGAAACAAGGATTGATTTCATCATTACAATTTTTGGGTAAAGTTGTCAAGAATGATTTTTATAGCATCATTAGCTATTTCCTCTGGTGATTTTGTCGCATCTAAACGACAATAGCGATTACCCAATAAAGATAGTTTTCTGAACTCCTTTAATTGGCGAGAAATTTCTTCTGGAGTTAATTCTTGTTTCCTTTTATAAATCACCTCTGCCGGAGCATCCAATACAAATACAATTCGAGGCTGTACAACTAATCTGGTAAATAATCGCCTTAACCAATAGGGTAAATTAATTCTCGAGCGTCGAGGATCTACCAGAAAATCATAAATATAACGGTCAAAAATAGTAATCTTATCAAATTGAGCACTTTTTCGTAAAATAAGAGGTACACCTATGACATAGTCCAACCAATAATAAGTCATTCTAATAAAAGAACTAACCCTATTCGCTTGCTTAGCCCTATGCGGTTGAGTGAAATTAGTATCTTGCTTCATCACTCCAGCCTTCTCTCCAACAGCGCCCAAATTGGGAAGTAAAAGTGGACGAAAGTGATAGATTCGAGATTTTGATATATCACTAACAAATATTTCAGCTATCTTTATTACCAATTTTTCAATAAATGTCGTCTTCCCTGTTCCGTCAGGAGCCTCTACGACAATCATTTTTTGCACAGACTTAGGACATAAAATCATATTATAAGCTTTTTCTGAATAGAAATTCCACCAACCTAAAATAGTTTTAAACGGATTATTCATAAAAGCTTTTTGTTTCGCTGCATGTGCAATATCTCTCGAGTGAAACACGATTTCTTTGAAATCAGATATTTTTAATTTATCTATTACCCATGCAGCACAATTATGGCCCAATATGCTCCGTAAAATTTCATTTACTTCGTTACCATGCCTTTTATATATATAATCAATCTTCGTGCAATATTTTTCTTTCAATTCTTTACACCCAATAATTTTATATAAAAGGAGTAATACAGCATCGTAATGCTCACATAGCACATTAAATGATTTATACTTTTTCGTATTAGAATATAAGCTATTAAAATCCAATATTTCATACCCTTTATTTGCATACCCTTCTATCAAATCAATATGTATCGAAAAAGAAGTTTGTGAATCAAAACCATAAACACAATGGGCACGCTCATAATCCATCGTATAATAATGAGTTAAACCATATACCCTAAAACATTCTAGTAAAATAGGTAGAATTGATTTATATGATCCTGGAGCAATTATTATATCTACGTCTTTCGAGTTGTTTAATTCAGGCAATCCTTCAAAGTTTCTCAAAATAAAATATTTCTTTTGCTCATTATTCAATGTTTCAACAAACTTGGATAATATATTTGCATGTCTAGATTCCCACTTATATACAGGTTCCATAATAAATTATTTAAGGAAATTACGTATTCTTATTTCTATTCTCTTGGTTCTTTCCGAACCCAACAGATTTATTATAATATTTTTTGCAAATCGTAATACTGGGCGACAAACATTTATCCAAAATTTATTTGTACCTCTCCTTCTTTGTCTCTCTGTTAGCCATGTGGCATTCATATGGTGGATAGTAACACTATCCGCTGTCACATTAAATGTTGTTTCTGAGATCTTTTTAGGATAAAATATAGTACGCGGATATATTTCTATATTTTGAAGTTGCTGTCTAGAATTATTCTTTTGAAGACCCATTGAGACCAAAATATTATCCAAAAGAGTCACATTTGTTGTAAGATTTTCGCTACCGTGACTATCGACAAAAGGTGTTCGATAATAATAATCAAGCATTTTTTTTATAAATGCACTATTTTTACTCGCACCAATAACAGCAGTACCTATAAATGTTTTATTTTCAAATCCTAAAAAAGAATCACAATCCAAAAGCGGATCAAAAGTTTTTAGGACCTCTACATCAGTATCCAGATAAATTCCACCATATTCATACAATACTTTTACTCTAGCATAATCACTTACAAACGCATACTTTTTTTGTTGATATGCTTGCTGTACATATGCACAAGAATTTATATCGATATTATCCTCATTCCATAAAATTATTCTATAATCAGGCAGTAATCTTTTCCAAGTCTCAATACACTTCTTTTCTAATTCTGGCAACTCCTTAGAACCAAACCAGCAATAATGAATGATTTTAGGTATCATACTTCTATTTTTTACAAAATCGCGTAATATTATTATCAATCAAATAATAAAAAAGGTACTATCATCTACTTTAATGATTGTTCTAAAGTAATTTTATAGACTCTTGTAAAAGAGTTATCAACTATTCTTCTCTTGCATATATAGTGGCGATATCCCTATTTTCGCACAAAAATCATCATTCTTATGTATAATATATTTATAGGTAAAAAACAAACATAGGACAAACCATATAATCTGAGAATTAATTCCTCCCCCTATAAACGGGACTAAAATCCATACCAGAATTGATGGAATTTTATCCTCTTTCATAAAAATGATACAAAACGAAAATACCCAGAATAATATAGCTACTATCAATCCAAAATTAATCCACATATAAAACGCACCAGCACTACCTTTTTTTACTGAAGGGAGAGGTGCTATTAGCTCCTGGTCTGCATCTACCCCATGCCCCAGCCAATCATTTACAGTTCCGAATCCTACCTTTTTCGCGCCCTGTATGGTCGGGACTATTCGAAATGATGCACTATGGTCTGCACGAATAATAGCGTCCTCATTTAACGTTACTGTTGCAACCAATATGTTCCGAACTCTCGTCACAGACTTATTTTCCGAAAGAATCGAAAAAATTACGATTAAAGAGACCACAAATAATATAGAAGGGATAAACTTTTTTATATCTATAAATTTAACAAAAACAATCAACATAAAAATGAAAGCAGTGGCACTTCCCATAGTTAATACCGGCCAAAGAAACGCCAACCAAACCCATCGATCCTCTTTTATACTTTGTTTAAATGTATATGCTACATTCATTCTCATCCTTACCGTAATATACATATACATCATTATCGGAATAATACGAGCACTATGTGATGGCTCACTCATGAGAGAGTTGAGTTTCCAAGGCTCTAAAGGCGTATAATTACTCACATTAAAAATAGGTAATCCTGTAAGCACGCAAAACTGCTGTATAATCAACACAATGCAATAAGCAAAAAGTAATCCTCGCAACACCTTAAAAAAATCTTCTCCCGTAAAAGAACTATGATAAAGTACTCGAGCAAAAGACATAAAATATAAACAAAACATGCACGAATAAAGAACCGTACTCCATCGCATTGTCTCCGGATGCAATACCAATGGGAAAAATATCATCATCGTACAAAGCCCTATCAACGGAGCATCTACTCGAGGTATTATAATAGGATACTTCAATAGAAATATAGGAGAAATACACATTACACTTATCAATAATAGATTTCTATTCCCTTCCCCCAACGCAAAAGCAGGCGAAACGGATAGAAATATTATAAATAAGGCTACAACTATTTTATTCCTTGTAAGGATATCCATTTTTTTAATTCAATCGTATTTAGCGACTCCTCGTCCAAATAAATAATCGGACATAGAGTTTTATAGAAAATATACTTATCTTCTTCCCTAACCAGGAGTCTCCACCATAGTGATTTACAAAATAGAGCCGTGATCTTTTCCAATGTTGAAAGCGCTTTACAGGATCACCTTTGGTAGAAGGAATATGCCGATGGATAGCTTGAGCATCTGCCAAATAGTACATCCGTCGACCCACCATTTCTACCTGACGCGATAGAATAGGTTCTTCGCAATAGAGGAAAGGATATTCATCGAAAAATCCTATTTCTTGAATAAAATCCATTCGCACCATCAGGCAACACCCGCTTACCTTGGCACAATAGTGACTGTCTTTATAATTGTCAATAAACTCATACGAGTCAGTTTGCTTCTTTCGAAATATACCATTTACCCAACTGAAACTCGTTACCCAATTTCCATCTCTAACAAGAGGATTCTGATGAATGCCATTAGCTTCCACAATATCACTGCCACAAACTACTATCTCGGGATCTTTTTCCATTGTTGCGACAAGTTTAGCCACATAGTCGGGCTCCGGAAATTCCATATCAGGATTGGCTATCAAGGCATATTTATACCCTCTCTCAGCCGCATATCGAAGGCCTACATTATTCCCGGCATTGTATCCACGGTTTTCAGTACTGGCTATAAAGGTGCAGTTCTGCTCTCGACAAAGAGCTGCGACCTTGTCACCATCCGGTGAACAATTATCGACCAATACCAATTCCAACTCAACCCCCTCCTGCCGTTTCAAAAATGACACACATTTTCGACAGTCTTCAGACGAATTGTAATTGAGTATGACAACGGCAACTTTCATAATCATTTCGTAGAAAGTTTACTTTTTACACGAGATATAAATGCCACATAAATCTCATTTCTGACTATACGAAACAATACAAGATGAGTATATACCACTGTAATAATAATGGCTAATAAAAACGCGTAAAAACGGGATTCTATCAAAGAGATTAAACAGCATATAGCCACGAGTGGTAAAAATGAGACTATATATCTAGTTACCTCTCTCAAAGGGATCGTTATTCCCGTTAATTTCCACACAAAATAGTATGCCGATGAGAAAACGGCTATTTCGGAAAAAGTCCAGACCAGCACAGAGCCAAGACTTTGTAATCGGCCGACCAATAGCAAATTGAATACTAATCCGACGATTCCACCAATTAACGAATTGGTGAAAACTTTCTTATCGGCACGAAGAGGCATCAATAGCTGAACAATCAGAATCTGCTCCAACCCGATAACCAAAATCAAAGGCATGGCAATACGTAACAACGGTATGGCCGGTTCGTACCCCCGACCGGAGATGATAGAGATAATCTCGGGAGCAAAAACTTCAGACAGAATAATCGTAGGGAATGCAAATGCATAGAGTATCGAGAACGATTTTCGTATCATGATTTTTACATCAGCCATATCGTTGGCGGCAAGCATGGCACTGATGCGTGGCATCATTACCAACGTAAATGATGAATATAGAGCCAAAATAATATTCTGAATTTTCGTCGCAGTTGTATAATATCCTACTTGATCGTCATTGGAAACAAACCCCAGATAAACCACATTGAAACTTGTATACAATGTCTGTAAAAGAGTTTGACTACCAAGGAAAAGAATCGGAGATGAATATTTTTTAAAAACTACACGGATTGACTGCCAGGAATAATGCACTAACTTATGGCTATAAGCACTGTTGATAAGTCCATTCAACGCATATAGTCCGACAGTTATAATGAAATATAAGCCATAATCTTCTTTATCTCGGATAAAAACAAAAACAGAAACCACATAGGCTATGCGAACGACAATCGTGCGCATGGTTATATACTTGAAATCTTCCAACCCTTTGAACAGCCACTCCATGGTAAGGGTATTGAATAATATTTGAAAGATTCCGATGTAAAGGAGCTTGCGATATGGAGTCAGTTGGGGTAATGTCTCTATTGCTATGACATATAATACAATTACCCCAAGAGTAAATAAAAGATTCAGTTGGAATATTCCTGAGAATGTTTTATCCAATCTGTCTCTATCGCCCTTGGCCGCTGCTATCTCGCGGATACCCAACGTTGTAATACCAAAAGTAGAGAACAAAGATGCAAATAAGACTACACTCTGGGCAAAATTACATATACCTATGTTGGTTACACCCAAAACCCTCGATACATAGGGATATGTAATGAATTGAAAGAAATATAACGATGTAGTAAGGATACTACTATAAGCTATATTCTTTTTTAATCCCATGGTGTGTCGTATTGAAATCACCTATTCTTATACATCTCCTCGTAATACTTTTCGTATTCGCCAGAGGTGATGTGGTCCATCCATTCCTGGTTGTCGAGATACCAGCGTACGGTCTTCTCGATACCCTCTTCGAACTGGAGAGAGGGTTCCCAGCCCAGTTCTTTCTGCAGTTTGGTAGAGTCGATGGCGTAGCGTTTGTCGTGCCCGGCACGGTCGGTTACGTAGGTGATGAGATTCATATCTTCCCCTTCGGGGCGGCCGAGCAGGCGATCGACGGTCTTGATGACGACTTTGATGATGTCGATGTTTTTCCATTCGTTGAAGCCACCGATATTGTAGGTTTCGGCTATCTTACCCTGGTGGAAAATAAGGTCGATGGCTCGGGCGTGATCCTCCACATAGAGCCAGTCGCGCACATTCTCGCCCTTGCCATAGACGGGCAACGGCTTGCGATGGCGGATGTTGTTGATGAAAAGCGGTATCAGCTTCTCGGGGAACTGATACGGTCCATAATTGTTCGAACAGTTGGTTACGATGGTAGGCATCCCGTAGGTATCGTGGAAGGCTCGCACGAAGTGGTCGCTCGAGGCTTTCGAGGCCGAATAGGGGCTATGGGGATTGTACTTGGTATCTTCGTAGAAGAAATCTGTACCGTAGGCCAGATGGTGCTCGGTCGACGAGGCGGTAGTGGTAAAAGGAGGTTTGATACCCTCGGGATGGGTCATCTCCAGTGCACCGTAGACTTCGTCGGTCGAGATATGGTAGAAGCGCTTGCCTTCGTATTTCTCGGGAAGCGATTCCCAATAGAGTTTGGCCGCCTGAAGCATGCTCAATGTCCCCATCACATTGGTGCGGGCAAAAGTGAAGGGGTCTTTGATAGAACGGTCGACATGACTCTCGGCGGCCAGATGGATAATGCCGTCGACCTGGTATTGCTGCATCAGCGACAAGATGGTATCGAAATCGCAAATATCGGCTTTGACAAACGTATAGTTGGGTTTGTCTTCGATGTCTTTCAGGTTGGCCAGGTTGCCGGCATAGGTCAACTTATCGAGATTTATAATGTGATAATCGGGATACTTGTTGACAAAAAGGCGCACTACATGCGAGCCAATGAAACCGGCACCGCCGGTAATGATGATATTTCTTTTGAAAGTATTCATTTGCTGATAGTTTTTAAGTTAGTCATACACACTCTCAACGAGTCGGTCCAATAGGGAACCGCCACGCCAAAAGTCTTTTTAATCTTGGTTTTATCGAGAACCGAATAGCTGGGACGTACGACCTTCGAAGGGAACTCGTCGCTGTGACAGGGTTGAATGTCGCAACCGGTGTGGCCGGCATATTCGGCTATCATTTTTGTGAAATCGAACCACGAGCATACCCCCTCGTTTGAATAGTGATAGATACCGTCGTTATCGACATATTTGCGATTCTCGACAATGTCGAAAATGGCAAGCGCCAAATCATAGGCGTAAGTGGGCGAACCAACCTGGTCGAAGACGACCTTCAGTTGAGGTTTGGTTGTCGTGAGATCGAGCATCGTTTTCAAAAAGTTCTTGCCAAACTCGCTATACAACCAAGCTGTGCGAATAATGATATGGTGACAGCCCGAGGCGATAATAGCCTGCTCGCCATGTAGTTTGGTTACGCCATAAACGCCTGTCGGGTTGGCCGGTTCGTCTTCTCTACAAGGAGTATTGTTTTTGGTACCTCCAAATACATAGTCGGTCGAGACATGCACAAGCAGTCCGTCGTTCCGGCGTATAGCCTGTGCCAGATTTTCAACGGCCCGAGCATTGAGCAACTCGGCAAACTCACGGTCGTCTTCCGCTTTATCTACATTGGTATAGGCAGCACAGTTGACGATTACTTTCACATCGTTGTCGGTGACCATCTTTTCTACGGCTGCGGCATCGGTAATATCGAGCTCGGCCACATCGGTAAAGATGTAGTTGTCTGCACTGTTCCGGGCCACCACGCGCATCTCGTTGCCAAGTTGTCCGTTGGCCCCGGTTACAAGTATATTCATCTTACTCATACAAATTTTCGTTTATATCAAACGGACTGTCGAAATCGCACAACAAAGGGTGTTTCGTGTCCTTCTCGCTTAAAATTGCTTTATCTGGAGCTATTTGCCAGTCGATTCCCAACGAGGTATCCAGAATACTGATTCCGCCATCGGCCTGCGGAGCATAAAAATTGTCACACTTATACTGGAACACAGCCGTTTCGCTCAATACGGCAAAACCATGAGCAAAGCCTCGCGGGATAAAAAACTGCCGATGATTCTCTTCGGTCAGCTCTACGGCCACATGCTTGCCGTATGTAGGAGAACCTTTGCGAATATCCACGGCAACATCGAGCACACGACCTTTGACACAACGCACCAACTTGCTTTGCGTGTAGGGAGGACTCTGAAAATGCAATCCTCGCATCACGCCATAAGACGACATGCTTTCGTTGTCTTGTACAAAAGAGATTGGACGCACCTTTTCATCGAACTCCTTTTGCGAGAACGATTCGAAGAAATAGCCTCTCGCATCCCTGAAAATCCGAGGCTCTATAATGACAACTCCCTCAATTTCGGTTTTGATTACATTCATAAGTCAATCCAAATTTTCTTTTCCGGTTTGTTCTATCTCGGCAATCACTTTCAGTAAATATTGTCCATATTGATTTTTCAACATCGGTCGGGCTACCTCTTCCATTTTCTCGCGTCCAATCCAGCCCTTCCGATAGGCGATACCTTCCAGACAGGCTACCTTCAACCCTTGTCGTTTCTCTATCACTTCGACAAAAATAGAGGCTTCGGCCAATGAATCGTGGGTACCGGTATCGAGCCAGGCAAAGCCTCGGCCCAAGGTCTGAACTTTCAATTTCTGTTCTTGCAAAAACACTTGATTGACTGTGGTGATTTCCAATTCGCCACGAGCCGACGGCTTTATATTCTTTGCCACATCGACCACCTGGTTGGGATAGAAATAGAGCCCCACAACGGCATAGTTCGATTTCGGATGCTCGGGTTTCTCCTCAATCGACAAGCAGTTGCCATTGGCATCAAACTCAGCTACGCCATAGCGCTCTGGATCGTCGACCCAATACCCGAAGACTGTGGCTTTACCTGCTTGTTCGGCATTCTCGACAGCCTCTTTCAGCAACTTGGAAAAACCGGTTCCATGAAAGATATTATCGCCCAAAACCAAGCATACCGAGTCGTCGCCAATAAACTGCTCACCGATAATAAATGCCTGTGCCAGTCCATCGGGCGACGGCTGCTCGGCATATTCAAACCGTACACCATAATCCGATCCATCACCCAACAATCGCTTGAAGCCTGGGAGATCGTAAGGCGTAGAGATAATGAGTATTTCTCTGATTCCCGCCAACATCAACACCGATATGGGATAATAAATCATCGGTTTGTCGTAGATAGGCAACAACTGTTTGCTAACCCCTTTCGTAATGGGATAAAGTCGCGTGCCGCTTCCACCGGCCAATACAATTCCTTTCATAGTTTTCTTATATATTCATTATTTAATATGCAACAACCATTTTATGGTATGAATATCAGTTCCCTTATAATTATAAAATCCCCTCTTTTCGAGCTGTTCGGCTGTTGCTTGAACCTGTTTTCCATACAATCCCGTCAAAGATGGCAAATTGAGTTGAAACTCCACCCCCATCTCTTTCAGCCGTCGATAATCTCGATTGCCCATATACACATATCGCTCGGGATGTGCCAATACCGGATAATACCCCTTGGACTTGATACGCTCCAAGGTCTCATACAGATTCATCGGCGGATTGAAATATGAGGTCTCTACCAGTAACCTGTTACCGGCATCTCCAATGGGCAGCAAATCATTGCTTTCCAATCGTTCTTCAAAAAGATGGTCGAGCATGTTCTCGGCAGCCAGATGAAGAGCAACCGGTCCTGGATAGGCCTGCTGCAATTCGGCAAAGCGCTCCTTCAAACGCATGGTTGTGTTGGGTATGTCCTCCATGATATGTGGGGTAAGCCATACGGCTTTCACTCCCAGCACTTCGTACTGCTGCAATATTGCCAACGACTCTTCCATGGTCTGTACACCATCGTCCACCCCCGGCAGAATATGACTATGCCAATCGGTAAGTCCGGCAAATATGCCACTTGCCTTTAATGAAATCCGTTTCTTAAAGGGCCACATTGTTCGTTCTATTCATCCACTCCTTCCGAATGGAATCTAACCATACAGTCTTCCCCAGACTTCGTGTTATTCTTCGTCCGATCCATAGTGGTAACCATAGCCATAACCGTAGTGATAGCCATATCGATAACCATATCGATAACCATACTTATTGGTATTCGACTCGGTACCATTGAGAATCAAAGCCATGTTTTTGAGCTTCTGTTCGTCATAGAGGGTCTCCAACTCGGCAAGCATACTGCGCTCGAGCAGTCCGGCTCGTACAACGAAGATAGTTCGATCGGCCAGCTTTTCTATAATCTGTGTATCGGCTACCAATTCGATAGGCGGGCAATCGATAAATACATAATCGTATTGAGTTCGCACACTGTCGATTACCTGTTTCAGCCGTTCATTAAACAGCAATTCGGTCGGGTTGGGAGGAATCGTACCCACCGGCAGAATATCCAGATTCTTATACTTTGTATCGTTCACGATGATAGCGGACAACTGTGATACCCGACCACCCAGATAGTCACTTAATCCCAGTTTAGGAGAATTGACATAAGCCGAAGTAGACCCATGGCGCAAGTCTCCGTCAATAACCAGTACACGCTTGTCCTTGATAGCCAGACTCACCGCGATATTCATCGTCAGGAACGATTTGCCACTACCGGGATTGAACGAGGTCAGGATAATCACATTTCGATTCTTATCGCTACCGGTCATAAACTCGAGGTTGGTACGCAACACCCGAAATGCCTCGTTGATAATATCGCGGCTCCCCTCTTTGACAACAACCGATTTCGGTCTGGACACAGTCCTTTTGAACCAGCCTTTTTTCTTGTGCACACACAATGGTATCTCCCCAATAAACGGGATGCTCAACGACTCCAAATCTTTTCTTCCTCGTAGCCGCGTGTTCATCGTTTCCCGCATGAAGACAATAATAATCGGTATCAGCAACCCCACGGCAAAAGCGACCAACAGAATATTCTTTTTTATTGGCGCCGTCGGATTCAGACTACCATGAGGGGGCGTAACGATACGGGTATTGTATGCCGTAAAGGCCTGAGACAATTCATTCTCCTCTCGCTTTTGCAACAAGAAGAGATACAAGGCCTCTTTCACTTTCTGCTGACGCTCTACCGAGAGCAGATATTTGGCCTGAGTCGGGTTAGCTGCAATACGTGAGGTGGTTTGCTGCTCGGAATATTGCAGACTCTTTATCTGTGCATTCAAGGTCTCAATCTGGTTGTCTATCGATCCTATTATAGCTTTGCGCATGGATTTCAGAGCCTGGTCCATGTCTACGACCAACGGGTTATCGGTGCTACTGTTGGCGACCAGATTGTTGCGTTGCAGCAACTGCCGGTTATACTCCGATATTTGAGACTCGATATTGCCATTATCTATTCCCGAATTGGCCGGCAACAACTGGCTTTTGTTCGCGTCGTTGGCCAGATAGTTCCGTATATAACGGGCCATATATAATTGATTGTTCAAAGCAAGAATCTGAGAGTTGGTCTCACTGCTTTGCATCATATACATGTTCGATGCAGCCTGAACATCGGGCAACAGATGCTCCGACTTGTACGACGATATGTCCTCATCGACATTCCCCAATTCCTGTTCGATTACCCCCAATCGCTCATTGATAAACATAGAGGTACTGACAGCAACCTGATTCTTGTCCTTGACCCAATTCTCGTTATATACCGAGATTAACGTATTCAGTACATCCTCGGCACGTTGTGTCGACAAGTCCTTAAACGACAAGTCTATGACCGATGCCTTTTCATTATTCAACGATACCGACAAATTGGCCGAATAGGCATTCACGGCACTGTATAAGGTCGATCTATCTACATAGAGGGTGCACGGGGCATCGACATAATTTGCCGTAGCATTCACCACCATACGCCCCAGCGGAGTGGCAATGGTATCGGCCAAGGTTCCCGTAATCTTATCGCTCTTCATATCGTCGCCGTTTCGAGTGAAATCGGACAGACCAAACGATCTTCCCGGACGTATCTCCACCGTAAAGCTACCCGTCTCGTCCTCGGGGAGGTCGCAAAGCGTAACCGTCACTGGCAGATTTTTTCCATAAGCGACCACCCGATGAAATTTACCCGGCAAATAATAGGTCGTCCCCAACTGCAGGCGCTTGACCACCTCGGTCATTACTGCCGGAGACTGGAATGCCAGCAACTCGTTGTTTACATTCGTACTCGACTGAAAAAGGCCAAACTCCGAAAAGGTCTCCATACCCGACGAGATGGAATTGCCTTTGGAATCCTCCTTAATCAATACCGATGCCGTGCGCGTATAAACCGAAGGGGTACGCAACAGATACAACACCGCTATACCACAGGTCACCACGAGCGATATAACGAACCATTTCCATTTGGCCAGACACAGGTAAAACAGGTCTTGAATGCGCAAAAAATCATCTGTCTGCTTATTCTTGGTAGTATCTTTATTGATTGCCATATCAAAATTTTATTTTACGATTAACACGGTAATAGTAGTCAACAGCGAAGCCAACGATATCCAGAAAGAGGTAGAACGAACATTATTACCGTTGACTGTCGATTGTCTCGCTCTCACCGAATTAGGCTCAACATATACGACATCGTTTTGCTGCAAATAGTATACGGGCGATGTGTAGAGGTCCTCTCCCGTATTTATATTCACTCTATAAAATACCTTCGTACCATTCTCTTCACGCTGAACCAAAATGTTGTCGCGCTTCCCATAAATAGTCAAGTCTCCGGCCAAGCTTAGGGCCTCCAACAGCGTCAATCGGTCTTTGTCGATGCTGAAACGTCCCGGATGGGCCACTTCACCCAATACCGATACCGTCAGGTTCATAAACTCGACCGTCACAACAGGATCTTTCACCAGATTCTTCTCCATCAACTCTTTCTTTATGTATGCAGCAATCTCGGCTCGGGTCATCCCCTCTACGTGTACATTGCCCAATACCGGGAAGTCGATATTTCCCTCGTCATTGACAGTATAGCCCGAAATGCCTTGACTTGTATTGTTGTTACTCGTCATCCCAATCTGACGGGTAATGACCGGGAGATTGAACAGATTGACCAGTAACTGATCTTTGCTATTCACCAGAATGGAAATCTTGTCACCTGGTCGGATTCGAATCTCCATCGGTTCCGATACCGTCTCCGCAGCCCCGGGTTGCACGTTTTGAAAATAGGCGACCTTAGGCGTTGCGCAAGAGATCAACATCAATGCGGTCACAATCGAAAAGACGACGTTTTTCTTTTTCATACTATTATGCGTTTGATTGTAGCTTTTTGATTCGACGAGACAATCCGATATTTACCAAAGTCCATATTGCAATATCTATGACCAGTAAAAGATTGATTTCTATATACTTCGACAACAAAATATTACCTAAGGTAAAAAGAAGAGAGACCGCAATAATCAATATCATCACGGTTCGTTGCTTCATACCGATAGCTATCAGTTTGTGATGAATGTGGTTTTTGTCGGGAAGGAAAGGATTTTTCCCATTTCTCACCCGATGCAGATATACCCGCACCACATCGAAACAAGGAATTATCAACGGCGAAAATGCCAATATCATTGGATTCAATATCTTTCCACCCTCATCGGCTCCACACTGAACCAACCGGATACTCAGGAAACAGAGCATCATCCCAATAGTCAGACTACCGGTATCGCCCATAAATATCTTTTTATGATGTTCTACCTTGCCGAATACGTTGTAATAAAAGAAGGGCATCAACACTCCCAATGTAGCAAAAGCCAGCATGGAATAGATATATTTTTCAAACAAGAAAAAGATAACACCATAGAAAAGACAAGCTATGCTACACAGACCCGAAGCCAATCCATCGATACCATCAATCAAATTGATTGCATTGATAATAAAAACAGTAGCCAGTACCGTCAACAAATACCCAATCCATGCCGGGAGTTCATGTATACCCAATATTCCGTTCAAATCGTCGAGATAGACCCCGCCGGCAATGAGCATGACTCCACACAAAACTTGTACAAAAAATTTAGCTCGATACTTCACCCCGATAAGATCGTCGGCAATGCCAACCAAATAAAGTACGATAATCGAGCAAAATCCAAAGAAAAGAGGTTGAGCATCTTTACCAATCTCCAATAAAACTTCGGTATGCCCCACCATCATGTCTATTCCTAACAGGAGAAAAACCGAGAAAAAGATCACCGGTTTAAATGCAATCCCTCCTAAACGAGGCACCGCACCTTGATGTATCTTTCGTTCGTCTGGAACATCGAACAACTTTCGGCGAAAAGCAATTAACAAAATTTGCGGAATAACAATCCCTGCCAGAAAAACGCACAGCACAAAAACCAAGCTCACGTTTATAATCCATAAATCTGTGTTTTGTGTAAAATCGGCCATAACCAACTTATAAAGTTTTTGATAATCCCCTATGAAAATTTATGTCCCAATTAACTATCCTCTATCTCCATGCGATACCATGTCCAGTATTGCTCGGCAACAATCTTCGTCCCCACTATGACTTTATGGTCCTGATAATCGCGACAAAATATATGTTTCTCTCCATATTTTTGCAATTCATCGTCCGATATGCAAACCATGATTACCGGGAAAGGATATTCTGCAACTCGCAATATGGAGGTCTGGGTATCCTTAAATAACCGACAAAGCAAAAACGCCGATTCGTCGAAAGCAACCCAATAGTCACGCATCTTATACAAATAGATGTATTGCCGGTTGTTTCGTTCCCTATGTATAATTCCAGGAATATAGCCGGCCAGCTGCCTCATAAATTCGAGATTAGAAATATTGTCAGTTGCAGAACCATTCATAGCCATAACCCGGACCTTTCTGAAAAATACTTATTGAATCGCAACTTATTCACACAGCTCAATATACTCCGAACTAATTTCAACCCCCACCGAAAAGAAATTAGGCAATTCGACCAACAGACGTTTGGTTTTAGAGCCTCGTACGGTCAGCAAGGTGCCTTTATAGCCATCCAAACCTCCTCCTATAATCTGTATCGTGTGCCCATACATAGCCGGTGTAATCTCCTCGGGTAAGTAATACTTGGGATTATCCGAAGACTTCACAGCATATATGAATCGCTCCATATCCCTGTCGCGTACAACCATGGGACGACGGACCCCCCCTTTTTGATAGCGGAATTGCAGGGTAGGAATCTTTTGGACGATTGCCTCTATCTCACACGCTTTACCGTGGACAAAAAGAAGATCCTGTATAAAAGGGACCTCTTCCCGCACTCGACGACCATGCGAAATTTTCAAAATCCGCTTCAGTGGCGTAAAGACTTCACACGGTTCATCGGCAAGTTGTTTATAGGCCGGTATCTTGGCATTAGGACGTTTAAGGTCACGCATAACAAACCAATACTTCTGCTCATTATTCTCAGATAAAGAGCGCCCCTCCTCTGGCCTCTTCGATCCATTTAACGACTCGGTCAATTCTTTTCCCATATTGAGTTCAGAGCAAATCTTCTAATCCTGCATGATACATTTTATCGTTGTATTTCATGCAGTTACAGACACATAGACCATAAGTTCGGGGTGAATCCCCTTTTTTGCCCAATCTTTCCATCTACTGTTCAAAAGATGTTGTACACCTTTATTGTAGATTATTACAAATTAACATATCACCCAC
>ULJY01023095.1_pt1 | contig 24192 bp, 40 predicted proteins | sample 1951011 | NCBI WGS metagenome assembly ULJY01 (sample SAMEA4835486, study PRJEB28245) | human gut metagenome | biome: gut microbiome; material: fecal sample | place: Denmark | collected 2008 | reverse complement strand
AGGTAGGTTAGCCATGAATGTTAGTTTGTGATGCATTGCTAACCATAGCATACGCATAATACCTTCATTCTTTAAACCTTGTCCTCTTTGAACATCTAAGGTGATGGTTTCATTAGGAAGAACAATCTGAGTCTCACGAGTAATCAAGCGGATATACACTGCGAGTTGCAAACACTTCTTTGGACTAATACTCCACAATTTATACATATCCTTAGCTACCTCAGAATATTCACGAGGAGCTTTGAAATTTGCAATCATTGCAAAGTTATCCACAAATGCATCATTACTAGTGCTATACTTCTTAGCACCATTACCACTCACAGTCTCCGCAGACACTTTCAATCCTGCCTTAACAAAGGCATTTTCTTGCGCAGGAGTTTCAGTCTTGTACAGACTTTTCTTCTTCTTACTAAATTCCATTGTTTATCTCTTAATTTATAATTAAATTGAGATAATTATATAGCGTGTCTTTACCTACATAATCTATCCTTTTTTACTATCACAATAAAAACAATCACTCAGCTACTTACATGGCAAATGAAAGATATAGCTGAGTGAAAGGTCGAAAATGGAACTGACGACCTACTCTTGTATTTTGCTTGACCATTAATCAAAATATTGTTAAACATTTAGATAATTTACAAGAGACATAAGGATTTTCTCCTTACATAATTCATTGAGGAGTTGCACCTCATCCTCCCACTTTGGCAGTGGGCGAACACCTCTTATTCGTATGAACTAGGTTTCAACTTTTATTTATACACGTTTAAGTCAACTATACGTGCGCACATATAGCCTAACTCATCAGGTCAGTTTCGTGTCTCGCAGTAGGAATTACCCCACAACAGTTATGTTTACCAATTTGGAAGTCCCTCTCTCTAACCCATGTATGAGAAGATATTCAGGCATTCCAGGTATTTCATGTCCAGTTTCACTCATAGCTTTATAATCCTCATCAACTGAAAGATTATAATATCTAAGAGTAGCTTCCACAGCCTGATTATACTCATCAGGATATTCATGGCACGCATTTACACACGTGCCATTAATTGGGTCAATGATTTGAATGTATACTCTTTTCATAATCCAGCAACTTTGAGATACATAGTAAACCACGCTTCGATACTATCCTTGGGTTCTTCCCAAGTATCAGCCTTCTTTCGCAGTCTAACTACAAATTTATTAAAGGATATACCCAATCTATCTCTAGCCTTATCCCATGCAGTTGAATGGTCTCTGACAAATACTGAATTAGTATTCAATATCTCCGAAATCAAGATAAGTTCTTCCATCAACTCTTTACCATGAGAGATAGCTTCCTCTGTTATTACTAATTTACCAGAGTTAAAGGCATTTCGCATAGATTGTCTGGTCCTTCCAGATGCTAGTATACACAAAGCAGCCTGGATTGAATATACGTTAGCCAGCTTGAAGACTGATGGATACGAATCCATAAACTCTTTAAGACGAACATATGCTTCCTTTCTCTCATAGACATATGAATCTAACCTATCGTTAGCTTTCCATCTATCTTGAGTATTATTGATAAGACGAGCTGTTCCTAATGAATCATCATCTCTATACATATATACTCTGAGGGTAAATGGAATACCTCTTTCTATACACTCCAAAGCTGCAGCCAATCTATGATTACCTTCAGTTACAAATCTGTAAGGTAAAGCTACTAATATTGGAGGAATGTATACGCCTTGTTTGTATGCTTCCACTAAGGATTCTACTTTCTTAGCCTTTATAGGTCTGTTGCCAGGCAGCAATCGTAAGGCTTTGACTACTTCCTTGTTCTTCTCAGTGAGTACATAAACACTCTCTGTAGCAACATTTTTAATTTGTTTTGCAAAATCAAAATTTTCCATAATTCTTTGTCGATTAGTTATACAATGTGGACCTAAGCAGAGTCGAACTGCTGTCAAAACCATAATAGGCCCAATTGCTAGTCTTTCCTAGCAGTCATTGGTATTGCAACCAAACACTAAAACGGTAAATCCGTTATGTGTTTATACTTACAAAACTCATAGACACGCACATTAGTAATCTGCGCATCTTCTACAGCTTTGAGAGTTCTCTCGTAATCCCAACAAGTAGTTATTATTCTCTCAGGTTCACAGAGGAACCATTCCTTAATAATATCTTTGTCAGGTATTGGCTCATCAATAGTCCATTCCCATTCTTGTTGTAATCGTAAGTCATAGTGATGAAGTATCTTATACTCGCCCCTACCAAACAATTCATCAAGTAGGTAATGCATTAATAAACCACTTATAGCATCACATCCACAGAAGATAATCTTCTCCTTAGAATGTAACGTCCTTAGTGCATAATCCTTTGGCATATTACTTATACTTTTTAGCAAGCAGTTGGCGGAGCTAATACACTTCACAGTGGACTAACTCCTTGATATTTATCTCCAAAACCTTCTTTAGTTGTCTTCTCCCTTTCTACGGAGTTTAGATACCATGATAGCTGCTCCAAGAAGAGATTTGAGTTCCTTAGGCATATTCTCAAGAATTTCCTTAACAGGATTCTCATCATCCTCTTCTTTACGGTTCTCTAATGCAGCCAGTACATCAGTTACTAACTTGGCATCTTCCGTAGAGATTGAAAATGTCTCACCACCGAATACTGATGCTTCCATTCTTTTAACATTAACATAAGCAACATCATTGCCATCAATGTTAAATATGAAAGCTCCGCAGTCTTTGCATTGCTTTACTTTGAGTTCTTCAACTACACGTCCAACGTAAACGGGTGCTTTGCCTACTGCAAGCAGGGCATACGGTTCGAGAATATCAGATAACTTGCTTATTAATGATGGGTACTGTTCTTTAGTTCCATTCAAAATTGCGTCAATCTTTTTCATGCTAAATCCTTATTTTTAAGTCGAATAATAAAAATGCCTAATAACACACATAGTACTAGAGGAATCCATAAAGATGCTCTAGTACATTGCCAGCCTAAGTATCCTACCATAAGTAGGAATACAGCCTTAGTCAACCTTGCTTTCCACATACTTATCAAGATTAGTACGAGACAGCAGGATACACACGTTCCAATCCAAGTTGGATTCTACACACAATTCCTTGGCTGACTTGATGTATTCGATAGCATCATCCGTTACAGCCTTATGTTCTTCCTCAGTTATTTTACCAGCATTAAGCTTTTTGTCGGCTTGTTCAACGATAGAAGCCATTTCAGCAACAGAATAGGCAATTACACCTAACTGAATGTCTGGGTTTAATACTTGAGCACGATTCACCAATTTGTTCTTTTCAATTTTCATTGTCGATTAGTTATTAAATTAAACAATATGACCAATTAGTTTCACCTATTAATAGGTTACTTATAGCATCGCCACGTAAAGGCTTAGTCATGATGCCAACCCCTTCACGGGGTATGGAATTATATCCATCTAAAATGAATAATTATGCAGAAGATTGCATTTTACACCTAAAACTATTGCATCAATCCGTATTGCAACAATTAAGCACAAATACTTATATTCATAATAGACAATATTGTTTTAATGCTTCTTCTGGAGTTGCTCCTGACTTCATAAGTTGGAGTACTTCATATTGCAGATTATACTTGGATGCGATTTTCACAGCTGATTCTTCTGTCATTTGACGAAGAAGTTTCTTTATTCTTAGTTTAATCGGATTGCTCATACTATTAGGTTTTAATCTATTAAAGATTCCATATATAAGTTGCGAGAAGCAATATTATATGCTTCTTCATAACTTAAATTTGGATTTTCTATTCTCAGTTTTTGGATTTCTTCCTCCAGCACATCCTCGTAAGAACGTGCTGGACTTGGAATATTAACCAATACTTTTATGTTGTTCGTCATAATACTCAGTTTTAAGCATATTGGCGATACCATTTAATACATAATGTGGAACATTACCGCATAGCTGAAACCACGGCTCACCTACCTCATTGGTAGTATAGATAACAGCCATTCTGATTTTATGAATTTTAATGACTCTAGGACGTCTGTCCTTAGTTGATAAATCATTAAATTGATTCAAAAAAGCATAGAATGCATCTGTATCATCGGGCATATCACACCAATTTGAAGATTTATCTTCCTTTAAAAATGGCTGACATGGAATGATGGTTTCAGGTTTACTGATTTCCTCTGCATTAGGCAATGAATAGAATTTACCTTTAGATTTAGCAATGATTGATTTGTTGCTAGGAACGTAGAAAAGTTTCATAATTTAATCCTCCAATTATAGGTTATACGATTAGTTAGAATTTGCCGTCTGTTCCGAGCTGCCAACCTGCGTTACGATACAGATAACTAAGAGTGCACCCTTAGTACAGACTAGATTTAAGTGCAAGTCTGCATACACACCATACGTTTTTGAAGTGGTGTCATGGCTAATTCCCACTTTAGTTTACCTACAACCATACTTGGTGCTCTGAGTATCCACGCTTTTATGTACACTATTAAACGCTTCTTCTTATACCAAGTGAGCACAGGTCTTCAGTTACTCGATTCACAGTAATCAACCTAAGCACTTGTACTTTCACCTATTCTCCTCACGGAGAACCTGCCTTAATTATGGATAAATGGTGCTAGCTATTAAACTAGCACCCATTACGTAGGTTTATTGTTCTTTTATATATTTATTATAATCCTTGACCATTTGATTGAACTTGGCTCTTATGGAGTCTATTTGAGCATTGTAGGGAACAGTGTGAATTTCATCCCTCCTGTTAATACATTCCTTAATGGCTACTATACTCTCTTGGAACGACTGCAGTTCCTTTTCTAGACTGAATATGCTGTCTTTGAGAGTGTTCATATTTGCAGTGTTACGGTCTGGAGTTGGAATTTTAGATAATAAGTATAACCATCCATTAGTCTTTAATGCTGTCATTCTCCTCTTTACATCAAGACTATGTATGATTCTGCCATCTCTAGCTTCAAAGTCATCCTCATTGGTATATATTAATACACCTTCACGATACACTTCAACTTGTACAGTTACGAGTTCTGGTAGTGAGAAAGTTTTGGTATTTAAAGTAAATCCAAACTCTTTCTTTAATCTCCTCTCTATAGTAGAGTTTATTTTGTCCAGTTTGTAGTTGAAGAGTCTTTTTATATGGTCTTCGATAGTCATGTCTGCAATCTTTATCTCCTCCTGCTTACCAGGTTGAAAGTTGGGCTGAGATAGAATATAATTGCAAGCCAAGTCTATGAGATACAACTCTGCTAATGTATAATTATAGCAGGTAACTCTTAATGAGGTAAGAACAGAATTATTTATTAATAGAGTTCTGATTCCTACTCCTTGTACCAGTTTTATGTTGTATACACTGTTTAGGTATCTCAAAGTAGACTTGCTTCTACAAGAGACATTTTTCTTAGGTATGCACATAATAGTAGAAAGCTTTTCCGCTATTTCGGATTTATACTTCTCTGTAAGAGGATGCATATCATCCCAACTTAGTTGAAGTGCTTTTTCTATATCTCTAGGTAATTGTAAGATGTTCATTATGAGATTGATTTGCGATTAGTTTAAACTTGCCTATCCTTTACAGCGATAGGCGTTCTGTATAGGGTTAAAGACCTTTGGCTGATAGTAAAGAATTAATTACATTTTTACTATGCTCTCTTATATCTTTATCTTCAACTTGGTCCAAATGATATTCAATATATGCCTTGTCAATTATAATGCCAGCACCAATACGAAATGCAGTGTCAGCAATAAGACTCATAAGGTCATTTATTTCTTTTGTTGTCATTTTGTGAAGTTTTAAGTTATTTTCCAAAATAATATTGAAGTGCTTGCATCAAATTAGCATCTTGGCTGTCAAAGTCATTAGTATGCTCTGCTGCATATTCTAATGAATCCATACACCTAAATGCTTCTTCCATGCTATCAAAGGTCATATCATGTATCGTTGATGGTATAATAACCTTATTAGCTACTGCTCTACCATAACGTAATGATAATGATGTTGCTTTGCCATTATCCAATAGGGATTTCATAAATTCCTCCTGCTGAGGAGTAAGGAGTAAGTCACTACTCTTATTCGTAACTTGTCCAAATTTGTTTATTCTCATAAGAAGTAATGCTTTATGTTTAGTCCTTGAATACACATGAAAGTACTCCTACCAAGAATATACAAAATAAAAGGAAATAAATGAGTATATCCATGTTATTACGATTAGTTGATTTAGTTATTGTGACGCCTAGTTAAAGGCGTTTCGTCTTAATTTTCAAAGACTCGTCAGACAATTTCCTAAATTTGGGATTAAATAGTGTAAGAGAACACAACAAACCATTAGAAAAGTGTATTCTCTTACTTAGTCCTTAACCAGTCCCATTTGAATGTTTGGAAAATTTGGAATTTGGTAGGACTTTGTGCTGCTCCCCATGCTCATTCCTTACTCTGTTGCTCTCGTTGTGCAGACTCAATACAACATAGTTCAAGATAGCATATACATATCCTACTTTCTGTAACAGAAAGAAACATGTATCATACTTAGGAACATCTAGGTTAGGTAGAACTGAGTAGATGACAGTTCCTGCTCTGAGGATTCTGTCACCTACTAATTCACCTTTAACGGTTACGGTTATGCGAGGTCGATTTTGAATACCCATTGATTACCCAATGTTCTAGTACCATTAGCTCTCTGTCGCATGGTCTGTACTGATTGGATTTGGGAGATTTTCAACTTCTTACCCGCAATGCTGTTCAAAGCTGACTCAGCATCTGCCGATTGTTTCCAAAGGTCAACGGCTGTACCCGTAGCAATCACAGCAGGCAGATTATTTCCAGCAGCGTCCTTTGCTCTTGTGCTATCATCATTGTAAGGTACAACAGCCTTTACGAATGAACTGAGATACAATTCTTTCGGCTGACCAGCAACCTCAACAAAGATACCAGGAGCAGGATTGCCATTGAACTTACGAATGAACTTACAAGCTTGCAAATCTTCACCAGAAGGAATTTCAAATTCATCCCCTTCAGCAAACATATTGCTACCATCATTCACACGTACTTCGATGTTTGCAAAGCTAACACCATTACCTACTTGACCACCAGCAACCTTCACTCTCTGGAGTGCAGTTGCAACATTCTGACTTAATGCCATAATACTTAAATTTTTAAAAAAAAGTTAATCTATTCCCAAGCTAGTTAATTGTTCCTATACCGCCTCTTGGGACAGACAAATATAGAAGAGAGTGTTTAAGGTACACTCTCTAAACCTTTTGGGATATGTAACGTTCCCCTAACGCATACGTTCTATCACATAATTCATAGGAGTATGAATCCTACTATCCCATCTCATAAGTACGATGAGCTGTACTATAACTTGCCCGCTTTTAATTACGTCCCTTGGGCTTCAGGACAACCAAGGATTTTTAAAAGAGGAACTATCCTCTCACCTTGGACTGGTTGTTTTTAGTCCATAATAAATCCATTTCAAGTTAATACACTCTTGGTTGGATTATTTCCAAAAGTGTATACCAATACAATAACTCAGTATTGGCACAATACTGTAGGCGTTATACATTTAGGCTATATTATAAGTTTTATAGTTAGGCTATATTGTTATTATATAATAATAGAGGGAGATTATTCTCCCTCTTTAATTAAATATGGTTTGATAACAGCATATTCTCTATAGCTGATTTGCTCAATAGTCTTAGGTTGACCATCACCCCAAACAATGATTTTTACGTCGCAAAGTCTTGCTTTGAGTAACTTTGCTTTGTAAACTCCTTTGATTATTTTTTCTAACATAGTTTTATGCACTTAATTCGTGTCGTGCGCAACTTTATGTTATTGTAAGTTAGTTAAGCATGAATAAACAGCGTTTTTGTATTCTTTCAGAAAGCTATCAATCCCCATATAATAAGGAACATTGAATTTCTTTGCGTCTTCTACAAAGTCCTCCCAAACTAAATATTCCGCTATTAATGATTTGCGGTTATCTGGGCAAAACACGTATCTATTAAATTGCTCATGTAACATTGACCAACCACGTGACTGAACCCCATAAAGTTCAAATAATAGGTCATATCTTTCTTTAACGTATTCTTTTGTCATAATGTTTAAAATTGTGGGCACTATGTTTCAAGTGCCCTTATTAGTATTTAGTTGTTTGAAATAATCTCTTTGTATTCTTCTAAAGTGATTAACACGCCACAATATAATATATAGGTATTCATATCTTTTTATTTTTGATTGTTAGTAACTTAGTTATTTGCTATGATTTCTTTGTATTCTTCAAATGTGATAAGAACTCCGCAATATAAAACGTATGTAGTCATAATTGTATATCTTTTTTAATGATTATTCTAATTTAATGTAAGCAGTTTAAAGACTTGCTTAGGTCTATTTGTTTACTCTGCAAATTCAAACCCAATTAAAGCGGCTGGAACCTCAAAAGGTCTGCCCGTTTTAGTCGGAATTGAACGTGCATAAACTTGTCTATGGCAAACTAATTCTTTGCCCTTAGCTAAGGAAACAAACATTTCGCCCAACTCTTTGTTAGTTGTTTGCGCGGTTAGTTTATCCCTTAATTCTTTTGAAATAGTGGAGTTATTAACAACTTCCACCGTTTCACCGCCTTTGCGTTCAAATGCCTTTTTCAACAAGGTAGAAAGCCAAAGTTCTTGCTCATTGCCTTGCTCATCAATAAGCAAAGCAACAACACTAACACGATTTGAACTTTCAGACCTTGCAAAGCAATATCCTTCCGCCGAAAGTTTGAACTTTCTACCCTCTTGGTATGGTGAAAGGTCATCATTCGGAACACTGGCTTTTTGGTTTGCCAACTGATTGAACATTGCTTCATTGTCTTTGTTAATTCTTGTAAAACCTTCTAACATGGCTTTAATGTTTTGACACATTGGATGCCTTTTTCATCCGCTAATGGTTTATTCAGTGGTTGTGTCAATTCCACCTAACGACAAACCGTTTTCCCTCTGCACAGGGAGCTACGCTTTTGTCGCTAACTTTATGTAAGTGTTATAAATTTAGGCTTGATTTTTCTAACGAAACCCCCAGGGGGTGTTTCGTAGAACACTACCCTCCCTCTCGTCTTTTCTACCTATTTCCATTTTCCAATTTCAACTATCACACAGTTTACACTAAAATTTGCAATTCGCGAATCGCGAATTTGACATTTATCAGCCAATAAAATTAAATTTCTAATTGACTGGTCACCTCAATGGGGAGGGGGTGTATTTTTGGAGTACCTAGTACCTGAGTTCGCCTATATTAAGTATATTTAAGTATAACTCATTAGGTAATCTATTTAGAATGTATTATCTTTGTATTACCAAACAATAAGGAAGAAATAACGTATTAATTATAAAATTTTGAATTATGGCTAAAGAAGTAAAAGAAATTGTAACAACAGAAGAAGGTTGTAAATGTCAGTGTGGTTCTTGCGAACCTAAAGAGGATTCTATTGTATGGGGTAAGGCTATGGTGGCTAAACTGACAGTATTAGATAAAATCATATCAGGACTAGAGAATGGTGCTAATATTGAGCATTGTCTAACACTATCTAATATTTACAGAAATCTATGCAATTAAAAGCTATACTTGATAAGTATGATGTTATAGAGGCGCAAGTACTCTATAATAAGGCAGTAGAGCTACTACAGCTCATTAGTGATGAAGAACTAGAGGAGATATTTACTAAATATCCAGCATTGTTCTCTAAGATTACTAATGTTCACCTTACCCATGAACAGCTACTAAGGGATAAGCAATCTATTAAAGATGCTATTGATGTATTTATAGAGACTATTGAATCACGAAACCTTACTAAGGATGAATTTGATGCAATGACTCTAGATGATATTAAAGATTATATGAATAGCATTATCACAACTAAACTCCCTTGTTTACACAGAATTATTAATGAACTAGAGGATAAAGTAAATGATTCCAGAAATCAGGCAAATTAAAATGAGCTTAACTCTCTTCGAGCAAGGCTTAGAAGAGTTTATGAAGAAGGCTGAGCAAGTTAAGAATGATAATATAGAACTAGCTAAAGAGAATGACAAGTTAAAAGCTAAAATTCTTGAGCTAGAAAATAAATTGAAGAGCTAATGACTATTAACGAAATTGAATTATATGATGTAGAGGCTGTTGATGAAGTATTATCACACCTATCTAATGGAGATGCAAATGTAATACAAGAAGCAATATCTTCTTTATGTGGAATGGTTACTATTAGAGATAAATACATCAAAGAGCTAAAAGAAAAGATATTACAGGCTGGTAATATCCTAGATGCAAAGACTATCACAGAATATGAAACCAAACGTATTCCAGGTTGTATCCAAGATATTGCTCCCAACAAAAGATGGTCAAATACTTTTGGAGGATGATATACTACAGAGACAGAATGTGTTATATAGTCCTTAAAGAAGGGGAATATATGGTACAGATTGCTTATACAGTTCCAACTGACCCAAAAATTGCAGAGGAACTATTACATATGAATGTATCAAAAGCCCATGAACAGATGGCTGAATTAATAAAGACAGAAAGAAGACGGGCATTAGAAATTAAAGTATATGGTGAGGATAACTGATGACAAAGAAATAAAGGAAACTGTATTAGCTGGCTTACAGAGGAATAAGGAGAAGTATGGTAAAAGATACTGTCCTTGTTCCTTAGTAAGGACAGATGATACAGTATGTATGTGTAAAGAGTTTAGGGAAATGGAAGAAGGTACTTGTCATTGTCAACTCTATATAAAGACTAAGGATGTAGACATTCCTTCCCATGTGGATAATAGTACACTTGGATATACATCTAAGAGTTTTAAAATAAACTTTAAGGAAGTAGAGTGATATGAAAACATTTAAAGGTCATAAACAAGAAACTCTATTACTAATTGAAGAATCCGATTTAGATGATAAGATTGCAAGTAAGCTAAGAGGTAATCACGTAGATTATATAATTGCACCATTGTCAGCTAAAGATAATGAGGATTTTATGAAGCAGGCTCTATGTTGTATTTCTATTAGTGGGATTTACTGGGGTCAAATATTATATTACACATGAACGAATTACTTAGTATATTAGAGGGACATACCTCTATCGAGGAAGCCTTAGAATTTTATCAGTTAATATATAGAGCTGTAAAAGAAAATGCCTATATACATCCAGGTTGGGATTATCTTAGATACCCTTCCGTAACATTAATAGGTGATGAGATTTGTTGTAAGGGTTAAAGGAATCAGAGGATATGGGATTACCTATGGAGTTATAGACCCGATTCCGTTTAATGAGATAGAATGTGCTACCGATAGATTAGGGGAGATTGTCTTATATGCTCTAAAAAATTATTCAACACAATGGGAAGACTCAATACTATCTGTAAAAATAAAAGGTGAACTTAGCTAAATGCTAGGCTCACCTTTTCTGTTATGTAATATAATACCAATCATTTCTATCTCTTACATTCTTATCTTCTAGTTGCTTACTATCTAAGTGATAATCACCATCTCTAAAGTTTAGCTCTTTAGTACCATAATTCCAATAGAAATATCCATGCCATCCTGGAAGCATTAGTATCTTACCAGTAGCAGCATATAAAGTAGCCTGATTATAATTCATTCTTATCCTTAGATTTATTATCAAACTTCTTCCAGATTCCTGTTATAGAATCAATGCCAAGTAATGCCATACAACAGACTAGGAATGTATCTATCATTAATGGGGCTTGAACAACGTGTACAGTACAGTATAGTAATACAGCAATAGCTACGAACCATCCCAATACACCACACACTCTTTTACTACTAATTCCAGAGTGTGAACTGAACATTCCCTTTATAAAAGTTATAAACCTCATAGTATTAGAAATTAAACATCTGTATCCTACTAGCTACATCAGTTCCACTTCCAGATTTACTCCAATGTCTATCAGATGGGTTAGCTAATCCTTGTAAGTATTTCCTAACACCACCATTACCTGCTAACCATGCTCCACCTAATAATCCAAATTTAGTATATCCTTTTTGTGCAGCTAACTCTAAATCTTTCTTATTAAATCCTCTCTCAAATGACTTAGCTAATTTAATTGCAGCCTTAATTTGTAGTTTAGGATTATTTCTAAATGTCTCTATATCTGTACCTGCATAAGCGGTAATATTATTATACTTCTTACCATCCTGCATGAATTGGAAATATCCATAAGCGGGAGCACCAGCTCTATTTTGAATTGCACTATTAAATCCAGATTCCTGCTCTGCCATTTTAGTAAGGAACTGTCTATAATGCTTAGCTTCTGGGTCTTCCTTTTCTACTTCATCATACCACTTATTAAACTCATCTAAACCTTTAGATGGCTTGATATTAAATAGTTCTCTCTTCATAGGTGTGTTTACAGCTGATTCTATAATAGGCTCATCTATTCTAGGCTCATCAACCTTAGGTTGTGAAACTACTGACTCATCTCTAACAATAGGAATATTATATGTGCTAAATACATCCGAAGACTCGAATTTAGGTATGTCAGGAGTCTCCACTGGGGTATATGATACAAACTGTAATCCATCCTGACCCTTTCTAACTCTATTAGTAGAATATGTAGGTCTATCAGACTTCATAAACTTCTTCCTCATATCTCTCTTATTATTAAGAGTTCTTGAGTTTCTTACTAGGGGAGAATCCTTGAATTTAAATCTCCTACCATCTGATACTAGGCTACCACCCTTCTTCATAGTTAATAGTGCACCTTGCATTAAGGGCTGCCTTCTTATATATGGATTTTTAGGAATACTCTTTATGCTATCCCAAACTCTCCTACTACCTATATAAATAGGATTCTCTTGCTGTAATATAAAAGGGGTTCCTACTTTATCCATTAATGCAGCTTGCTTAGTAGCTCTAACTCCTTCAGCAACATTATCTCCTGACCATCTTTTAGCATAGTCTCTAGGATTAAACTTCCACATATCCTGAGATATTTGAGTTAGTTTACCTTTCTTGTTATAGTCTATTTTAATAACATGACCTCCTACATCGTCAATTGGACCAACATAGTTAGTACCAGGCTGCCTAAAGGTTTGAAATCCATCTGGCATTTCTATAACCATATCTCCTTCCTTACCTTGTAATTTACCAATGCCATTAGAGTAGTTATTAAATTCATCTACATTATTGAATCTTAATGGATGACCACTTTTAACTACAGATTGCATTTGGTATCTTCTACCTTCAATACCAGGATACAACTCACTATATCTTTTATCATAATTAAACCCTTGACCTTTAGCTGGCTTAAATGACTTAGATATTCTCTGGAACCAGGGACTTCTACTTATTAATGGGTCATTCTGGAATAAATATAGTCCTAATAAGTCCCTATCACCATTATTACCCTCTGGTGTTGCTGAACCAGTATAGGTAGAATCATTATTCTTAATATCCTTTAAAGATACAGAAGCATTGCCTTTAGTTCTCCTTCCTACTTTATAAGCTGCAACCCTGGCAGGAGTTTTCTCTACGTTAGATAAGAATGGCATTACTCTATTTATAGATGCCATAGCCATATTAGTAGGTGTGCGAGCTTCCTTATTAAATATCCAATGGTCTTTATTAAGAGTACTCCAACCTAAGTCAGCATCTCCCTTAATAAACTTAGTAGCTAATTTATTCTTAGTAATATTTAAGCCTTTGCCTCCACCATATACTGCTCCTGGATTTAGATACTCACCAATTTCTGCTGGAATACCTACCTTACCTTCTAACCATTGCCCAAATCCTCCAGTAGCATTATTAACTGCTTCACTTCCTAATATTCCTCCAACTACAGTTGCTGGAGTGGTTACTAATGCTGCACCAGCCATAGCAGGCATTACAGTCCTCTCTAAGCCTACTAATGGATTAGTTCCATTCCTCATTGAGGCTTTAAATCGTTCTTTAGCACCTTTAAAAGGATGCCAATAATCCCTATTTCTCTCGGCGGCAGTTCTGTTATCAGTAGATGGTTTTCCACCTAAATCGGTAATGTAATACTGTCTTGGTTTGGCTTTAATAAGTTCTGGAATATCAGGTTTAACTACTCTAGTATTATCCTGAATAGCTACTATATTACCTTCTTGTAACTTCGTTATCCTCATATCTAATTATATTATTATGTAGTTTCTTATGACAATTAGAGCAAACTACTATACACTTATTCATCTCCTTAATAAAAAGAGGTGTGGGAAGGTTCTTAACTGCTCTTGATATTGTATAGAGTTTATTCCTTATATGATGTAACTCTAAACAGCAGTAAGTAGTCTCCCCACATATACAACATTCTTTTTTCCTCTCCCTTAATAAACTCTTGTTAATTTTAGCTGCTTCAGCATTCTCAGTCATAATTAATCATTAGTGATGCCACTTAGCTGCATTTCTAGCGAAATTAGCTCTCTTCTTTTGTAATGGTGTAGCATTGGGATTATTAAGTACAGAACGAGCGTGCTCTTGTACACTTTGACCTGCTTTCTTAGCGGATGCTGTAAACTTACCTCTATTCTCCTTCTTAATATGGATACCACTTCCATTTTTACATCTTGGTACTAGCCTACTTCCCTGCCTAAACATAGGAATACTATCACAATCTACATTACTACACATCTCTTTTAAAGAGACATACATTGCCTTCAATTCTCTCTGATTTAGTTCCATAATTAAATAAGTTTATGTTTCATTTTTTTATTTACAAAATTAAGGCTAAATTTGCACATTATCAAATGAAAGATAGTAAATTATAAATAATGGATTGATGAAAATGAATTAGAGTTTAATTTTAGACGGACTAACATTCAACAATTAAAGGAAATAGATTAATGTCGTTAAGTAGACTAGAAGCAATTTATGCCTGGATTAATAACTTAGGTCCAAATGTTAAGACTATCATAATTATAATTTTATCAGTGATAGTTGTGGAAACTAGTTTTAGAGGGCATACGAAACTCGTTTTACAAGATTATACTGAACAAGTCCAGCAGGAAAAGTACCTAGCTGAGGAATATACAAAGATAATTGCTCCTTCTATTAATGAATACATTGAAAAAATATTAGCACAGGACAAGGATGCTTCTAATGTTATTTTATTGAATTATCATAATACCTTGGTTAGTACTCATGGATTATCTTATAGATACCTTACAGCACTAACTGAGAAGAAGAGAGGTCTGGATACTAAGAGCTGTTTAAGAATATGGAAGGAATTAGAATATATAAACTATGGAGATGAGATTGAGAGAATAAATGCAAACAAGTCATTAAGAATGGATAGTATCCCAGAGTATAGCTCAAGGTTACCAAACTTAGTAGAATTGTTGCAACGTAGTAATGCTAAGTCAGCTGCCTTTTACCCACTAACTGGTGTAGAAGGACCTGTAGGAATGCTAATAGTTATTTATCCTATTAAGAAGCAGTATTACTTAGGATATTATCAATCTGTAATATCACCATCTCTACAACCTCTAACAACATGGTTAGATTATAATTCAGTAAAGGATAAATTTAAAAGGCTATATGAAAGTGGACAAGCAGAACCAGAACGTTTGCTACAACGATGAGAAGCACATGTACTGGGATGAAAATGGAGTGTATGTATCAGTAACAACATTAATTGGCAAATTCTGTCAAGATTTTGATAAGGATTTCTGGTCAGGTTATAAGGCATTAGAGAAGATGTTATCAGCAGAAGAATTTAAAGCTGAGAAATCTCAACTATTAAACACTCATAAGATAGATGTTGAATATTTCTGTAATATGTATGGATTTACTCGTAACGATTACAATAAGGTTCAACAAGACATCTTAGATGAGTGGCAGAAGACTAATGCTGAATCCTGTGAAAGAGGTTCTAAAATTCATGCTGAATTAGAGAGTAATTATACTTCTAAGAAACAATGTGAATTAAGAAAGTTCGGACTTGGAGGTAAGTTTGAAGTAAATACCAATGACTCTTTAATGGAGCACAATAAGGATTTACTTGATATTGAAAAGGGAGTATTCCCTGAGTATATGATATATAGGAAGTCAGATGATGGCAAGTTTAAACTTGCAGGACAGATTGACTTACTGATTAAGGATGGTAATGACATCTATATCATAGACTATAAAACTAACAAGAAGTTAGACGACAAATCATTCTTTGATAAGAGGACTAAGAAATGTCAAATGATGAAGTATCCTATGAACAACATTATGGATTGTAATAAAATGCACTACGCATTACAGTTATCAACCTATGCTTGGATGCTTCAGAAGTTGAACCCCAAGTTCGTCATTAAGAAATTAATGCTTATACATTATGACCATCAAGGTAATGTTTCAGAACATGAATTAGATTACCTAAAAGATGATGTAGAAAGAATGTGTAAGTTCTACAAGAAAGAAGCCATATTAGAGGCAAGAAAAAATAGCAGAAGACCTATAGAATTCTAATATACCTATATGAGTATCTTTCAAACAACTAGGTTTGAGATATTAGCAACTTTATGAACTAAATAGAATAAATTATGGGTCTTAGTGCTATTTTAAATGGACATACAAACGAGATGTTAGGGCTTAACAAGAATATATCTGCTGCCCGCATCCGTTTGTGTAAAGAATGTAAGCTCTATAAAAAGAGTGTGGTATTGGGTGAGATTTGTAACAGTAAGTTATGGATAAACCCAGACAATGAAGATGTAAGTACAGAGAAGAAAGATGGATATATTAATGGATGTGGATGCAGGCTAAGAGCTAAAACAACTCTACCTAATGCAACGTGTCCTATAGGAAAATGGTAATTTAATTTTAATGAGTATGAATAGTTTAAGTACAGTAGAAGCAGTGTTAAAAACAAAGAATCAATTGGTTAGAGGAGATGCTAATGGTAAGAATAGTTTAATGGGTAATGGGGATGTATTTATAATGTCTCCTACTGTAGCTGAAATGGCTAAACAAGATGCTAAAGTAAAATTCAACGAGCAGGTTGAGGAAGCTAGGGCAGAGTGGAATGCTAAAATCGATGAGCAGGAAAGACACGCTAAGATGATGGATGAGAAGATGAAGGACTTACAGATTGTCCCTATCAACAGTTATATATTAGTACAACCTTATGCTAAGAACCCATTCCAGAAGATGAAGGTAACTGAGTCAGGGTTGATACTTCCAGAATATACAGGTACATTTAAGAATCCAGACTCTGGTGAAATGGACCAAGAAGAGAACTTATCAGTTCAAGCATTAGTAATAGAAGCTAGTCCTTTATGTAAATTTGTAAAGGAAGGTGACATTATTTACTATAGAAGAGCATGTGGAGTTCCTATCCCATTCTTCGGACAAGGATTTGAAGTTGTAGCTGAACCTCAAGTTCAAGTAGTAGTTAATTCTGGATTAAAAGATAGATATACAAAGGAATTTAAAAGTGATAATGCATAATGGAAGAGAAAGTATATTTTATGCCAGGTGAGGTAGTAACTCTTAAACAAGATATACCTAACAAACCTGTAATGATTGTGGTTAAGAAGGAGACTATGAATATTAGAACTCATGGTGTTCCCAACGTAACAGAAGATTATTTTAAAGGTATTAGATGTAGATGGTTCTCTACAGAAGGAGTTTTGCAGGAAGCTATCTACAATACTAAGGACCTTTTGAAGGTAGAGAAATAATTAGTATAAATTATGGAGGCTGGTGTATATTTAATAAGTAATAATGTTAATGGCAAGTGTTATGTTGGTAGTACAGTACACCTTGACCAGAGAAGAAGGGAGCATTTCAGTAGGTTAGCTAATAATAAACATATTAATGCACACTTACAAAATGCTTATAACAAGTATGGTAGAGAAGCATTTGACTTCGAAATCTTAGAAACTATAGATATTGATGATAATATAAAAGACAAGTTATTAAAGAGAGAACAATTCTGGATTGATAATCTTAAGCCAGAGTACAATGTCTTACTTGTCGCAGGAAGTAACCTAGGTTATCACCATACCGAGGAAACTAAGAAGAAGATAAGTGAATCTACTACTGGAGTTAAAAAATCTGAGGAACATGCTAAGCATATTAGAGAAGGGCAATCAGGCAGAGTTCTAACTGAAGAACATAAAGCTAAATTGTCTGAAGCAGCTAAGCATAGGAAATCCCCATCAAATCATGCTATTATAAGCATAGATGGGGTTATATATAACTCATTAAAAGAAGCATCTGAAGCTACTGGAGTTAAATATAATACTATTCAGAAGAGACTCAAGAATCCAAACTTCAGTAACTATTACTATGTTAAGTTTGGAAACCAACCTCCTAAGGATTTAGTTAAAGTATGATAAGTATGTTTCAACAGGGTGGGCAGATGAATGACGAGCAAAAAGCATTCACTGCCTATCTTATTAAAGTCCTAAACCCTAAAGATGCAGCGGACTTTGAGAACAAAGTAGCACAGCTATCAGAAAGTGATTTAAAAGAGTTTTATAAACAATACAAAGCAATGGAAGGTAATCAAATTTCAATGGCTAAGTTAGGAGCCAAATTAAGTTATGTTCAAACCCTTAGAGGTGAATGCCCAGAAGGATACGAGGTTGAGAAGTATATGGCTGGGGGTTGTGTTAAGTGCAAGAAGAAAGCTGAGGGTGCTAAAGTAGTAGATATATTTAAAGATAAGTGTGGAGGTAAGGCTAAGAAGAGAGTTAAGAAAGACCAAAAAGGTGCTGTAGTTAATAAGGCTGATACTGTTCATACAAGTAAGGGAATTTATAATGTTAGTAACAAGAAACTTCCCTACAAGAAAATGACTCCCGCTGACTACAAGAAGTTACCACACAATGAAAAAGTAAAAGTTGACCTCAAAGACCAAGAGAATGGTAGAGGTGGAGAAGGTGCTCATGTAGTAAAGAATAAGGGCATCGGTAAAAACTTCTTCGGAGGCTCAATCCAAAGACGTATAATTAAACAATAATTGTTATGACAATATTTCTATATGATAATGTAAATCACGAATTAAGGCTAAACGAACCAGAGATTCTTCTTATTAAGGAGTTCTCTGAGTTATGGACTAATGATAGAAATATCACCAAAGAAGACCCAAAGGGCACTAAGAAAACTAGAGCCTTTAGAGAGTTCACCTATATGTACCTAATGATTGATTGGCAATCACACTATTCACAATTTACTGAAGCTGAACGTAATGAAGCAGCTAAACAAGATAGTGGCATTACAGAGGAGGAATTTAATGACCCTCTATTTAGGGCAGCGTGTAGAAAATATAGAGAGATACAGGAATCAGCAAGAGACATTAAATTAATAAGGGCAGCTCAGAATAAGGTAGATGAACTAATTGATTATTTCAATGAAGGTTCTGATTTACAGGAACGTGACCCAATTACTGGTAAGCCTATATTTAAAGCTAAAGATGTTATTGGGGAAATGTCATCTATATCTAAGGTATTGGATGAATTAGATGCTTTAGAAGCTCGTATTAAGAAGAAACAGAAGGCTGCTACAGGTCTTCGTGCTGGTGCAGTTGAAGGATATGTACCTAAACTAAAGTAACATGGCACGTGGAAGGAAACCTAAAAATAAATTACCAGAATCCCCTACTGTCCAAGCCTTAGTTGAAAAGGTTACAGAAGTAGGGGAACCTACTGGTGTACTAGAAGAGAAGCTCTCAGAGTTTCAATGGGATGTACGAATTGGAGACCCAATAGACTACTTTGACTCTAATCTATCTTATGAGCTTACTGGTTACAGACCTATTGATGGAACAAGAGGACTAGACTTTGACCCTGAGTGGTTTATGGAAGCTAGAAGAACTAAAGCCTCTACTGGTAAATATTGTAACGAACCAATGTTTGGTAAGGCTTATGGAGAGTTTTGGGACCAAGAATATGATAGATGTAGAAATGGTATGACCGTAAATGGTTATACTATTACTGGTGATAATTATTTCTTTATTAATTACTATCAGTTACCTAATCTATCATCTGCAACTAAGGCTGGTGGTGGTCGTTCAGTAGACTTCCCCAATTTCTTTGTTAAACAGTATGAGTACTTCCATTACATTGAACTATGTAAGGTACTGAGAAAGAACGCTATTGGATTGAAAGCTCGTGGTGTTGGATTCTCTGAAATAGCTGCTGCTATTCTTATTAATGGTTATATTACTAGACCACACTTTAGAGGAGTAGTGGCTGCACAGCAAGAAGGTTATGTTGATGACACCCTTAGTAAATGCTGGATGCAGTTATCATACCTAGATGATAATACCGAGGATGGTATGAGAAAACTAAGGCAGGTTCACAACACAGCCAAATGGAAGAGGGCTTCTAGTAAGAATGTAGATGGTGTGGAATCTGGATGGATGTCTGAGATTGAAGGAATTACAGCTGATAAGCCTAATAAGATTAGAGGTGACCGTACTGACATTCTAATGTACGAGGAAAGTGGTTCTTGGCCCAATTGGAAGAAAGCTTTCATTCAGGGTGATGCTCTTATTGATATTCAGGGACAGAGATTCGGTATTAAATTAGCTTGGGGTACAGGTGGTGATAGTGGTCCTGCATTAGAAGGTGTGGCTGCTGCATTCCATGACCCTAAAGGATATGATGTTCTTCCTTATAAACATAACTATACCAAGGAAGGCACATACGTTGAGACAGCATATTTCATTCCTGCATATACTATTGTTACTGCTCCAGGATATGTTGATAAGAGAGGTTGGACTGACCCAGAGAAGGGTAAGGAATTTTACATGGCTAAGAGAGCTACTAAGATTGCTGACCCTAAAGGATTGATGTTATATTCAGCTGAGTATTGTTTTACTCCAGATGAGGCGTTAGCTTTGGAAGGTGATAACCAGTTTAACACTGTATTATTAACAGAACAATTAGCTGCTATTAAGTTGCATAAGATTACTCCACAAGAGTTAAAGCCTAAATGGGGACAATTAGAATATACATTCCAAAACAATGTACACTCTGAGGAAGCTAAGAATGGAGTAAGGTTTATACCAAGTGATAAGGGTAAGGTTTGTATTATTGAACATCCCATTAAGAGTGAGAATGGTTCAGACTTCAGAAACTTATATGTGGCTGGTATTGACGGTATTGACATGGGTATGAATGATACATCAGATAATACAAGAGACCCGTCAGACTTCTGTGTAGTAGTAAAGAAAAGGTGCTTTGGTTTACAAGAACCAATGTATGTTTGTATCTACAAAGACAGACCTAATAATCTTGAAGAGGCTTATAGAACAACCCTCAAGATTCTTGAATACTATAACTGTAAGGCTTGTCTTGAATCTACTCGTATTAGTATTCTTACTTGGTTTAGAACTAAGAAGAAAGAGGAGAGATTCTTAATGAGAAGACCTAGAGCCACACAGTCCGATATACAGGCAGGTAGAAGTAGACAATTTGGTGCTCCTGCAACTGAAGCTGTTATTCAACATCAGTTAGACCTTATTGATTGCTATATCAATGATTACTGCCACAATATGTGGTTTGAACCAATGATTAATGAACTTATTACTTATTCTTATGAGAATAAAAGAAAGTTTGATATTGTAGCAGCGATGGGTATGGCTGAGTTAGGAGATGAAGAGTTAAGTGGTATTCCACCACAGGAGGCTGATAACGGAGGGAGAAAGTTAAGACTATTTGGTTACTGGACTGATGAATATGGAATTAAACACAAAGGGGTTATTCCCGATAAACAGTCTATAGTACCTAAGTTTAATCTGTTCCCAACACAATACTATGACGACACAGGACATCGAACAAGCAATCCGAGATTTAATTAAATCTCTATATTGTAAAGAATATCAGGGAGTCCTAAAGGTTTACGAAACCACTTACAAATTTCCAGGAGAAGAACCTGAGCACGTGGGATATAGAATGGACCTTGGACTTAATAAAGATGAAAAGCCACTGTCCATTGCGTGCGATGGTACAGCTGAAGAATTTATAAAGTTTATTGAGAAGGAATTAAAGGAGCGAAGTTTAGTTAGAACTAAATACTTCACTGCTATACAATTATATGATTACGAAGATGGGTGCAAACAAAAGAAGTGATGATTATTTGATAGAGAAGATTGACAAAGCTGTAAATGAGTTAGTCTTCAACAAATGGAAATTACAGAAGGCATACAACTATTATAACGGTAAGAGAGATGCCGAGCAATTTAGGTATCTTGAAGAAAACTTTGGAATAGGTAATCCTACTTCTATTGAGTTCACTCCTCTTATAAAGAAACACGTTGATGCTTTAATTGGAGAGTATTTAGATATTCCAATTCTTCCGAAAGTATCTTGTAAAGACAAGGAAACAATCTCTAAGATTACTAGGCAGAAGGAATTAGAGATAAGTCAGCAAGTATATACATTCTTACAAAAGCATCTAAATAACCAAATACTGTCCTTTATAGGTGGGGGTAATGTTAGTGATGCATCTGTTGAGGCTGATATTGAGAAACTGATTGAGGATATTAATAATAACTTTATTAGTGACTATGAAATAGCAGCTCAGAATGTTATTGAATATGTAATTCAGTCTAGAAATACTGACTTAGCTAATAAACTAAAAGCATTACTGTTAGACTTACTTGTTACTGGCTGTTCATTCTATAAGGTTAAACCGTCAGCAAGTGGTACTAATATTAGTATTGACGTTCTCAATCCATTAAATACATTTGTTGATAGAAATCCAGAGTCACCTTATGTAAAGGATAGTTACAGAGTTGTAATTAGGAAATGGATGACCAAGCAGCAGATACTAGTTGAATATGGTAAGGATTTGAGTGATGAAAGTAGGGCTGAGTTAGAGGATATGTATGAACACTACTCTGATAGTTCTTATATGTATATTAGAGCTATGGAGAATCAAGTTGGATGCAGACCTATTATGGAAGGCGAAGGAGCTGGATTAGATGCTGGTAAAGGTATTGTTCCAGGATTCCCAGCTGATACTTATGAGTCATTTAACTATAAACTATTACCTGTTTATGAAATAGAATGGATTGACATTGACAAAGAAGGAGATGAATATGTTCAGAATAGATATGAGGGGGTAAGAATAGGACAATCTATATACGTTCTTACTGGTAAATCAGAGAATGTTATTAGGACTAAGGATGCTCCAACTAAATGTGGATTATCTGTTAATGGTGTATATCTTGTTAATAGAGACAATGTTCCACAATCCTTAGTACTACAGTGTGCTCACCTGCAAGATAAGTATGACTTAATTACATATTTCAGAGATAATATTCTTGCTAATAGTGGTACAGATGGTGACTGGTTAGACTTATCAATGCTTCCTACTATATTAGGTGATGACCTTACTGAGAGAATACAAAAGTGGATAGCCTTTAAAAAGACTGGAGTTGCTTTAGTAGATACAAGTCAGGAAGGTAGAGCATTTAATAACAATACCTCATTTGCTGGATTTACTGATACTATTAAGGTTCAAACTATACAGGCATTTGACCTAGCCTTACAAAGAGTGGAAGACCAAACATCATCTATTACTGGTGTATTTAGGGAAAGGTTAAATGGTATTCAACAGAAAGATGCAGTTAGTAATGTAGAAGCTGGGGCTAGAAACTCCTATACTATTACTAAACCTTTCTATCAGACTATGGATACGTTGTCAATAGATATACTTAGAGATTGTATTGACATGGCTAAGATAGTATGGAAGAAGGGATTAACTGGAACTCTAATTCTTGGTGATAAGTTGCAGAAGGTATTTACAGCATTACCAGAGCATTTTACTCATACTGATTATGATGTACATATTGTACCAAGCACTCAGATTATGAAGGAGATGCAAAACATACAACAAGTAATTATAGAGCTTATCAAGAGTGGTCAATTAGACCCCGATATGATTGTAGATGCTCTGACAGCTAGAAGTCTTACTGAGCTTAAAGTAAAGGTTACTAAAGCCTTTTCTAAGAAGAAAAAGGAGATGAATGAGATGGGGCAATTACAACAGCAGCTTGAACAATTACAACAACAGAATCAGCAACTTCAACAACAACTTCAACAGGCTCAAGGCAAGATTGAAAGTCTTAATGAGGCTAAGTTGGAAATTGAAAGACAGAAGGTTCAAAACGAAGCTGATATTAACTGGTACAATGCTAGGACTCAAAGAGACAAGTCACAGAGTGATGCTGAGAATGATACG
>ULJY01007849.1_pt1 | contig 24406 bp, 10 predicted proteins | sample 1951011 | NCBI WGS metagenome assembly ULJY01 (sample SAMEA4835486, study PRJEB28245) | human gut metagenome | biome: gut microbiome; material: fecal sample | place: Denmark | collected 2008 | reverse complement strand
GTAGCCGATTCACCCATTGGTCCGTTCAAAGACTTGGGACATCCCATTATTACTGAATCTCCCGTGGGCCACGGACAGCAGATTGATGTGGATGTGTTTACCGATCCGGTTTCGGGAAAATCCTATCTGTACTGGGGCAATGGTTATATGGCGGGCGCCGAACTGAATGAGGATATGGTTTCCATCAAAAAGAATACCTTGACCGTATTGACACCGAAAGGAGGAAGTCTGAAAGATTACGCTTTCCGTGAAGCGGCATATGTGTTCTATCGTAATGGTCTTTACTACTTTATGTGGTCGGTGGATGATACCGGTTCGCCCAACTATCATGTGGCATACGGTACGTCGAAATCTCCGCTAGGTCCTATAAAGGTTGCTAAGAAACCGGTGGTACTGATTCAGGATCCTGCAAAGGAAATCTATGGACCTGCGCACAATGCAGTCCTACAAATTCCGGGTACGGATGAGTGGTACATTGTATATCATCGTATTAATAAGAACTTTATAGATCGTGAGAAGGGTCCTGGCGTGCATCGTGAAGTATGTATAGACCGTATGGAATTTAATCCGGACGGAACCATCAGGAAGGTTGTTCCCACGTTATAAAAGAAACATGACAATAAAGCATATACCATGAAAAAGACCTTATTATCTCTGGCAATCGCCTCATTGGCAGCAGGCCAATCCGTCTGTGCTGCCGTGGAAAAAGTATATAATGAGCCCGATTCGGTCTACATCTTCTCTTACGCCCATCCGGAAGACGAGGGAAGCAGCGGACTGAAATTCGCATGGAGTCCCGATGGCGACAAGTGGCTGAGTGTATCCGACGGCTTTGCCTATCTGAAATGTGATTTCGGGCGTTGGGGGGCGGAAAAGAGAATGATTAAACCTCTTCTGGAAAAAGCGGAAGATGGACGTTGGTATTGCCGGTGGCAGCTTACCCCCAGCGGAAAAGTATGGGGTACTTCCCATTCTTCCGACCTGTTGAAGTGGGCTCCTCAACAATATGTCAATGCGGAGAAGCCTGCCGTGCCCCGACTGGTCACTGCCTGGCAGATTGTCCTTGATAAAGATACCTTGAACGGTTATATGCAGAAAGTACCTTATGCGGATATAGAACAGTTGATTCGTTTTGCTGAGCATAAGAAATTCCGCGATATACAGAATAATGAGCGTACCGAACAGGATGCCGTCCGCTTTGCCGGACTGAAACCGGTCACTGCCACCATCCGGGTGGATGCCGGACGGGTGAAGCCCATTAGCGAGCATCTGATAGGTATTTTCTTTGAGGATATCAATTATGGAGCCGATGGTGGACTTTATGCGGAGCTGGTTCAGAACCGTGATTTTGAATATTCTGCCAAAGACGGTGCAAGAGATAAGAACTGGAACAGCACGTATGCGTGGAGTATACAGGGTACTGATGCGGAACTGTCTGTCAGTGAGGACAATCCCATCCATACTAACAATGCTCACTATGCAGTGTTAGAGGTACACCGCCCGGGTGCTGCCTTGGTGAATAACGGTTTTGACGGTATTGCCGTGAAAAAAGGTGAGAAGTATGACTTCTCTGTGTTTTCCAAAGTGCTGGATGATACGAAAGGTGGAAAAGTGCTTGTGAGGCTGACTACCAAAGATGGCAAGGAGATTGCGCAGGCTGCTATTCGGGTTTCATCTACAGAGTGGAAAAAACAAAAGGCTGTACTGACGGCAACGGCGGATGCTGCGGATGCCGTGTTGTCCGTTTGTCCGCAGATGGCTGGGAAGTATGCCTTGGATATGGTTTCTCTTTTCCCACAGAATACATTTAAAGGCAGGAAGAACGGGCTGCGCGCCGATTTGGCACAGACTTTGGCGGACCTTCATCCCCGTTTTGTCCGTTTCCCCGGCGGATGTGTGGCTCACGGAGATGGTGTGGACAATATTTATGATTGGAAAGGCTCTATAGGAGCGTTGGAGGAACGCAAGCCTCTGCGCAATTTGTGGGGGTATCATCAGACCCGCGGTCTGGGATATCATGAATATTTTTTGTTCTGCGAGGATATGGGGGCCGAACCTGTTCCTGTAGTGGCAGCCGGAGTGCCTTGTCAGAATTCGGGTACTTGCAGTCATCACTCGGTAGGCGAACTGGGTTGCGGCGGTCAGCAAGGCGGAATCCCGATGGAGGAAATGCCGCAGTACGTGCAGGATGTACTGGATTTGATAGAATATGCGAATGGAGATGCGAAGAAGACCGTGTGGGGAAAGAAGCGTGCGCAAGCCGGACATCCCAAACCTTTCAATCTGAAGTACATCGGTATTGGTAACGAGGATTTGATTACCGATATCTTTGAAGAACGTTTCACCATGATTTTCAATGCGGTGAAGGAGAAATATCCCGAAGTGACCGTTATCGGAACGGTAGGCCCGTTCTATGAGGGCAGTGATTATGAGGAAGGCTGGAAATTCGCCACTAAGATGGGTATTCCGATGGTGGATGAACATTATTATAACACCCCGGGATGGTTTATCAACAATCAGGATTTCTATGACCGTTATGACCGTAACAAGGCGAAAGTGTATTTGGGAGAGTATGCGGCTCATTTGCCGGGACGTCCCAACAATATAGAAACAGCTTTGGCCGAGGCCTTGTACCTGACTTCCGTGGAGCGTAATGCCGATGTGGTGACCATGACTTCTTACGTTCCGTTACTGGCTAAGGAGGGACATACCCAGTGGAATCCGGATTTGATTTATTTCAATAATACGGAGGTAAAACCCACCGTAGGTTACTATGCGCAGCAGATGTACGGACAAAATGCGGGCAGTGAATACATCGCTTCTTCCGTGACTTTGGATAATGCACAAGATGCGGTGAAGAAACGGATAGGCGTGTCGGTAGTTCGCGACGGAAAGACAGGAGATATGATCGTGAAACTGGTGAATCTGCTGCCGGTAGCGGTGAATGCGCAAGTGGAGCTCCTCTCTTTGGAAGGAATGAACACCACTGCCGTAAAGACGGTTTTGGCAGGAAAACCGACAGACCAACAGGTTCGTCCTGTATCCGGTACAATGGAGGTAAGCGAGAAATTCGGGTATGAATTGCCGGCTTATTCATTTACGGTAATCCGGATAAATAAGAATGAAAAATAATAATAGATAAATAAACATGAAAAAATTACTGACTTTGTTGCTGGCGGTCCTGCTGCTGGCAGGATGTGCCGGCAATAAGCCCGGGACATTCGAAGCGGGTAAGAATACCTTTCTGCTGAATGGGAAACCGTTCGTGGTCAAAGCGGCAGAGGTGCATTATCCGCGTATTCCCCGTGAATACTGGGAACATCGTATTGAAATGTGTAAAGCATTGGGCATGAATACGCTTTGTCTGTATGTCTTTTGGAATTTGCATGAGGAAACTCCCGGTAAGTATGATTTTACAGGTAATAAAGATATTGCAGCTTTCTGTAAATTGGCTCAGAAGCATGGTATGTACGTCATTGTGCGTCCCGGTCCGTATGTATGTGCGGAATGGGAAATGGGTGGGCTGCCTTGGTGGCTGCTGAAGAACGACAGCGTGCAGCTTCGTACTCTCGATCCTTTCTATATGCAGCACGTGGGAGCCTTTATGCATGAAGTGGGCAAGCAGTTGCAGGATTTGCAGATTACCCGTGGTGGTAACATCATCATGGTGCAGGTGGAAAACGAATATGGTTCGTATGGCACGGACAAGCCCTATGTGTCTGCCATCCGTGATACGGTACGTGCCGCAGGCTTTACTGAAGTGCCTTTGTTCCAATGTGACTGGAGTTCTAATTTCCTGAATAATGGTTTGGATGATTTGCTTTGGACTATAAATTTTGGTACGGGAGCTGATATCGACAAGCAGTTTGCCAAACTGAAAGAAGTACGTCCCGACGCTCCGTTGATGTGCAGCGAGTTCTGGAGCGGATGGTTTGATCACTGGGGGCGCAAGCACGAAACCCGTGACGGACAAATCATGGTGGATGGCCTGAAAGAGATGATGGACAAAGGTATTTCTTTCAGTTTGTACATGACCCACGGAGGAACGACCTTTGGCTGGTGGGGCGGTGCCAATAATCCGGCTTACTCGGCTATGTGCAGCAGCTATGACTATGACGCTCCTATCAGCGAAGCAGGCTGGACCACCGACAAGTATTTTGCTTTACGTGATATGTTGAAGGACTACTTGGACGAAGGACAGACATTGCCTGAAGTTCCTGAAGCTTTACCGGTTATGGAAATCCCTGCCATTAAATTCACTCAAATAGCTCCGTTGGTTGACAATCTGCCCGACCCGAAGCAGACAGAGGAAATCCAGCCGATGGAGAAATTTGACCAAGGCTGGGGAAGTATCCTGTACCGTACCCATTTGCCGGAAGATGTGAAAGCGGGAACCGTTCTGAAAATCACCGAACAGCATGACTGGACACAGGTTTTTGCCGACGGGAAACTGTTGGGGCGTCTGGATCGCCGTGGTGGAGAACAGGAACTTACACTGCCTGCATTAAAAGCCGGTACACAGCTTGATTTATTGGTGGAAGCCATGGGGCGTGTGAACTTTGACAAGTCCATTCACGACCGCAAGGGAATTACCGAGAAAGTGGAACTGGTGAACGGTAAGAATGCCGAAACGTTGAAAGGCTGGACTGTTTATAATCTTCCCGTAAATTATGAATTTGTATCTTCCCGGAACTTTCAGGATATGAACTCGTCTGCCGCCTGTGGCATAGAGAAAAATGATGAAAGTGTTCCGGCCTACTATCGCGCTACTTTTACCTTGGATAAGGTGGCTGATACGTTCCTGAACATGGAGTCTTGGGGAAAAGGTATGGTATGGGTGAACGGTCATGCCATGGGACGTTTCTGGGAAATCGGTCCTCAACAAACCCTGTTCATGCCGGGCTGCTGGCTGAAAAAAGGAGTGAATGAAATCATCGTTCTTGACTTGAAAGGCCCGAAAGAGGCAACCATCGTCGGATTGAACAAACCTATCCTGGATATGCTTCGTGTGGCTGTTCCTGAAACGCATCGTAAACAGGGGCAGACCATCAAACTGGAGAAGGAAACACCGGTATCTGCCGGTACTTTCAAACCAGGTAACGGTTGGCAAGAAGTGAAAGTTCCTGCTACGAAAGGACGTTACTTCTGTCTGGAAGGGCTGTCTTCTTTTGATAATACCAACATTGCCGCCATTGCGGAGTTTGATGTGCTGGATGAGAAAGGACAGAAAATCTCTCGTGAAAACTGGAAGATTGTTTATGCCGACAGCGAGGAAACCCGTAGCGGTAACCGCACAGCCGACAAGATTTATGACTTGCAAGAAAGTACTTTCTGGCAGACGGTGGATAATACGGCTTATCCTCATCAGGTGGTGATAGATCTCGGCAAAGAATATAACGTGACCGGTTTCCGTATTCTGCCACGTGCGGAACAGGGAGCTCCCGGCATGATTAAAGATTATAAGGTGTATGTAAAAGCAACCGGTTTCGGTTATTGATATACTTTTCCCGTAGGGGTGGAAACACAGACTGCTGAAGAAGCTACCAAAAAGAATTAAAGACACAGATGTAAGGAGGAAGCTTCAAAAGAAGGAAACCTGCGAGTGGAGCAATTATCGGATACTTTAGCAAATTTTAAAATTTGCTAGAGTATCCGGTTTCTTTTTTATAACTTTGTGGCAGTCTATGATTCTAACCGAAAGCACAATGAAATATATATTGACCTTTATACTATCTTTTCTCTCCTTCTTGGTGTGTTCTCAGAACATAACTATTACAGATATCCCTACCATTGACCAGCTGCCGGTAAATGCCATTCATCGCGTATTCAGAGATAGCGAAGGATATATGTGGTATGGCACGGTGAACGGATTATGTCGTGATGACGGTTATCATGTGAAAGTGTTTCGTTCGGACATTGAAACTCCGGGATTATTAGAGGACAATTTGGTGGAGTGTATCGCTGAGGATAAGAAGGGGAATATATGGTTCGGTACAGACAAAGGGGTGTATATTCTTGATAAATCGGACTACAGTGTACATCCTATGGACCGGGAGCGTTTGAAGAATATTCCGGTGATGTATCTATATGCTACCAGTGACGGCTATATGTGGCTGAGCTATCGTTCTATATTGGCCAAATATGACATCAACGGACAGTTGGTCAAAGAGTATCCCCTCCGGAATAAGTACGGAAGAACTACTATTTCCGGATTTTGTGAGAGCCGCAACCATGAGATTATTATTTCTGTGTGGAATGGCCGGGTATATCATTTGGACAAAGAAAAAGACGAGTTCGTTCCTTATCCTGATAAGATGAGAAGACAAAATCCTACGGTGATGGTTCAGGATAATGAACAGGACTACTTCTGGTTGGCAACCTGGGGGGATGGTGTGGTGCGTTTTGACCCTTCGGCTCCTGAAGATTCTATGTTTGTATATTCTGAAATACCGGTCAATGCTGCCGGTGAGGAGGATGGGGTCATCCTTAGTCTGGTACAGGATGATAAACTGGGGTATATCTGGTTAACCACCGGGCACGATTTCATGTCCTTACAAATACAACCGGATAAGACGTTAAAACAATTGAAATTCCAGACAGGGCTTCTGCCTGTTAATCATATGTTGGTAGAAGTTCTGAAAGGGAGGGGATGTCTATGGGTGTCGGCCTTTGACCGTCCTAGTTTCATTGTACATCTGATGGATAATATGACCAAGGATTATGCCTTACCCGCTTTGGCGGACAGAGTAAACCGCAGTCCGGCTGTAATGGCTTTGTGTGATGACGGAGACGGTATGATGTGGATGATGCAAGAAAGAACCGGGTTGGTGTTATATGACTTGAAGCAGGATAAAGTGAAAATCTATTCGGATTTTCCCGAGCTTGTTTCGTTGTCTTTGGATAACGGACGAGAGATGGCTCGAGCACGTATTAATAACGGTATTTGGGTGGCAAAAGATTTGAATAGATTGGTTTATGGTATGACCCGTAAGGGTATGGAGATGTATCTGGAGGATCTTATTGATTTGAACGGGCAGGTGGAATCGAACGCTACGGTGACCAAATTGTATGAAGACTCGCACGGAATCTTGTGGATAGGCTTGAACAAAGGACTTTGCAGTTATGATGTCCGTCAGAAAAGAATTAAACAGGTTTATCCCGATGTGGGGCATGTGATGGGAATCGTGGAGAATAAGGAAGGGTTGATATGGATTTGTACTCAAGACAACGGTTTGTTTCAGACAACGGCGGATGAAAAACTTCGTTCTTTCAAATTGGACAAGAATTTCTCTTGTCTGTCTATTGCTCCCGATTGGATTTTGTGGTTGGGAACTTGTGACGGAGGAGTCTATTCTTATGATCCTTCAGAGAATAAGTTGGTCAGTTATAATGAGGCTTGCGGTATGAACGGTAATCAGGTGAATCAAATAGTGGCTGATGCATACAATCATATTTGGATTGATACAAACCAGAAACTGATAGAATTTAATCCTCGTAACGGTTCGTTCCGCACCTATCTCACCACGGACGGTTCCATCTTGTTGCATCGCTTTCTTCCCACTGCTGTTTGTCAGGCAAAAGACGGCAATATTTATTGGGGCGGCATTCCGGGTATTTGCATGGTTACTCCATCAAACGGGTTGGAAAGAAAGGCTAGTGCAGTGAAGACCAAGATAACTGATATAAAGTTGCAAGGAGAATCATTGATATTCGGAGATAGAAAGGGTAGCAATTCCATTAACCGGATAGAATTACATCCCGATGACCAGAATTTGGAAATTAGTTTTTCTTCTCTTAACCACCGTTATGCTTCAAAGATACGCTATGCTTATCGGTTGATAGGAGTGGACAAGGCGTGGGTATATGTGGAAGGTGGAAAAAACTCGGCTTTTTATAATCATCTGAGTAAGGGTACTTACACTTTTCAAGTGAAGGCGACGGATGAAAACGGCCTTTGGAGCAAGGAAGTGACTGAACTGTCCATCCGCCGTCTTCCGGCTTTTTATGAGACTTGGTGGGCGTATTTGTTCTATGTATTGATAGTGATGGGTGTATCCGGTTATAGTCTGTATCTTTATCTGAAGCGCGTGGACCGTAAGAATAATGAAATGTGGGCGGACAGCAAGGAGATGATTAAAATGCGTATTTATTTGGATAGTAAGGTGAATTTGCCTGAACCTGAGTTTGTACAACTGGACAAACTTCTATTGGAGAAAGCGGTAAAAGCCGTGGAAGATAACCTTACTGAGCCTGATTTTGATGTGACAGCTCTAGCTGATGCCATGAATATGTCCCGTTCTACTTTGACCCGTAAATTGAAAGCCATAACAGGCCGAACTCCATTGGATTTTATCCGGAACATCAAGATGAAGCATGCCAGACACATGTTGGAAGATAAAGACAAAAGTGTAACAGAGGTTGCCGCTACGTTGGGGTATTTTAATCGGAAGTATTTCACCACTTGCTTTAAGGAGGAATTTGGAATGACTCCCAGTGAGTTCCAGAAATCACAACACGAAGAATAAACATCTTCCTGTCCTTTAATTGTTGCAAATAGGGGGTACAAATGCGTCAAGTTATAGCTAGAGCTATTTGTATCCCCTGTTAGCATGGTTCTTCACCTGTATTTCTATTTCCTATTTCATTCTTTTGCCACAACCTTTTACGGGGAGAAAAACACATCTTCTTCATTCATTCCCGCAGTAAAGGTATGTATAACTTTAAATTTAATATAGAATGAAACATTTGTTTTTGTTGCTTACTCTGTTAAGCTTTTCATTAACGGCCTTAGCCCAGCAAAAAGTGACGGGTAAGGTGAAAGATTCTTCCGGTGAGCCTGTCATAGGAGCCAGTGTTGTTGTAAAAGGCAATAATACCATGGGAACCATTACGGATTTTGATGGAAACTTTATGTTGGATGTTCCGGCAAAGAGTGTGTTGGTTATTTCTTATATTGGCTATGTCACTCAGGAAGTCCCGACAGCAGGAAAGAATTCATTAGAGATTGTTTTAAAGGAGGATACCAAAACCTTGGATGAAGTGGTGGTGATTGGTTACGGTACACAGCGTAAAGGTGATGTGACTAGTTCTGTAGCTAGTGTGAAAGCCGACAACTTTGTAAAAGGAGCCGTGAAAGATGTGGGACAGCTGATTCAAGGAAAAGTAGCCGGTCTGGCCATTACCAATCCTAACGGTGACCCGACGGGAAGTACTCAGATACGTCTTCGTGGTACAAATACCATTGGTGGAGCTAATACAGCTCCTTTGGTATTGATTGACGGAATTCCGGGAGAACTCGGTACAGTGGCTCCCGAAGATGTGGAGAGCGTGGACGTGCTGAAGGATGGTTCTGCTGCCGCTATTTATGGTACGCGCGGTACGAATGGTGTGATTTTAATTACTACCAAACAGGCTAAAGGAGTGGATATTAACCAGGTGGAGTATAATGGCTACGTCAGTACTTCTCTTATAGCCAAAAAGTTGGATATGCTGAATGCAGATGAGTTCCGTACCCTTTATCCTGACCAGGACCATGGGGCTGATACGGATTGGATTGATGAGATTAGCCGTACACCGGTTAGCCATGTTCATAACTTGTCATTGATGGGTGGCAATTCAAAGACTAATTATATTGCCAACTTGAACTATGCCTCTCGTCAAGGGATCATGAAAAAATCGGATTTCGAAAGTTTTCAAGGACGTATTGAGGTAACCCACCGTATGTTTGATGATAAGTTGAAGTTGAAATTCGGTTTGTTTGGTAAGAAAAACCAGATGGAATCTACAACTAGTGGGGGTAGTTTCAGAGGTTGGGTATATGGCCAGGCAACTCGTAGAAACCCGACTGATCCGGTAAGAAATGAGGATGGTACATGGAATGAGAATGTGAGCAAATTCGAATACGAGAATCCGTTGGCTTTGTTGTATGAGGCTGAAGGAAATGTAAAAAAGACGCAGTTGCGTTACAATGGAAATATTGTTTATAATCCTATCAAAGATTTGACTCTTTCTGCCGTATTCTCTTATATTCGTGATAATATGAACCGTGGTTATGGTGAAACGTTGAACCATATTTCTGCTTTGCGTGATGGATTGGCAGGTTGGTCTTCTGTAGGTGCTTATACTAAGATGGAGAAATTGATGGAACTTACTGCACAATATAGCAAAGAAATCGGTGCACATAAATTCACTGTATTGGGCGGTTACAGCTACAATGAAACAGACTTTGAAGAACTTTGGATTGATAACTATGGTTTTCAGGATGATTATTTTGGCGGATGGCATAATATTGGCATCGGTTCTGCTTTGAAAGACGGTAAAGCGAATATCGGCTCAAAGAAAACTCCTACAAATTTGATCGGCTTTTTCGGGCGGGCTACCTATTCGTTCAAGAATCGTTATTTGTTGATGGGAGCTCTTCGTTATGAAGGAGCCAGCCAGTTATGGGGTACTGATAATGCATGGGGGCTTTTCCCGTCTGTATCAGTCGGATGGAGAATTACCGAAGAAGCATTTATGAAGAATCAGAAGATATTTGATGATTTGAAACTTCGTGTGGGATATGGTGTGACGGGTTCACAGCCTAAAGATCCTTTCCTGGGGGTGGCTATGTTGAAATACGGCTCGTATGCTTTTGTAAATGGAAATTGGGTACAGACCATTGTTCCGGCATCCAACCCGAATCCTGATTTGAAATGGGAGGAAAAGAAAGAAACCAATATTGGTTTGGATTTTGTTTCATGGGGTGGCCGTTTGTCCGGCTCTATTGATTATTATAACCGTGATGTAGATGGTTTGATATACGAATATGGAGTACCGACCCCTCCGAACTTGTATAATAAGACGATGGCTAATGGTGGTACAATGAGAAACCGTGGTGTGGAAGTGTTGGTAACTGTGGTTCCTGTTCAGAATAAAGATTTTGAATGGAGTACTACCGGAACATTCTCTTTGAACTCTAATAAATTGATCAGTTTGTCTGGTAGCATCTTTAAGTCGGATTACGACTATTTTAATACGGGTACGGTGGAATACTCCGGTCAGGTAGCCGATTCTCACAGAGTACAGGTAGGTGAAAGCATCGGTAATTTTTATGGCTTTAAAGTAGTGGATGTGGACAGTGAAGGTCGTTGGATTTACGAAGACAGGAATGGTGAGTTGGTGAACTATAAAGATTTTACTCATGCTCCCGAGGATAAGCATGTTATTGGTAACGGTCTTCCTAAATGGTATGCGGGATGGAACAATACTCTTCGTTATAAAAACTTCGACTTGAATGTGACGATGCGTGGCGCGTTTGGTTTCCAGATAATCAATGGTGGGCGTATGAATTACGAGAATGTAAAAAACAGCCGTTTTGAAAATCGTTTGAAGTCTGTGAATGACTTGGTGTTTGGCAAGCATACGTTGAGCTCGGAAGTGGAACCGGAATTCAACAGCTATTATGTAGAAAATGGTGACTATTGGAAGATTGACAATATCACTTTGGGATATAGCTTCGGTCAGGTTGGTAAATATATAAAGTCACTCCGAGTTTATGGTTCAGTATTGAATGCTTTGACTATTACAGGTTATAAAGGTATTGATCCGGAAGTGTCAACAGACGGTTTGACTCCAGGATATGATACACGTGACAGATATCCGAGCGTACGCTCATTTACCTTCGGCGTTAATGTGAAATTTTAATGAACTAAAAAGGAATTGAAGATGAAAACAAATATAAAATTATGGACGATGGGCCTGATGACAGCCGCATTGTTGGGAAATACAGCTTGTACTGATTTGCTGCATGATAGCTATGGGCAGGTAGTGTCTGAGGATTACGTACCGAAAACAGAGGAAGATGTCAGTTATTTGGTAAATGCTGCTTATATACCTTGGCGTGAAACGTTGCTGCAATGGAACGGAGTGGTTCGTGCGCAGGAATTATGTGCGGATCAAGATGTTCTTCCCGCCCGTGATGGTATTGGATGGGTAGATGGCTATATCTATAAAAGGTGGCATCAGCATACTTGGACTACCGAGGATGACGGTGTGCTTCAAGGATGGGAACGTACATACAATGGCGTGAACACTTGTAACCGTATTCTGTCTCAGATAGAAGAAGGCGTTATCAGTGTAGATGGCGAAACGAAAGAAAAGTTGATTGCCGAATTGAAAGTTCTTCGTGCTTCCTATTATTATATTTTGATTGATTTGTATGGTAATGTGCCCATTGTGACAGACTTTAAAGATACTTCCTTGCCACAACAGTCTACCCGTAAAGAGGTCTTTGACTTCATTGTGAAAGAAATAACGGAGAATATGGATTTGTTGTCCGAAACACCGAGGGGTTATTATTATGGACGTTTCAATAAGTGGGCCGCTCATGCATTGCTGGCCAAGATGTATTTGAATGCTGAAGTTTGGTCGGGCACTGCTCAATGGCAGAAATGTATCGACGAGTGTGATATGGTGATTAATTATGCCGGGAAGTCCGGAGAATATGCATTGGAAAATAATCAGAAGGATGTTTTTGTAACGCATAATGAGAATTCTAAGGAAATTATCTTTGCATTGCCGTTTGATGAAATTTATGTGACAGGATGGAATGATTTTGATTTCCACATGTACACTTTAGCACCTGAAAACCAGGAAACCTATCAGTTGACTGCACGTCCTTGGGGGGGCGTGTGTGCAGTGCCTCAGTTTATTAATTCTTTTGATGAGGATGATGCACGTTTGGAGGCTAACTATATTCAAGGTCAGCAATATACCTATTCCGGTGAAATCTTGAAGCGTAGTATTGATGGAAAACCATTGATTTATACGGTAGATGTTCCCTCTATTGATCAGTCGGATGTGGATGATGGGTTCCGTTGGGGTAAGTTTGAGTATGCCACCGGTATAACCAACCGTTTGAGCAATGACTGGCCGTTGTTACGATATGCGGATGTATTGATGATGAAAGCGGAGTCATTGATGCGTTTGGGCAAATCGGGAGCAGGTGCTTTGGTGACTCAGGTACGTGAACGCGCCTTCAAGAATGAACCTGAAAAAGCGCAAGTTACAGATGCGGAACTGATGGGAGGAAGTGTATATGATTATGGTCGGAGAGATAGTTATAAGACAGAACATGATGGAGGAACAGATATTAAATATGGCCGTTTCCTTGATGAACTTGGCTGGGAGTTTTGTCAGGAAGGACGCCGCCGTCAGGACATGATTCGTTTTGGCATCTTCACTACAAAAGCTTGGTTCTCTCATGATAAGAGTGATGAAACCAAAAATCTGTATCCTATTCCAAATAAAGTATTGTTGACCAATAGTAATCTGAAACAGAATCCGGGATATTCTAAATAGTATTTATTGGATGTTTTTTTAAGGATGAAAAGGTTGTTTTCTCTTTTCTATATTAAATTGGAAAGAATTATGAGTAAAAAGATTTCGATAAGTTTATTGCTCCTCTGTCTGGGATTATTTTCTCAGGCACAGAGCTATCAGAAGATGCCGCAAGGGATTAAGGCTACTGTACAAGGTATGGATGTTGAAGTGGCATTTTATACGCCATCCATCGTCCGGGTTTATAAGACACCGGAGGGAAGCTCGTATGACAAGAAGAGCCTTGTAGTAATGAAAGAGCCTGAGGAGACTTCTGTGGAGTTTGCAATGAATAAAGAGTATATTCGTTTAAAGTCGGATGCATTACAGGTGGAGGTCAATTCATCTACAGGTGGAATCAATTTCTATGACGCTACCGGAAAGGTGTTGTTAAAAGACAAGGATTATGGGACACAGTTCACTCCGTTTGATGATGCGGGTATTTTTTCTTACAATGTTCGGCAGGCTTTTTTATTAGATAAGGATGAAGTGATTTATGGATTGGGGCAACAACAGACTGGAAAAGTGAATCAGCGCAATCAAAAACTTTTTCTTCGTAACAAGAATATGAGTATCTGCATTCCTTTTATTCATTCAGTGAAAGGTTACGGGCTTTATTGGGATAATTATTCTCCGACTACCTTTACGGACAATCCGCAAGAAATGTCATTCGACTCTGAAGTGGGCGATTGTGCCGACTATTATTTCATTTATGGTAGCAATGCGGATGGCGTGATAGCCGGAGTCCGTGATTTGACCGGACAGGCTCCTCTTTATCCGCTTTGGACACTTGGATTCTGGCAGTGCCGCGAGCGTTATAAGAGTCCGGATGAACTGTGTGAAGTGGTTGATGAATACCGTGATCGGAAAGTTCCTTTGGATGGAATCATTCAGGATTGGCAGTATTGGGGATGTGACTCTAACTGGAATTCCATGAAGTTCCAGAATCCTCGCTATATTAATAAGATGGGCGACAAGGAATACATGAAATATCTTCCGAATGGTGAGAATCCGGATGCACGTTATGGTACTCCAAGGATAAAAAGCCCTCAAGAAATGATTGACTATATACACAAGCGGAATGCGCATATCATGATTTCTGTATGGGCCTCTTTTGGTCCGTGGACAGAGATGTATCACAAAATGGATAGTCTGAATGCTTTGCTTCATTTTGAGACTTGGCCACCTAAAGCCGGAGTGAAACCTTATGATCCGTTCAATCCTGTAGCAAGAAATATTTATTGGAATGAAATGAAAAAGAATATTTTCGATCTAGGTATGGACGGCTGGTGGCTGGATTCTACCGAACCCGATCATCTGGAGGTTCAAGATAAAGATTTTGATACAAAAACTTATTTAGGTTCTTTCCGAAGGGTTCACAATGCTTTCCCTTTGATGTCTAATAAAGGAGTTTATGAACATCAGCGTGCTACGACTTCCGACAAGCGGGTATTCTTACTTACCCGTTCTTCATTCTTGGGACAGCAGCGTTATGCTTCACATTCATGGAGTGGAGATGTCGTTTCTACTTGGGAAGTGATGCGCAAGCAACTGGCGGCTGGCCTGAATTATTCTTTGTGTGGTATTCCTTACTGGAACACTGACTTGGGAGGATTTTTTGCTTGGAAATATAATAATGATGTTAATAATATTGCTTATCATGAGTTACACGTCCGTTGGTATCAGTGGGGAGCCTTCCAACCTATCATGCGTTCTCATAATTCCAGTCCTGTTGCTGTAGAGATCTATCAGTTCGGTGATAAAGGTGATTGGGCTTATGATGCATTGGAGAAATATACCCATTTGCGTTATCGCTTATTACCTTATTTATATAGTACTACTTGGGAAGTAACAAATAAGGCAGGCAGCATTATTCGTCCTTTGGTGATGGATTTTCCGAAAGACAAGAAAGTACTTGATATGGATACGGAGTATATGTTCGGACGTAGTTTTTTAGTACGTCCGGTAACTGATTCTCTCTATACATGGCAGGATAAAAAACAGAATGGTTATCAGAAAAATATGCGGAAAATAGAGAAAACGGATGTATATTTGCCAGAGGGAAGTAACTGGTTTGATTTCTGGACTGGGGCAAAGTTGGCTGGTGGCCAAACCATACAGCGTGAAGTACCTATTGATATCATGCCAGTTTATATCCGTGCCGGTTCTATAATTCCTTGGGGTCCTGCGGTGCAGTATGCCACAGAAAAAAGTTGGGATGACCTGGAGATTCGTGTTTATCCGGGTGCTAATGCAACTTTTATTCTTTATGAGGATGAGAACGACAATTACAATTATGAAAAGGGAGTTTATTCTACTATCACTTTCCGTTGGGATGATAGTAACCGTACTTTGCACATCAGCGACCGTGAAGGAGGATATCCCGGAATGTTGGAAAAGAGGAAGTTCAAAGTTGTTCTCGTAAATCAGAGATCAGGAGAAGGGGATAAACCGTTGAAAGGAGGAAAGATGGTGAATTATACCGGTACAGCAATTGAGGTGAAACTTTAGAATGCTCATATTGAATATCCAGCAGAATAAATAAAGAAACGATAAAATACATTATGAATTTACTTAAAACCCTTTTATCCACTTCCGCTTTTGCTATAGCTTCAGTAGCTTTGCATGCTCAGTTGCCCACAAAAGTAGAAAGTTTTCCGGTCAGGGATGTGCGGCTCACCGCCAGCCCTTTCAAACACGCAGAGGATATGGATATCCGTTATCTGCTAGGAATAGACCCCGATCGTCTGTTAGCTCCTTATTTGAAGGAGGCTGGTCTTTCCCCTAAAGCCGAAAATTATACCAATTGGGAAAATACAGGGCTGGACGGACATATTGGCGGACATTATTTATCGGCCCTTTCCTATATGTATGCCGCTACGGGAAATAAGGAGATCAAGGCGCGTCTGGATTATATGATAAGTGAACTGAAGCGCTGCCAGGATGCCGCCGGTGACGGTTATCTGTGTGGAGTCCCAAACGGGCGTAAAATGTGGAAGGAAATAGAGGACGGAAACATTCGCGCGTCCGGTTTCGGACTGAACGACCGCTGGGTTCCTCTTTATAATATTCATAAAATATATGCCGGCCTTCGTGATGCAACTCTTCAGACTGGTAATAAGGAAGCAAAGGAAATGTTGGTGAAACTCACGGACTGGATGATTCGTCTGGTATCCAAGTTGAGCGATAAACAGATACAGGATATGCTGCGTAGCGAACATGGAGGGCTGAACGAAACATTTGCCGATGTGGCCGCTATCACCAGCGACAAACGCTACTTGAAACTGGCTCATCAATTTTCTCACCAGACCGTGTTGCAGCCTTTGTTGAAACAAGAGGATAAATTGACGGGGATGCACGCCAATACGCAAATACCGAAAGTGATAGGTTTCAAACGTATTGCCGATTTGGAAGGCAACCGGGACTGGAGTGAAGCGGCCCGCTATTTCTGGGAGACAGTGGTAAACCATCGCAGCATCACCATCGGAGGTAACAGTGTGCGTGAGCATTTTCATCCGGCTGATGATTTCAGCAGTATGCTCACCAGCGAGCAGGGGCCAGAGACTTGTAACACCTACAATATGCTCCGCCTTACAAAAATGCTGTATGAAACGAGTGCGGACGCTCATTTTATGGATTATTACGAACGGGCACTTTATAACCATATCCTTTCCACGCAAAACCCTGTGCAAGGCGGATTTGTTTATTTCACTCCGATGCGTGCCGGTCATTACAGGGTCTATTCGCAGCCTCAGACCAGTTTCTGGTGTTGTGTGGGATCGGGAATGGAAAATCATGCCCGTTATGGTGAAATGATTTATGGACACAAGGATAATAATCTGTATGTCAACCTTTTCATTCCCTCTACCTTGCGTTGGGGAGATACCCAAATTGAGCAACAGACGGCTTTCCCCGATGAAGAGGAGACCACTCTTGTTATTTCTCCGGAAAAGGGAAAGAAGGAATTCACCCTCCTTTTCCGTATTCCCGAATGGACGAAGCCGGAAGCATTATGCTTGTCTGTTAATGGTAAACGGCAGAACGTGACGGTCAAAGAGGGATATGTTAGCCTGAACCGTACTTGGTCAAAAGGTGACAAAGTAAGGCTGGAACTGCCGATGCATCTGCGTGCCATTGCACTACCGGATGGTTCTGCCAACTATTCCATCTTATACGGACCGATTGTGCTGGCCGCCCGGTTGGGCAAGCAAAATCAGGATGGTATGTTTGCCGATGACAGTCGTGGCGGACACATTGCTGCCGGACCGCGCCTGCCTTTACAAACGATGCCTGTCATTGTGGGGGATAAGAACAATCTTCTTTCTCATCTGAAGAAAGTGGAAGGTAAACCGTTGACATTTACATTGTCCGGAGTTTATCCCGAACGCTATGAGGGTATGACTGTTGAACCGTTCTTCCGTTTATACGAGTGCCGGTATATGGTCTATTGGCCTGTGTTGTCCGTACAGGAGTTGCAGGCAAGGCAGGAACAGTTGGCGAAAGAGGAAAAGGAGCGTGCCGCATTGGATGGTATGACCGCCGATAAAGTGATTTGTGGGGAACAGCAACCGGAAAGCGACCATTTCATCCGGATGGAGAATTCCCGTACGGGGGACGATGAAGGGATTCACTGGCGTGAGGCGGTCGGTTGGTTCAGTTATTGTATGAAGACGAACGGAAAGCAGGTCAATAAAGTGCGTATCCGGTTTCGTCCCGAGATTCGTAAGGATGCAAAAGTATGGATAAACGGGCAGGAAGTAGGACGATTGGCTGGTAAACCGGCTTCGGATGTATCGGTTGGGATATTTGATGTGCCTGTATCTATGCAATCCAATGAGCAGCTGGAGATAAAGATCGGTAAAGGAAATGAGAAAGTGACTCCGCATATTTATGAGGTGCGGCTGGTGGCTGAATGATGATAGATATACAAACCGGCCATGCCTCAGTTGGCATGACCGGTTCGTTTTTTCAGATAATTCCGTTGTCTTTCAAGACCGCTTGTAACTCTTTATCAGTGATATTCTCACGCTCTGATTTATCATAAATGAAATGTAAGCCAATCTCTTTTTCTTCTTTGGATAGAGTGGCGATGAGAGTGATCACTCTTGCTCCGCCTCTTTTTCCTTTTCCTTTTGATGCTATACTCATGCGTACTTTGTGTAGGCCATTGCCTAAATCAGTACCCATGTCAGGGTTCTGCATGAGTTCTGCGGCTAAAATTGTCAAGTCTTGCTTCAATGATTTATATCGTTTGGAAAGTTTCTTTACTTCTTTTTCGAAGTGGCGATATACTTTGATTTTATAGTTCATTGAGCAATTCTTCTATGGGACGGCCTTTCAGCTTTCCTTCACGCATCAGTTTGATGTCTTTGCAAGCCTCGGACAGCCCGTCCATTATTTCACTTTTGGTCATGTAGGGTTCTTCATCCTCTGCCACCATGGTAGAAACAGATTCCATTTCCTTTTTAGCATGAACAAGAGTCTTCCTTACAGACTCCAACACCTTTACATTCTTGATGTCCAGGATTTCCCGAATCAGTTCGTTTTGTATTGATTCCAATGTGATTGTACTCATGACGTTCTCCTTTCTTCTTATTATTTATCTCGTATGGCAAAGATAGCGAAAAGGCGGCATGTCTGCTTGTTTTCTGCATGAAAAATAGTTTTCATTTAGAGGTTGTACCTAAAAGAAATACCTTTTTTCATTTTGTTTTCCTATTTTTGCAGGAAACAAACCGAACAGCTAATGAAAATTCTCCATACAGCAGACTGGCATCTGGGCCAGACTTTTTATGAATACGACCGGCGGGAAGAGCATCTCCATTTTCTAGAATGGCTGAAACAGCAGATAAGACAGCATGAAATAGATGTATTGCTGATAGCAGGTGATGTATTCGACAGCCCGAACCCTTCGGCGGAATCACAACGAATGTATTATCGTTTTCTAAGAGAAGTTACGTCCGAGAACCCTTCTTTGCAAATTATCATCATTGCCGGAAATCATGACTCGGCAGCCCGTTTGGAGGCTCCCAATCCCCTGTTGGAGGATATGAATGTCACCGTTCGCGGTGTCGTGCGCCGCAATGCGGAAGGTGATATAGACTTGCAACACCTGATTGTCCCCCTTTACACAGAAGGGGAAGTGACCGCCTATTGCCTTGCCGTCCCCTATCTGCGTCAGGGGGATTATCCTTCGGCTGAAAATTACTCAAAAGGAGTCCAACTGCTTTATGAGCAGCTTTTCAATGAAGTGAAGGAGAAAGGACTTCCCGTTATCGCCATGGGACATCTGCAAGCCACCGGCTCGGAAATCTCGGAGGACGACCGTTCGGAACGTACCGTTATCGGAGGCTTGGAATGTGTATCCCCCGATGCTTTTGATGAGGCTATCGCCTATACTGCATTGGGGCATCTGCATCGCTCCCAGCGTGTGTCCCATCGGGAGAATGTGCGTTATTCCGGAACTCCTATGCCCATGTCTTTTGCTGAGAGGAACAATGCTTCGGGAGTGGTCATGATAACGATAAGTGCTGAGGGTACCGGCATAGAGAGATTGGCATTTGAACCGCTAGCCGGCGTGATGAGTATTCCTCGTCAGGCCCGTCCGCTGGAAGAAGTGCTGCAAGCCATCGGCGATTTGCCCGATGGGGATGTCACGTTGCGGTCGCCCTATCTGGAAATAAAGATTTTGATGACCGAGCCGGAACCTTCTTATAAGTATAAGATAGAGGAAGCGTTGAAAGGAAAAGCAGTCCGCCTGGCACGCATCGCCGCTATGCTTCCACAAAAAAAGGCAAGCGGCATTGTCGCCACTTCCTACGAGGAGTTGCAAACCATCCGTCCGCTGGATATGGCACTGGATGTCTTTAAACGGAAATATGGAGGGACGGAGATGCCCGATACCATGAAACAATTGCTGGAAAGTGTAATCAAGGAGGCAGGAGTATGAAAATAGTAGCGATAAGAGGAAAGAATCTGGCTTCATTGGAAGGTGAATTTATGATAGACTTTACCGTCGAACCTTTGTGCTCGGCAGGTATATTCGCCATTACAGGCAGTACCGGAGCCGGAAAGTCAACCTTGCTGGATGCTTTGTGTCTGGCTTTGTTTGACTGTACGCCACGTATGAACAAGGCGAAAGAGAATAACGTCTCTGTCATGGATGTTGCCGACAGAGGAATTGCACAGAACGATAGCCGTTCCATCCTTCGCCGGGGTACTGCCGAGGGGTACTCGGAAGTGGATTTCGTCGCTTTGACAGGAGAGGTGTTCCGTTCACGCTGGACGGTGCGACGTTCGCGTGGGAAGGTTAGCGGTTCCTTGCAAAAAGTGGAAATGACGTTGACCAACCTTACCTCCGGAGTGGAACAGCAAGGAACAAAGACCGAATTATTATCCCGCATCAGTGAACTGATCGGACTCTCTTTCGAACAGTTCAACCGCTCTGTGTTGCTGGCTCAAGGAGATTTTGCTACCTTCCTGAAGGCTCGTCAGCCTGATAAAGCCGAAATCTTGGAAAAACTGACCGGAACGGAAATTTACTCGCGTATCTCTGCTTCTATTTATGAACGCACCAAGCGGGCGGAAAGTGAATATAAATTATTGCAGGAACGTATCAAAGGCATTGAGTTGCTGACAGATGAGCAATTACAGCAACTTTCGGCTGAAAAGGAAGAATTACAAGTCCGCTTGTCCGTTTCGAAGAAGAAAGAGGAGGCGTTGTCCGGCAAGTTGAAATGGCTGGAAGAAGAAGGACGCTTGAATACAGGATGCATACAGTCGGAAGAATCACTTTCCGGCATTAGAAAAGAAATAGAAGTCGCCCGTCCGCGTTATGAACTGTTGGCTCGTATAGAGCAGGCTCAGGATATCCGCGATGTGTATATGGAACAGCGTAATGCCCGGCAACAGATAGCTGCCGGTCGTTCCCGGTTGAGCGAAATACAGGTCGCCATCCGGCAGAATGCGGCTTTACAGACTTCCGCGAACGTGCAGTGGGAAGCCGCTCAGAAAGAACTGGCGGAATTTAAGGCCTATTTGTCACAGCAAGAACCGCAATTGGATAAAGCCAGAGCATTGGATGTGCAGTTGGTGGAAAATAGAAAGCAATTGGCGGAAAGTCAGAAAGAAGCGGCTTTGGCATTGCAGGCTAAAGATAATCTGCGTCAATCCGTTTGTAAGACAGAGAAGGATATAAGTTTGTTGATGGAGAAGCAAACCGCCTTGCAAACCTGGTTTGAACGATATACTGCTTATTCCCAATTGATTCCTGCCGTTGAACTGATTACCAGCTTGCTTACCAATCTGGAAATGGCAAGGGCGCAAAGCGTATCGAACCGTCAACTGCTGGATAAAGTAAAGAAAGCGAGTGAAGCGGAGGAACAGCGGTTGAAATCGGTACAACAGGAAGCCGAGCGTCTGAACCGACTGTTGCCGGCAGAGGTGCTGTTGCTTCGTGAGCAGTTGGAGGAAGGAAAGCCATGCCCGGTCTGCGGGAGTTTCCATCATCCGATGAGGGAACAGACCAATGTCCAATCCTTGCAGGAAGAGGAACTGAACCGTGCGAAAGAACAGGTTGCTAAAGAAACGGAACAACTGAAAAACACGCTGAATGCCCGCCAACTGGAGATGGCCCGTCTTTCCGCATTGATTGAAAATTATGTGGCGCAAGTTGATGATACGCTGAAAAAAGTAGAAACATACGTATCCATTATCCCCAATTGGAAAGATTTGTTGGAGCAGGGCACATTGAAACATTATGTCCAGCAATTCGGCAGGCAATGGAATGCCCGTTTGCAAGAGCAGACCGAAATAAAAGAGGCTCTTACCTCAAAATCAGCCCAAAGAGATAGTTTGAAAAAAGAAGAAGCCAATGCCATTGGTTTGTACGAAGAAAAGAAACAAAAAGAAGAAAGACAGCAGGCAGAATTGAACGAACGTGCTCGTCTGCGGTCTTCCCTGCTGAATGGTGAATCCACCGAAACAGTGGTTGCAACCCATGCAAGACGGCAAAAGGAACTGGAACAACAACTGGAAAAAGCCATGAACTTGCATCATTCTTTAACTGTGCAGGCGGAATCTTACAAAGGACAGACCGCACAGTTGGAAAAGGAATTAGTCCGTCTGACTGCTGTCTTGCAACAAGACGAACTGAAAATAAACGAGTGGCTCACTCTTCAAAAGGAAACGTATGCCGAGTTGGAACAATTGCTTTCCAAAGACAAAAGCTGGATACTGGCTGAGAAACAAGCGTTGGGCACACTGAAAGAGAAGGAAACCACTCTTCAGGCGGTCCTTGCGGAGCGAAGGCAGAAAAGGGAGGAGCATCAGCAAGCTCCTCTGAAACCGGATACCACGGAAAACAAGGAGTCGCTGATTGAAACATTGACTGCCTGCACTGCTGCCAAAGAAATGGAAACCGGACGTTTGGCCCAAATAGAGGTGACGATACAGAACCATATAAAAGGTAAGGAACGCATAGCCGGCATCGAGAAAGAGTTGGAGGAAAAAAACTCTATCTACGAGAATTGGGCGAAACTGAACGAACTGTTCGGTTCCCAGACTGGCGCCAAGTTTAAGGAAATAGCCCAAGGTTATACGCTTGATGTCCTTTTGCTTTATGCCAACAGGCATTTGCAAGACCTTGCCCCCCGTTACGAACTGCAACGCATCCCTGATACGCTGGCCTTGCAGATTGTGGATCTTGATATGATGGGTGAGGTGCGTAGTGTCCATTCCCTTTCGGGCGGGGAATCTTTCTTGGTATCTCTCGCCTTGGCATTGGGCTTGTCTTCCTTGTCCTCCAACCGGATGAATGTGGAATCGTTGTTTATTGACGAAGGTTTCGGATCGCTGGATATGGACACTCTGCGCATTGCGATGGATGCTTTGGAGCGGTTGCAGATGCAAGGGCGTAAGATAGGGGTGATTTCCCATGTGGCGGAGATGATGGAACGTATCCCTGCGCAGGTGCAGGTGGTGAAGACCGGAAGCGGAAGGAGCAAGGTGCAGGTGATGGGACCAATATAAGGATTGTACTCCATTACAGATGACAATAAAATAAAAAAGTGACGGACTATGAAAAAAACATTAATTGGATTATTGGGCTCGACAGTTATATGTGTACTGTTTCTTGCAGGTTGTATTGATGAACATTACGGGGAGGATAGCAATACCATTGTTACCAATCTGACCGGTTATGCATGGGAGAGAACATTTCAGATACGTACTGAGGATGGCAGGAATGCGGAAGTCTGTGAACATTATGAGTTCGGGCTGAATGGTAAGGCTTCCTGTAAATCACGGACGACATGTGATGGCGAGGAAGTGGAAGAGCATGTACATTATTTCCGATATGATTTTATCACTCCCAATAACAGATATCTTCTTCTGGATTACTGCTACTGGCAGATTGACAGGATCAGTTCTTCAGTATTGAGCATATATGAAACCTTTGAGAATCCTGTGGTTGTGATGGGGCAGACCAGGGAATATAAGAGTTTCTCGGCTGTCCCGTTGGGGGATGACTGATGCGCTATGTCTGATGTGTTTTTAGGAACAGAGGCGTTACAGGCATAAGTGAGGGAAAAATATGATTTTTGTCTCCATATTGAATACTGTTTTTACTTATTACTTATGAGAATCGGACCGGTGTTTTTGATGGGATTTTGTATTAATGTTATAACTGTACGATTACACCGGAAATTCCATATCAAAGACAAGGACGTTTTTTAAAAAGATCAAGAGCTTTTTAAAAAAGAACAGGAGCTTTTTCAAAAACAACAGGATGTTTTTGATGCTTTTCTACTCGTATTGCATAACATGGCAAAATACCTTGTTTTTCTTTCAGAAGTTTCAGCTTCTCCGCAAACGTCCTGTTCATCGGCTTTTCGGCTGAAGGATATACACGATAAAATCCTTCAGCCGAAAAAGATCTTTCAGCGTGACAGGGTAAGCGATGTCGTATTGGTTGGTTTTCTATCGGTATTCGGATTTACCTTTATACATTTATTGACTACGGCTGAAAGAAAGAACTACGCGGTTGAAG
>ULJY01017792.1_pt1 | contig 28379 bp, 39 predicted proteins | sample 1951011 | NCBI WGS metagenome assembly ULJY01 (sample SAMEA4835486, study PRJEB28245) | human gut metagenome | biome: gut microbiome; material: fecal sample | place: Denmark | collected 2008 | reverse complement strand
CACTTAGAGCTTTGAAACTTATCTCTGTCGCAAACAACTCCAATAGATGTAGAAATTGCACAACATCTACTTTTGTTGTTGTAATTTTGTCAGAGAAGTCACAATAAGTTACTTCAAACATTAGAATCTAAATATCATTTTAGTTTGCTTTTTCTTCTTAGGATTAAATGGTCTTCCTTGAAGAACATCTATAAGATTTTCCTCGCTTATTGGAATATATCTTCCAGAATTGGTGGACTTTCTAAACCATTCTTCCTCTACAGTTCCCTTAAGAACTAAAGTAAATACTTCAGCAACCTTTCCCTCCTTTTGTCGGATAACTCGACCCACTCTCTGTTTCTTAGTAGTGGAACTACTATTGAAGCCTAATATAACTGAAACACTAATGTCAGGACAGTTAAAACCCTCATTCAACTTCATAACAGTGTTTAGTACTCCACCATCCTGCTGCACAAACTCTTGTAAACTCATTCTCCCTTTCTTGGCAGAATCTTTACCAGAATACACAGCACCATACTTAATTTTCTCTGCCATAGCTATAGTAGCACTAAAAGTTATACACTTCTTGTCCTGCCTATTCTCTAGGATTAAGTTGGTAAGTTCAATTTTCTTAGGATGATTATATATGTATTTCTTACGAGCCTGTAAGGTTCTACTAAATCCCATGGCATGAACTAAAATCTGCTTGTTAACAGTTTTAAAGTCTTCGCTCTGGTCTTCTTTACATCTTTCCTTAGCTAACTCTGCTCTTCGCTTCCAGTCAGTTGCACACTTCATGGCAAGGTTAAAGTCATAGTTAAAGAAGGAGAAATGTTCATAGAACTCTTTATTGACCTCTTTATAGACATCAATATCTTCTGGCTCAATAAGCACCTCATATTCTCGGTAATCAGCGAGCCATTTATTCTCTATGGCTTCCTCTACAGAAATGGTATCCACAATCGGACACTTCTTGCTTATAATTTCATCTTTACCATCCAATCTCTCGAAGGTCGCAGTTAACCCCAAGATTACTGTATATTGGACGTTTTTAAATATGTTCAGCAGTGTAGGTGCTCCCACTTTATGAATTTCATCTATAACTAATAGAGTACAGCTGTACTTGTTAGTAGATGTATCATTCATGGTCTTAACTGAACACTGTTGGAATAAGTTCCAATCAATTAGTTCTTGATTCCATTGCCTCTGAATAGGTTCACTGGGCACAACTACAATAACAGATTTAGTTGGATTCTTCTTTAGAAACCTACTAATAGCCATTAGTCCACCTCTAGTTTTACCTACTCCAGTTGCCCAATTAAGTGTCCCACACAACTTGTTATCTACCCATCGTTGAACACCTTGTTCTTGGCGTTCCGTTCTACTTAGATTTCCAAACAAGTCTGCCATATACTATCAATTTTACCCTTGAATTTACTCTCTAATTCTATTGATAGTTATGTAAACAAAACTCCTATAATGAGTGAGTAAAACTCAGGAGTATATATGTAGAACCAATATAGATGGGTATAGATGTTAAAGAGTAAATCCTTTAGCATCACAAACCATTTTGATTTGGTTCTTACGGGTTTCCCACTGATTGATGTGGAATTTAACCTCATCTTCCAAAGAGAACAGAATTCTGTTTCTCAATGTTTCCAGTTGAGCAGTAGTAAGTTCAGAGTATTTCTTACTCTTAAGGTTTACCATTGCACGAAGTTGAGTGAATGACAAACCTTTCGGCGTCATATACAGATTTGCAGTAGGATTCAAGCCAAGGCGTTCTCTTGCTACCTCAGCCTTTTCACGATATTCTCCATTAGGAGTTTTCTCGGTCAGGTCTTTAGATTCCTGCTGCGTAAACCATAGACCTTGTTTTAAGATAAATGTTAATGTTATGTGCTGCTTGTTAAATTTACCCAACTTATCAAGACAGCCTTCGAGGACAACGTCAATAGGAAGTCTCGCGAACTCCGCAGGACAGTCCCCAACCAAAGCCTCAGAGATGAATGTTTCCTTGGTATCAATACCTTTGTTGTTATCAAGGAACACTCTCAGCGAAGGCAGGAATGTAAATCTTGGAATACCTCTATCTTGCTCTAACCAGCGAAGGAATAATTCAGTATTACATCTTTCTCTTTGGTCTTTAATAATGTCCAACAGAACATAGCGACCTGGATATTCTTTGCTGTCATTATACAGCATAGATTCACAATGGTTATAGAACGTTCTTAGTTCTTTCTCAGAACAATCAACAAGTTTCTTTTCTTCTTGTACGAGTTGTCCATTTACTTCAACCTTGCGACCTTTCCACACGAAAGTGTTAATGTCATTATTCTTCTTAGCAATAGCGGCAGCCAATTTTTCCTTCATCATATTGTTATTCTATATTAAGTCTTTGTCATATAAAATAATCTCTTTGTTCGTTCATCTATCTATTTCACAATATTAAATCTGATTCCGCTGGTTTCTCATAAACAAAGTCTATAAAATAAACTCCAGTAAAGCGGTAAGGAACTTTCTGACCAGATTCTCTGTCATACCAAGTATCCTCACCAGCTATTACTTCATTGTACTTTAAAAACCCCACATCACCTATCTTGAGAACTGGAGATTCCCACCTAGGTAATCGAGTTATCATTTCATAAGCCCCATTAGCTAAATTCTGGAAGACATAGATTATATAACCACCCACATCTTCTCGTAAGGTTATCAACTTGGCATGGATTGTTTCCATTTAATTCAGATACATCACTCCTACTCGTTCATCGTAAGGAATGTTATCAGTAGCAGTTTCTACAGCTAACCATTCACATTCTTCAAGTGGATAGCCATATTCATTAGCATCCATCTCAGAAATTTCCTGTGCATAGAGTTCTGCCTCCAATAGTGATTCGAAGTTACCAGTCTCCTGGTAATCTATTCTTCCCTTACGTCCAGAGTAGATGTTACACTCTATCATAATGATTGAGATTTTAATAATTAATCTTCCTTATCTTTATATTTCCTACAACCGTATTTGGCATAATCACAAGTTTTCGTCTCTTGACCTCTGAAACAGGGGTACTTAGCACAATCCTTGCAGGTACGCTCTGGATGCTGATATCTAACTCCATCCTTGTCTTTATCGAAGGAACTACTTAGTTGCTTTGCCATTGAAATACCTTGAGTCCAGTATGAACTCCAGACCCTATTTAGCTATACCAGATAATATGATTACATTAACCTCTTAAATGGAATTATGATTTTTTTCTTCCACCCACTGTGCAAAGTTCTTATTGTTACAGCCGAGTGCAAACATAACCACATAAATAGCTATCTTTGGTACTCCAAACACTGATAATAGAACACACACAATAACAGCAGCTATTAAAGCTACCAGGTTCTTACCCTTAAAAATGTCTGTGAAATTCATACTTGTCTTTTTAACAGTTTTACAATCTTGTTCGATATCCAATCTAAGTTCACTATTGCGTTCAGTATCAGTAATACCAGTAGAAGGTCTGGGATAACAAATAAAAAATGTATAACAACTATGAACAATAAAACCATTGCTCCTACGGTATACTTCACTTTAGTAATAGTGTTATTAGAAGGACCACACTAACAGTAACGCCACCAACTGTTAACCCTTTGTAGAGTTTCTTCTTGGATTCAAGTTTATTAATCTCTCTAAGTTGATTCTGCATTACCTGCTCAGAAGCCTGTGCATGAAGCATAAGCCTGTTTATCTGTGCATTCTTAACAGAGTCATTGCGCTCATAAGAGTTAATCAAACTTTCATAAGATGTTATTTGCTTTTTAAGCTCTGGAATTTCCAGTTTAAACTTCTTATGTTCCAAGAATATTAAGTTAGTTGCCTTTAGCTGTTGAGGTGTAATTACTACTAACGAATCATTTACCAACTTCGGATAGGTATTCTGTGAAGAACACCACATCGTCGGCAATAGACTGATTAGTAATATCAGTAAGCTCTTTTTCATACCAATGTTCAATTACATCAACTTTAACTTTAGAGGAATCTATTACATTATGTAAAGAATCTCTCTGAAGTTTGAGCAAACTTATTTCACTATTTAGAGAGTCAATATGATTAACTAACTCATTATAGTCAGGTATTGGTTGTGGTTCCTTAGTTGGAGTTAACCACGTCCAGATTAGCACTCCTACTAAGCATAGGATTACTAACCACAGTAAATTTTTACTCACCGAGTACGTAGTTTACTGCTTCAGCCATGTTCTCCATCTCCTCATCAGTTGCATCTGTGAGGTAGTTGAATGTAGTTTTGGCTTCTCCTTCAAGAGAGTCAATATAGCTCTCAATTCTTTCACTTCTGCGATACTTCTCAGCATCCCTATCATATCCAGCTAGATAACGACCAGGATTAACCTTGAAATATTCAGCTTCCTGCTGAAGTAATGCCTTCACCATTGTTTCGTTAATCAATCCAGCATCTACAGCATACAGTGCGTGATTACGATATTTCGTAGCTTTACCTTCGGCAATAGTCTTGCCAAGAGTTTCATTAAACTCATCATCGGGACGACATACAGATACTCCGATAGATAACACTTTCATGTCATTATCAATAATATCTCCATCTTCCTCAATGTAAACTTCTGGTTCACCGTGAATGCTAACAGCAGCCATTACGAATTGACGTTCTGCACCAGTAAAGTCTTTGAAACTGTCTACGATATATTCTACCTTTTTCATATTAAAATGTAAATTATAAGATAATTTTTAGGCTAATCTTTGTAGTTCTAAACAATCTTATGCTTTACGAGATGGCTGTAAGCTATCAGGGTTACGATAGAAAGCTAGGATAGTGGATTGCTTACGCAACCATGAGCCTTCTTCTTTAGCCATATCCAGAATAGTCCTACTAATAGACTCTTCTTCCCAGTTTGTTATCATGTAGCTTTTTATCTACATTTCTACAATTTCTTATTCATTGTAGCTCCGCATACGTTTTCACCCTCACATGAGGGGTAGACCACTCTTGGAAATGTTTTAGTCTGTTATTTCTACTTTATAATTGTGGAGGGCATTGTAAACTTTTTCTGAAAGTTGTTCCCTGTATTTTTCGGCGTACTCTCTTATACATCTCTCCTTAGCTGCTTTATAAGCATTAAAAGCATCCTCGGGAGAATTGAAAGTTCCAAGGTGTAGTTTTTTACCCATATAATTAATTTGGGCAATAAATCTTCCGTCTTTCAATCTAACACCTAAAGGATACTCCCCTCTTTGAGATTTTCTAGTTGTAAACAAGGAGTTGATTTCTATAGGTACAAAACAACATCTCTCTGGGCAGTATAACTTATTACCTTTAAACAATATATCCTTGTCTATAGTAAAAGTATCATTAGGACAGGTATCTTCCCACCACTTGGCAAAGTTTTGGAAATTTAACCAATCTTCACACACCCTAATAGAATTACCTCCATAACTGTTATATTCAGGATTATTTGAATTATAACATCTGTTTAGAATTTCTTTCCACCTCTTGTAAGATGTGGACTGTATTCCATTAGTTTTAGACGTGTATTTACCTTCCCCAATATAGCCTATACCATAAATACTAGGATAAAATGGGTCCTTTACACTCCCCTTCTTGATATTGCCTAAAGCTGCCTTTAGTTTTGTCCCTGTTGTTAAAAACTCAATATCTACATCAGTAGTACTATTATACCGAAGTATTTTAAAATCTCCACAATTATTGCTTGAAAGTATCTTCCCCTCAAATTCTAATTTGTTTCTATCCGATTGTTTCATAAAATATTATTTAAGTTTAAAGTTTAGTACAAAATTAAATAATCCTTCTATAACTTACAAACTAATAATAGAAATTTTAAGGAAGTTTAACAGTTTCAATTTCTATGCTGTACGGTGATACAATCTCTTTAGAATTGTATTTACCTCGGCATTAGCATCACAGCTTTTACCGATTTTGGTCTATTCTCCTATATGTTACCATATTTTCAGGCAGCAAGAAGTTCTACCTGCTCCTTAACGAGCCTTCCCTCGTCTTCATCCTCACCATTTAACCACTGGAATGTAGCCCAATCACCCTCCTTCTGAGCCTGGTCTACAATCTTATTGATGCTCATAGTAGTTTCAATCTCTCTATCAACAGTAGCAGCAAAAGGCATAACTCTGTCAGTTATGTTCACTTTGATAGCTGGAACTGGTGGATATTGGAACAGAGCATCATTAGTAGTCAAATACTTATAAATCCACTCATGGTGAAGGTATTCCTCAGCTGCCCTACCGAGCCAGTAGGTAGCCAATTTGGGTAATCCCTCTACATCAAAGTAATTAGCAAAGGTTCTATACAGACTATGGTTAGCCAGCTCAGCTGATAGTTGCTTTACTAGCATTTCAACCATTACACTTGACAAGGTACACTTACGTCTACTCTCATCAATGTTCTTCTCCGTATATTGCATAGTAGGCATTGCATCCACTGTCTGAACACCTTGCTTAGTCTCTTTTTGTTCTGGATTTCCTTGTGCGTCTAGTACTCTCATCAGTAACTAATTTAAAGTTGTTTTGCATCAAGTAATCTAGAGGTGCCGATAGCCAAGTAATAAACTTAACTAACCTATAATCTTCCACCTTTTTACTAATAGTTTCTTTCTTAATAGTTAAAGGTGTATCAGCTGCATAGAACTGACTTCCTACACACTCTGCCCTATCTTTCCATATCTTATATAGAGATACTTCATATAGGAACTTAGGATATTCAGTCAGCTTATACTGCTTGTTTGAGTAGACGTTCTGGGTCGATTTCTTTGCCATTCCAGAATGCTCTCACTATAGAGCTACGTTCGCTCTTGTACTTACTCAACAGATAAGGTATATCTGTTTCTGGGCAGTCGTGACGATAAGTAGTCTTATCAAGTCCCTTTACATGGACAATAAGACGACCTGTAAATCGTGATGTTCTCGTAGGAGGTGCCCAACGTGTGTCAGGAGCTGGGAAACGACGCTGCTTCTTCCAAGCCCTACGTTCTTTCTCAGTCTTAGTCCATACAGATGGGTCACGAGGTTTTACATGTGGATTACGAATACCCAATGCTACCATTTCGGCATCATTGTTTACATCAACTCTCAAATCCTCTTCCTTCTTCTTTTTCTCTTCTTTCTTCATTTTATTTGATGAATTAGAGTTACACATTCTTATAATTTAATTACGCTACCACAAATAGTACACTTGTAGACTTTGTTCTCTGCATCATACAGAGTGTGAGTTGTTGGCAAACCACACCTGCCACAATCCAGAACTCTAACTGATTGTACGCGTCTTGTCCCCTTCTTAGGAGATTTCTTAATCGAAGCCATAGTTATGATTTTATAGATTTAGCTAGTTTAGAGTCAGCTACCATCTTCTCAACTTCAGAAGAATTGAGCAGCTCTTCCAATCTCTTTACTTCCGCTTTATAATCTTGTACATACTCTTGAAGAGTACCAACTTCTCTTTTGCAAGATATTCTGTGATGAATTACCTTTCTGATACAAGTAGCTAAAGGCATACCAAATCCTGCGTCTTTAAACTCCTGACGCTCAGGTTTACCTTTTGGTCTTACTGTATAGAGCAGTTCTAAATCCCAGAAATAATCACTTGCTCCAGATGTCATTCTAAAATCAGCTTCCTCGATAACCATACCTATTTTTACAGGTTAAATTGTTTCATTATCATGTCCATATGGGCATAATGTACATCTCTAAGAGTTCCCTTCTTGTACTCTAAATACTCCCTTGCACTCATAGGTTCTTGAGGTTTAGTTAACCGACAACACTCCCAATCAATAACTGCTTCTTCATAATTACATTCCCAAGCAGCTTTATGGTTTTGGATATGATGTTTGTTAATAGCTCTGTGTATTTTCTTGATTCTCTTAGTGCCTAACCAAGGGATAATAATATACATAAGAACTTTATCTAAATCATGAAACTTATACTTATAATAGCCAATATACTTCTTCTCAGTCTTGAGGAAGGCAATATAATGTCTAAGAGTATACGGAATATGTTTCCATGAATCTATAATATTACTTATAATCATTGCAAGTTGTTCATTTCGACTACAATGTCGTTGTTTACTTTCTTAATAGCCTGACTGAAATTGTTCATTTTATCTTTCATCTTAGCCTTTAAAGATTGAATAGATGTTTTCAGGTTATTAATCTCAGAGTTTAGTATAGACTCCTTCTGTTGAAATTCCTTTTTCATCTCAACTCTAAACTTGAGATGGTCAGGAAGAATTGAATAAAGGGAAATAAAGCTCTCTAAAACCTTTAATAACTCTTTATACTTTACAACTTTAGTAGTCTTATCTATCACGAGTACATATGAATCACAATCGTTGCCTGGTAAAACATTGATATACTTATCAGAGATAGTATTTTGCCTTCCTAGATGGTCACCCAGTCTAACTGTAATTGGAAACCCACTCAACTGAAAATATTCAGAGTTGGTATCTCCAACTTGTTCTACTTGGATAAATTCCTTCTTTTCAAGCCATGCCTTAACTTTACTTAGTCCTTTCACTTATTGACTTGTTCAGTTACTTTACCATACATCTACAAAAATAAGGGTCAACCCATCTACTAGCGTAGACAGAATTGACCCCTATAACTATTGTATGGAGTCGTTGGGAGCCAGAGACTCCAAATATCGGTTGACAGCTTTCATTGCATTGTCAGGTATCTTCTGCACTTCTTCACTATGATTTACATAATGTAAGGTTGCACCTACGCCAAATATGGCATAGCATTGGTTAGTTGAGGGGGGTAAGTACACATAACACTGCTGCTATTGCAGTAGGTATTACGAAGTGTTTCCTCTTTACACCAGACTTCTTTACCCCTTTAGCCACGCAAGTTCTGGTGCCACAAACATCGCACTGTGAACTACATACTGACATGAAGAATAAGATAGCTGATACAATTAAACCAACAATTGAAAGAACCATTAACAATGTATGAACTGAGTCAGCGATACTACATAAGTATAATACCCAATATTCCATACTATTTGAAAATTTTGCTTATTTGATACATCAACTCTCTAGCAACCGTAACGACGGAAGTTCCAGCTAAAATCAAACCCCAAGTCTCCATAGAGAGAGGTTCGGTTCTGAACATAGCACCACCATATTGTACGATTAAGAATTGACCAACGAGAATAACTAAAGCAATTCCAGCAAACGCAGGATTCTTTAGCAAGCCATCAAAGATACTTCTCCTTTGTCCGAACACTCTTGCATTAAACAGATTCCACCATTGTAACAATACGAATATCGTAAAGAACTCTGTTAGAGATACTGCTTTAGTATAGAGTAAAGTGACTAAGAATATGAAGAATATAATACCAACTCCAAAGATTTCATACCACATTTGTTTAGTGATAATGAATGCTTTAGGACTTCTTGGTTTGTCCTTCATAACTGCATCGTTGGCTGGTTCAGTTGCCAAAGCTAATGCAGCGAATGTATCCATGATTAAATTAACCCATAACATCTGAGTAACAGTGAAGGGTAGGTCTACTCCAATAAACGGACCAATACAAGCTATAAGAATAGCTACTACGTTAATGGTCAATTGGAATAGAATGAAGTGCTGTATGTTCTTATACAGACTTCTTCCCCACTTCACTCCTAAGATGATAGATGGGAATGAATTGTCGAGTAGGATAATATCAGCAGCTTCTTTAGCTACATCAGTACCATTGTTCATGGCTATACCTACTTCGGCATGGTTTAGGGCTGGAGCATCATTAGTTCCATCACCAGTCATAGCAACTACCTCTCCTAAAGCTTGAAATTCCTTTACTAAGGTTTGCTTATCTTCAGGTTTAGTTCTAGCAAATACATCTATACTTGCTATACCAGTTACTGAATCATATGGGTTGGTTTTGTTTCTAATGTCAATACCTGCCATAGATTGAGGGTTATCGCTAATCCCAGCCTGCCTAGCAATTTCAGATGCTGTGGCTGGATTATCACCAGTAATGATTTTAACTTTGATGCCAGCCTCTTTAGCAGCTTTAACTGCATCTGGTACGTCCTTACGGATTGGGTCTTCAATAGCCATGAATCCGTTATAAGTGAAGCCATTTAGTTTCTGAGCATCTTCCAAAGTCATAGATTCTTTATAAGCAAAGCCTATAACTCTACGTCCTTTGTTCTGCTCCGAAACACAACTTGGTAAGCCACCTTCTACTGTTTCATTACACATAGTAAGAACAACTTCGGGAGCACCTTTTACCAACGAAATAAAGGCATCACCTTGTTTAACAATGGACATCATAAACTTAGTCTTACTTGAGAAGTCCATTCTGAACACAGGAGTATTATCTCTCCTTATATCATCAAGTAAGTCCCCAGCATCCATATACTTAATTATAGCACCCTCTGTAGGATTACCAACGGTCTTATCACCATCTACATATGCAGTAGAATTGGCAAGAGCATTGATAGTAATATATGCCCTATTAGGCATTACCTCATTTACAACCTTCATCTTATTCTCTGTTAGAGTGCCCGTTTTATCGGTGAGAATAAGAGTAGTTGCTCCTAGAGTTTCACAAGCGTGCATCTTACGAACTAAGTTATTAGCCTTAGACATTCTCTTCATGGAATATGCTAATGCTAAAGTAACTGCCATAGGTAATCCTTCTGGTACTGCAACTACAATTAATGCAACTGCAATCATTAAGAAGGACAACAAATCGTTAGTAATCTGCATCCAATCTTGTCCTACATAAGCTTGTTCTATAAAGAAGTATCTTACCAATAAGGCAAGAATAAGGAATCCAGCAGCACCAAATGCAATCTTATTGATTAAATCAGCAAGACCATTGAGCTGCTTGTTTAGAGGAGTCTCTGTATCAGTAATTTCAGCAGCTTTACGTGCTGTCTGTCCAAATGCCGTATTATCTCCAACTGCATTGACTACACCTACTACGGAACCTTCTTCAACGATAGTTCCTTTTAGTAATAGCCAAGAGGGATAAGTGGCATTTAATTCACCTTCCTCTTTAGGTTGCTTAGTAACAGCCTTAGATTCTCCAGTTAGAACAGACTCATTAACCTTTAAGTTATGAGATTCGTAGGCTGTAATATCAGCAGGAATTTCTTCTCCAGCTTCTAACAGCACTACATCATCAACAACTAGGTCTTTTCGAGCTACTTGGGTTACTATCCCATTTCTCCTTACCTTGACAAGTGTATCATCAGAACTTGAAGTAAGTACATCGAATTTCTTAGATGCACTATACTCATTTAAGAATCCTATGGTTACAGCTAACAAGATAGCAGCTATAATACCAATAGGTTCTAAATATTCCGACTTAATAACTCCCAGCACCAATGCAATAATTGCAGCGACACTCAATATTTGAATTAGGGGGTCTTTGAACTTCTCAAGGAAAAGTATGTACCAAGGGTCTCTTTTAGGTGGAGTTAACACATTAGAGCCATGACAATCTCTACTATGATTAACCTCAGCATCTGTCAAGCCCTTTAACAATTCTATATTCATCTTTTAAGTTATTTAATTATTAAAAGGTGGACAAGATGCCCACCAGTGTAGTTTTTACTCTTCGTCTTCTTCGAAGTAATCAGGGAATGCTTCAATAAGGATAACGGGAACGTTATGTCCTTCTTCACTTCCCCACTCGGCGATGCTTTCCAGCAGTTCATCTTCAGCGTCGTCAATATCATCATCTTCATTGATTTTGTCAATGAGATATTGAGCTTCTTCATCACTGATTTCACCGTCAGCCAACAGCCAAGCCATTACAGCTTCAGCAAAGAATGCATCAAACTCAGAAGTAGTATCACCTTCTTGAGAGTCTTTCTTCTCCCACAGCATTTCCACTTCTTCCTTTGTTACCACTCCGTCTGCCATAACTTCTTTACGAAGTTCTTCCACGTTTACACTTTCTTTACACATAATTGTAAGTGTTTAATAATTAAATAAAATTGGGTAATACCCTTTCGATTTCTCCTATAGACTGCCAAGAGCCTGTGTTACCAAGAGCCTTGAACTTCCACTCCCCATCCTTACGATAAGCATACCCTAAGATAATAGCTTCACGACCAACGAATGTTGTATCAGGGTCTTTACTATCATTATCCAGGTTATACTTAGCTAATACGTTAGGATTAGAGTTTGGACGGGTTACAGGACGCCCGTCAGCTGTTGTATAGATTCGTAATCCCATATAAGGAATCTTATCGAATCTTTGGTGACGATATGAATTGAGGATGAAAGCAACATACTCAACTTCAGGTCTGATTCTATCCAGTTCTACTGAGATAGTTTCATTATCCATTCCGTCGTCTCCGTCAGTATCACCTACCAAATCATCACCAGAGTGATGGATAGCTCTGTCACTTGAGTCTTTATGACCAAAGTAAACAGTTTCAAGCTTACGCTTGTTAGCATCCATAAGAACTACAGAAGCATCAAGGTCTACAGCCTCAGTGCCTCCACCAAAACCTAAGAAACCACCAGATTTGATAGCTCCCCAGTTTGCTCCAAAGAATACTTTAGATAACTTATTACCGTTATCGTCCTTTGACAGATTGACTCTGCCACCCTTAGATAGATTTATCATAGCTTATAAATCCTTTGGACCAGCATCAATACCGTAACCAGCCAGAATGTCACACAACAGCACTGACTGATAGTTACCTTTACCTTCATTCACAGCCTGGAATTTCCAGCTACCATCCTTACGATATAATCTGCAGAATACCAATGCTCTATCCATAGAAGCATCTTCTTCCAAGTCATACTTAGCAAGGATGTTGTTGCCTTCTGCACCTTCATACAGGTTCACCTTAGCATTGTGAACCATACCGAAGTTCTGCTGACGGTTCTTAGCATCGTGAATGTTTACTAAGATAACAACTTCTTGCACCTCGGCAGGAACCTTAGTAGTGTCGATAGTGATAGTTTCATCATCACCGTCACCAGCACCAGTTCTGTTATCACCAGAATGCTTTACAGACTTAGAAGGGTCTTCCAAGTTACCATAGAACACCATGTTGTTATCACTGAGGACTTTACCATCAGCTTTCAACATCAATGCCATAGCATCCAAGTCAAATTCTTTACCAGGTTGTGCTGCGTCCCAGCCCAAACCAATTCTAAACACACTAGCTGTGGACTCCTTAGAAAGGTCAACGCGTCCACCTTTTTGCAAACTAATTGCCATAATGTAATTAAGTTATTAAAGTTAATTGAAGAATTAGTTCTCCAAACTCGGACGATTATACGCCCTTTCGTTTCCAGCTAAGATAGAGTTGAGGAGTTTCAATTCTCTCATCTACTGAGCTGTCCAAGACAAAACAATTAAATCCTAAATTAGTATAATACTCAGCTAAGTACTCTCCTAATTCAGGAATGTTCTCGTCCAGGTCGAATACCAAACTATATTCGTTTCTAGCAGATTTAGCTTGCATTAAGCTAGCTATTTCTTCTATACACTTCTTATGTAAGGTATCTCTATCAAGTTTTAATCCATATTTAGTGATTGTATAAGCATCTAAGGCACTTAGTGGCTTAGGCTTGGGAAACCACTTATCCCTAAGCTTTACTAACTTATTCATAAGAATTTAGATTTCTTGTATTGTAGTCTTACCCAGAATCGAACTGGGAACTCAAGCTTCGTAGGCTAGCGTTTTATCCATTAAACTATAAGACTAAAGAATAGAGGGTGTGTTGTTACACCAAATGCTCTAAGGGCGGTTATTGACGTTGAACGTATGTGCAGTGACTTAACGTACACATTAGCCGACTTTTGTTCTCCTACTAACAGCTAAGGGTATCACGTACCCTCCCAATCTTAATTTCAGGTTCCGCTTGTACTGTTGAAACTTATCAATAACTGGCTCCGACACTTAATATCACATTGAGCAACGTATCGGAACCCTCGTCATTTCAGACTTGGAATACTACTCTCCGAGATTAATGCTTGTGCCTCCCTGCGGTTATACGGAAGGACCAGTAAGTTCTATACCTTCACGCTTGTCAACACCACGATAGCTACTCGTGACCTAAGGATATACCATAACTTCCGCTCGCAACTCTTTAAATGATGGGCACTACCAACCCTACATCCCCTCTATTATGTTAATATTCAAATTCTTTAGGATTGTCCTTATAAATGTCTTTTAATACTTGGAAGGCTCTTAGCCTTGATTCTGTATCATGGTGTTCCCACCAGAAATCTAAACCAGCCATCTTTACCTCCTCAGTAGCTTTAAGGAACTCTGGATTAAACTCAGGGATATTATCAACCAAATCCTTATAAGATGGATGTCCCTTTCTGTTCTTCTCCTTAAAGTCAAATCCCTTGACTGCTGATACTTTTAAGCACCAACACATACCTGGATAAATAAGTCTACTAGTCTCACTTATATAGGTATCCTCTGCAGTCTTTATAACATCATATACTCTCATAATCTAATAAGTTAAATTAGTGGTCCAGACGAGATTCAAACTCGTGACCTTCCCTTTAGGAGAGGGACGCTCTATTCAGCTGAGCTACTAGACCAAAATAAAAATGCCATCTACTCTCACGAGCAAATGGTACAACATGGATTACTTCTCTTTTATTACTTCAACTTTTACTGTGACCCCACAGGGATTCGAACCCTGGTCTACGGATTAAGAGTCCGCAGCTCTACCTACTAAGCTATAGGGTCAAGTTGGAGAGTCACCACTGTCCTCTCCGCGATAGGTTTATCTACAATGTAGAAAGGTTTTAATACCTACGATATGAAGGTATGCGCAAGTCCTACTTTACCTTAAACTCGAAGTGGTTATTTACCTCTATTAACAGATTTGCATTTAACAGAACCAGGACGTGTAGTTGCCTTCTTGAATGATTCAGGTTGAGCATCCCACCATCTTTTAGCTGCTTCTAAGTTAGCTACCATTTTCTTGTATTTCATATAGAAGAATTTACAAATATATTAATCAGTAATCTCTATAGTCCTACTAGCTTCTTGTGCTAGCTTATCACAAATCTTGTTATATTGGTCGTCTGCGTGTCCTTTAGTCCACTCAAACTCAACCTTAGTATGGAAAGCAATTGCTGCATCAAATCTCTTCCACAAATCCAGATTCGCCTTTCTCTTCCAATTCTTAGTATATGTGCAGACCACATACTGAGAATCAGAAACTATGGTAACTTCTGAAGGTGTTGTAATAGATTCAAGGGCAACTATAGCTGCCATTTGCTCCATCCTTTGGTTTGTACTGTTCTTGTACATCTTAGAATATCTAGCTACTTCTTTATCATCCTTAAGGATAACAAATCCAATGCCACCTTGATTACGAGCACTTGAATATGCTCCATCAGTATATACTCTATATGTACTCATGCTTCCGCCTTGCAGTTATACAGATAGTCTGTGTAGATTCCTAATATATAAGCAATCTTATAGATGTCACCTTCCTTCTTCGGAACTACCTTCCCAAGAACATCGTTGACCATATCTAATACCACAAACCCTTCTGGACTTTGCAAGTAAGGTTCCATTAATCTGGCTAATTCCTTAAGGTAAGGTTTTGCTTCTATAGAAGCTCCGTCAATACTCTTAAGCAATGCAATTCCTGTACCATCCTCTCTATTAGTAATTTCCTCTATTTGGTCAGCAAACTCATGTCGCATAAAACCTAAATAGAATGCCTTAGAAATATCATCACCAACCCACTCTGAGAAGCTATTACACTCCTTAATAGTAGATAGGTCAATGGGATGTTCCATCAAATTTTCAACCTTCATAATCATTCAAATAATGCCTCTAACTTGGAAAGCTAAGTTATTGGCTTTAGTAGAAACTCCATCTAAAAGCTGTACATTCTACTTCCAGCTTTTTGATTTCTTCCTGCTTTTCAACCTTTAGTCGCTGCTGCTTTCTCAGCGGTAGCTTTAAGCTTCGTAATAGTACTCTTAAATGTAGACATTGCGTTGTCTACTTCCTTACTAAACCCTGTTGATGTGTTACCAAAGATATTCATACTAAGTGTAATTTAAGGATTAAGAGTAAATTCAAGGGTAGTAGCTCGAGTGGGACTCGAACCCACACGCCCATTACTGAGCATCAGGGCTTAAACCTGACGTGTCTACCAATTCCACCATCGAGCCATGACTAAGAGGGTTGCAACTTACATACCATATCCTCAAGACTTACGCATATTTCAGCCGCTAAACTCTACCATCCGATATGTACCTCTTAGTTATACTGAAGCAGTGATTGAGTACCATTAAGGTACTCTAAAGAGGTATTCTGCACCCACCCCACTCCTTGTACTTCAGAGCACGTCTTATTACATACGCTCAACTCGCTTAGTTGTCATCGCCAAACCTAATATTTAAACTCCTTTGATTTGGAATTGGGAGCTACTTACAACAAAATCTTTTCAACTCAGCTGGAGTATGGAATTGTTTCCAGAATGGATGTCTATAATCAAACTTCCAATCACAAATATCCCAATCATTCACCAACTCATTTGGTTGAGAGATTTCGTATTCTAAAATATCATTAAGCTGTGCTATCTGCTTTACTTGCATTCTTTGAACTCTTCTGACAATTCTGTTATACCATACATGGTTACTCTTGTCTTTCCAAATCGGCTTCTTTTTGCTCCTGCTCATAGATTCTTAATGCTTTCTCATAGTCATACCTTTTAACCATAGGAAATAGCTGACCATATCCTACTTCAAAGTATGCCATATTAGGTGTTCTTTCAAGTCTTTGTTTAGCTTCCTCTAGTCGACCCTGAACTAGTTCTGTCTTACCATACCAATAGCTGTCTGGGTTCTCTGTATTGGCTAATGTCTCTTGTTGAGTTCTTATATCAGCCTTACATCTCTCTAACTCTTCTGTGTTAGGAAGGAGTACTCTCTTACTATGTTGCATTCTCATATACATAGCATATCTAAGACCATAGAACTCTTTCTTACTAAATGGAATAATAGGAATTACCCAGCCATTCTCTATACCCTGCGCCCACTTATATTCATCAGTGCCTGGTCTATACTTGTCTGTAAACCTATCACAATATCCACTATTGTCCCATTTCTTAGGATAAGTGCCGTAGTAATATCTACCTGCTCTAGGTTTAGGAACTCCATGAGTATCTGTCCAATATTTAGCGTACTCGTAAGTGCCTGGAACATGATAAACAGGTAAAAATAGCATCTTACCATCCATATCACACCAATAATTACCTAAGAATCTTGGAGCATGGTATTGACATTTCTCATAATGAATAAACTCACGGTCTGGAAAGCCATATTTATTCCAACATCTAGTTTTACTAGAATCCACCTTTCTTGGTACAGACACTCTACCAAAGTCTGGAATCTTAACCTTCTTATTGTATGCTACTTGTTGCTTATTAATATGACTAGTTTGCTTTCTCACCGATTCTGGGTGGACTATTTGAACTAATCCATCATCATCAACATAATAATCACCTCTCCATCTTCTATATCTAAACTGTTCGAAGTGCCATTCAAGGTCACTAAGTCCTACCTCTTTATGGCTATCTCTTAGGTCTTTAATAAGAGCGTAGAATGCCTTAACCAAATCATTATAAGGTTTTCCTATGAACTTATTAATAAAACCAGTTATTCTATTTGTTCTTAGATAACCACGATTTGGACCCCATTCACAATAAAGACGCCCTACAGATGGTTTAGAATATCTTAGCTTCATTCCTAAATGGGTACCTGGATAGTGGTTCATACTATGTCTAGGAAAACCACTTCCTTTACTGCATTTATGATGACTTCCATGATTATTCTTCCTTTTCTTAAATAATAAGCCTTTGTCACTCATACATATAAAATTAAGATGTGTGGCGACAGTTGGATTCGAACCAACCACCTTGGGGTTATGACTCCCACGCTCTAACCAAAATGAGCTATGTCGCCTTAAAGAGTGTAGAATTAACTACACCCTAATAAATCCGCCTGATAAGTGTTAGCAATTCTTATCAATTTTTCACCGCAACTGTAATTGTAGCCCATCACGTCTAATAAGCATCAACAGCCTCTAAGTAATTTTCTCACCCTTACTAACTCTAGGTGGTGGATTATTTCTTATTGCAACGGCAGTCTGGGTTGTGTACCATACCAGATTGTCCAGATGATTTAGAGAACCATATATAAGAGTGTCCCTTATATGTAAACTCAGTTACACGCATTGGAATACCAGTTTCTGTAGTTATAGTTGCAACTGGTCCTCTATTAACGCATGAACATAGTCCTACTAGCATTAGTAACATAGCAACTACTTTCATTTCTTACCTCCTTGTTTAGTTTGGTTGGCTTGAAAGTTTATACCTGCTACATAAGCCTCAGACACTAGTCTTTTAGCCTCATTGATGTCAATTACACCTTGTGCTATTTCTAGCTTCTCAATTTCTTCAAAAAAGTCTTTAATCTCTTTCATATTCCTGTTTGTTTAAAAGTTCGTAGGGTAGGAGAGACTCGAACTCTCACGCCCGAAGACACTGGTTCCTAAGACCAGCGCGTCTACCATTCCGCCACTACCCCATTGCTATTCTTTCTTCTTTATCTTTACTTTAGTTGGTTTTAACATTCCTAAATTCTTTCCAGATGGAGTCAAGAAATCTATCTTATTATAGTGTCTCTTGTGCATCTTGTCCATTACTACCCATTTACCTCTAAGCTTAGGGTTATTAGATACTACTATAATAGTATCTCCATAATCATAATGCTTTAATAAGTTATGTGATAGCGCCACCCATCTTAACTTACCAGCATTTAGTTTCTTAACACTAATTCTATTTCCACTAGCCGTAATCCATGATAAACCATGTTTTGGTCCTGCATGATAATACGTTGCCGTAACATTATGTTGACCATATAAAGCTAAAGGAATAAACATTAGTATTAGTAATAAATGTTTCATAAGCGATAGTTTTTAAAGAAGTGGACCTAGAGGGCTTTGAACCCCCGACCTCCTGATTATGAGTCAGTTGCTCTGACCTGGCTGAGCTATAGGTCCAAAATAGGCAAGATTTACTTGAATCCTGCGAAAGCATCGTAAGTAGTTTATCTTTTTATAGTTGATTCATCTCACGATATGATATTAATCTAAAAAAATAAGTGTAGCTCTCTGTGCATATTGCTCTCTAAGTATTTGTAATGCTAGCAACTCTGGTTTTATTAGAGGATACTCTCATCGGATTCATCCAGCTGGCTTTACCGACTCTTGGATAGCAAGGTTGGACTAGTCCCCAACGGGATTCGAACCCGTATTTTTGCCTTGAGAGGGCAATTACCTGACCATTAGTAGATAGGGCTATGTGGTAGGTGCTAGCCGTTCCTATCCTACCATTGTGTACTACGTTGCTAGCCAACGTGTGAACTTCTCTCCTCTGTTCGTTCACAGTGTAGCCTAACTACCCTATTAAGGGTTAAGGAGGACTACAAGGTATTGGGTAGGGGACTCGAACCCCTAATCTCCACATTGAAAGTGTGGTGACTTGACCAGTTCGTCTAACCCAACATTAACTCAGTTTAAACTCTAAGTACTTGTCCTCACCTCTACTTATTTCTGAGACTTTGTAACCACAGCTTTGGTATAAAGCCTTAGCAGTCTCAACCCAGTTACTACTCATAATGCTTTCAATGGGATAAGTAGTAGCTAAACCAACAAATACTAGAATATCATTTACACGAATGGTGCTGCAACTACCATTCCAATACTTCTTTATAAGCTGATTAATTACAGCTATGACAACATTAGGAAGAGATGGAGTTTGTTCCAACGTCTTCGGATTTAATACTTGAACCTCATTCATAACAATAAGTTTTTAAGTTATAATAAAAGTTCCAAACATTCGCGGAGAGCAGTGGAATCGAACCACATACACTTTTTATGTACGAAACTACTTAGCAGGTAGCCCCTATCACCATCAAGGTTTACTCTCCATACAGAATTTCTTTACCCTGTAATTCTGTAAAACAGCTAAGGACTATCTTTGTTATTAGGCTGCTGCTCTACCACCTGAGCTACCGCCCCAAGAGGAAGGATTGTTATCTCGTGTAACCCTTCTAAACCACGTTAAGTAATGGTAAACAAACAGGAAGATTTTATTTTAAAACCCATTACTAAAGGGTGTCTAGTGGTAGTCGAAACCACGTCTACTGAACCACAATCAGTTATTCTAACCGTTGAACTATAAACACCATATAAGACCTACACGTACATCCACTTCCATTTATGACCAGTGACGCGCCACCAGTGAGTTGTACCCTCATCCTGCTTAAGGCATTTCACCTAACCACAACCTCGGTCTATAAGTCAACCTTGCCAAGTTAGTACCCCGACTAGGAATCGAACCTAGATATGTAGCTTAGAAGGCTACTGTTCTATCCGTTGAACTATCGAGGCATCATCAGAAGTCATTTGTTTGCATATACTGTGCTAACCGTTACACTACAACCTCCATATAGTACTAATAATTTGGGAGGTTGCTGGGAGTCGAACCCAGGCTAGTCGAACCATAATCGAATTGCTAATGTTGTTGCTGTAAGACTTCTTATAAATTAAATAACTTAAAACATTGCTATTTCAAGTCTAGTTTCCTTTTTAAACTTTCGTCTATTGTATCGTTCTCCTTTACATAACCAACAACTACATGGAGTACTTGTTGATTTATAAGGTAAAGTCCAATGTTGATTATAGTTATCACACCACAATCCATAATTACTAGCAGGAAACTTCTTTAACCTAGTAATATATTTCTGGACTAACTTCTGCTTGCGCCAATACTTGTTGCGTGTCATTTGATTCTTTCTCTCCATCGTCTCTTTCAATTAAGGGTTTTAGGAAAGTCCAATCAAATACAATGTCTGCTAATAATACGTCAATCATGCCTTTATTTCTTTAAATTCATCCCAATGTTGTAATACAATCAGACAAAGGTTGTACCTTGCTGAAAGTTCTCTTATAAATGCCTTCTTCATTTTACGAGGCATTTTCTCTAAGTGTCCAGTAGAGATTAAGGATTCGAGGTAATCAAATCTCTTAGTTACTACTTGTTTGCTCTCTTCACTAAATCCTTTATTAATAGCATTGACCACTGCATACTCCTTTGTAAGTATTGCAAATGCTCTATCCCATAATAAGGACATTTTGTGTTTACTAATCTTGTTAATTGCTCTAAATCTTCCTGTCATAATACTTTGTTGTTGATAGTTGAGGAAGTGGTGGGACTCCAACCCACACATCGCTGTTACACGATTACTGGCGGTTTTCAAGACCGCTGCCTTAGCAATTAGGCTTACACTTCCATAGTTTGTTGATTTACATATTCACTTCAGCAGCATAGGAACTTACTCCTTTATAATAGGGAGAGTTCCAGTAGGGTAGATGTAAGAATTAGCAGTTCTGTCCAAATACCACTTAACAGCCTTCTTAATTAGTCTAATTGCTTTCATAATAAGATAGTGTTACTGAATAAATATGTCAATCTTGTTAGTTAAAATAAACCTATCCAAAACTCCAGAAACAGAAATTCGATGGATAGGTTTAACAGAGGACATGGGTTTTACATTTAATGTCTTCCACTCTCCCAATTCAGAATGTGAGACACCATACTTACCCAGCATGGTCAGGGCTAATTCACAGCTTATTACATTTTATTCGAGTGTACTTCTCTAGCCCATCTGCACCCATTGAAGGGATTACTTCGACAGACACGGTTCAATCATTTGTTAGTATAAGTACATTTTGCTGTACGTCCCCTTATGGTTGAAAGGAGGTGTCTAAGCACCTTGTCACTCCGCTGGGATTTGAACCCAGGACTCCCTCATTAAAAGTGAGGTGCTCTATCCAGGCTGAGCTACGGAGTGAAATACCCACATTACTGTATTAACAATAGATGTGGGTACAGAAACCATTTTTAATACGTTGCTCTATCCAATTGAGCTAAAGTGGACGTATCCACCTATGGGACTCGAACCCATAACCTACGGCTTACAAGGCATAGAGGTATTGCTGTAAGGTTTCTTTTTGTTAAACTCAAAATAGAGTAGGGTAACGGAGTCGAACCGTTCTAACTGGTTTTGCAGACCAGCCCCTAAACCGCTCGGGCAACCCTACATAAACACTACTTTACGTGCATTTATGTTTCTCTATCTGGGTCTAATTTAAATAAAGAGTTGTTGAAACATGAATCTCTAAGATTCGTGGAGCAGGTGGGACTCGAACCCAATCCTCCAGATTGCAAATCTAGCGCATTAGCCAATTATGCTACCTCCCCATAAAACAGAATACTTTTTTTCATCCTCTCGGACTACACCAACATTTCAACCTTCCCATTTAAATAGTCACACAATGGTGGGAAGGGTAGGAATCGAACCTACGTTTAAGACAAAATTACGATTTGTTTGAATTTGCTTTAAGTTTTGCTGTAAGTATTCTTATATAACTTAACCATAAATGTGTTGGGAGGACGAGATTCGAACTCGCAACCTCTACATCCCAAATGTAGTAGACTAGCCCATTGTCCTACCTCCCAATTTACAGAAGACTGTTTGTTATCATATCCGTGATAAATGGTACAGATGTTTGATTAAAATTGTTTGCTGAAGTCTTCTTATTGATAACTAATCGCTTTATCCTTATAGTGTATATCTCTGTGACAATTTGAACAGACTACTATACACTTTTTTAATTCTTCTTCTATCTTCTGCCTTGCCCCATCATGTACTAAAGAAGATATATTGTATTCTTTCTCACTCGGATTTGTGTGATGAAAGTCTAAACACCAATATCTATCTTCTCCACATATTGAGCATTTAAGCTGAGACTTTATAGATTGTATATACTCTCGTATATTCTGCACATTCTCCTTAGCTTTGGCAGAATAAATCTCCTTATTCCTTTGGTAATGCAATCTATTGTATTCAGCCATACATTCCTTGCAGGCTGTTTGTAAACCATCTTTCTTCCTTGAGTTCTTACTAAATTCAGAAATTGGCTTCTCTTTACCACATTTATTACATACTTTAGTTTCCATTTGCACGCCCTGCACGACTCGAACGTGCAATAGAAGATTTGGAGTCAACTGGTTTACCATTAAGCCTAAGGACGCATATAGTAGACTTGTTTCACAACAAATCTACGTAGAAGTTCTCTTTTGTGTACATATTAGTACGTGAAACCTCGCTAGGTTGAGGGGAGTGTCGGGTTCGAACCGACAACCTACGGGTTAACAGCCCGTCGCTCTAACCAATTATAGCTAACTCCCCAATTACTACAGATAACACTACCCTTGCTGTAGTACCAACGCCACCCTACGATGTGGATTCCATATTTGCTGTCAGGGATAGGAATGTCTACGTCACGCTAGCCTCACGTGCATTACGTAGTCCCTGTAGGGTTCGAACCTACGACCCTCTGGATGTAAGCCAGATACTCTCACCAACTGAGCTAAGGGACTATTTACAGAAGTCATTCTTTACTTATCCGTGTAAAATGGTACAGATTGTTGTTGAATTTGCTGTTAGACTTCTTATTCTATCATCAAGATGTTGGGTGACTGGGACTTGAACCCAGAACCTCCTCCTTATCAGAGAGGTGCGCTAACCAATTGCGCCATCACCCAATCTAAACAGAAAGCAGTTTTAGCGGTGTCAAATTAAAAGTTTGATGCTTGAATAGTTGCTGTATGCTTTCTTATAGTGAGTTATGAGTTTCACCCCTCATACTCTTCGTAACTACAACAGTCCTATGTAGTTTCCACTACATTACCTGGTGTAATAGGCGCGGGGGTTGGACTCGAACCAACGACCTCTAGGTTATGAGCCTAGTGAGCTACCAACTGCTACCACCCCACACGTTAATTATCTGCTACCAGTAAAGCCTTGCATTAAGACATCACCAGTAACGTCACCTAATACATTTAGAAGATATTCAGATGCATTATTCTCAATAGATGGTTCTGTATCTTTGTGAATACGTTTTGCTAATACAAGCAATTCATCTAATTTTTGAATAATTAAGTCTAATTTCTCTTCCATAATACATTAAGTTAGTTGCGGATACAAGATTCGAACTTGTGACACCTTATGAGTGTTCCAGCTTATGAGACTGGCGAGATAGACCACTTCTCTAATCCGCGATGTTGAATAAAGGAATTTAGTTGGACATAAGGAAGACTTCAATCCTCACTTCATTGGTTTCCATCTGTTATGCTTCTAAATTCCTGTCATTAGGCTATGCTAGCTTTACCTAACCTCCACTAAAAATCTTTACGAGAGCCTTATTAGCGAATGCTCTCCATGCTTTCAAGTTAGCATGATACTAAGGTCTTCCTAACGTTGTGCCCTCAACAATACGCCTCCGTTTCACCCGTTGGAGGATTGGGGAGATGCGGTGCATACGAGAATCGAACTCGTACCCCAAGATAGACAGTCTAGTATCCTAACCATTAGACCAATGCACCAATTAATAGAGCAGATAATGAGAATCGAACTCACATCCTCGGCATGGCAAGCCGATACACTAACCGTTGTGCTATATCTGCATAGTTTGAGCAGGTGAAGGGAATCGAACCCTCATCAGAAGATTGGAAGTCTCCTACACTGAACCATTGTGCTACACCTGCAAGATGAAATGTGCCCATCTTCACAGACGAGCACACTTTTCACCAAAGCACTTGACTTTAGCAGATATTGTTGTGGGAGTGGTAGGATTCGAACCTACTCAGCCCGAAGGCAACAAATAATATTGTAATAGTGGGTACGGGTGGATTCGAACCACCAATGTTTACCCTGAGGGACGAGATTTACAGTCTCGCACGACACCACCATCGTCGCTGCGTACCCATTATTAAAATAATGATACTTTATACATTAAAACTTTCTCGCCTAAGTTAATTGTATTCTTAGAAGTAATAGCATCTCTAGGAATTGAATAACAATCTCCATTGTCTGTTAATACAAACAATAAATCTGATTGATTATTATCGAAGGTTTTAGCAGTATGTCCACTTTTATTACCTCCACAAGTTCTTAAACTTACAATATAAATACCATGTTCACTTACTTGTGCAGTGGTTTTTACTTGTACTTTTAATAACTTAGTTCCTGTATCTACTATTAAATCATAATCTTGAGAATCAGTGACAGGGATTGAAATTGTCCATCCTAGTTTAGAATAGTATGCTATTGCATAACACATTCCCATATCACCTTGCTTCTTAGAATTAATACAATTACTAAACACTTAAAAGTTTGTAAAAATTATTACAATATTATCTGTCCCACCTCTCCAACTGTGGCGCACTCCCCCCAACAATGGGATAAATAAAACACAAACACAATCACGTTCTCTCAACGTTTCTGAGTACAAAGATAGTGCAATCTTTAGACTCTACAAAGTGAATAATGTTAAATTTTGTAACAATCAAATATATTGCTATATCCCATCGTAATGTCGAAATTACTAATACTCTGCTAACGGTTATCTATCTTCACAGACCAATAACATGGATAAAATGCAAATTTACAAAGAATTTGTAAGGGAAGTGGGATTCGAACCCACAATAATACTGACCTAGAATGTGTATCACAATCATCTCGATTGCCGCTCTACCGTTCGCGTATTCCCTTATTTTTACTACCCATCTTCACAGACAGGTAGTATTATTAGTTAATATTATAACATGACACAAAATGGAGTAGGGGTTGGTGGAGTCGAACCACCAACACCATGATTAAACATCATGTGCTCTAACCAATTGAGCTAAACCCCCAAAGACTAACTCGAAACTCCTCGATGATAGCCCTCGGTTTGTGAGATAACGTTCAATAGCCTGATGCTAATGCTGTTAAAATAGTCTAGCGTGTTAATCCACTTCACCAGCGCGCCATGTTAGAGAGGGTGAGAATCATACACATAAGAGTCATATTGATTGCTGCTTACTTGCAATACTGCTCATCTAATATGTTGATTCCTATGCTTCTATCCCACCCATAAACAAAGGATTTAGAGGCGCGCACGGGATTCGAACCCGTGAATGGCTAGATTTAATAATTAATTAATTATTTTGAACCATAGCTACTGGTTTCTCACAATAAGGCTAAAGCTAAAGCTCTTGACTCAATGCTTATGCTAAATATCTAGGATTTAGTAACGCTGAGGCTTAAGCTAAAGCTTTAGTCAATATTTTTATTTTTTTATTTACCATGATGTAAGAAGGTAATCAACTTGTCCACGTCAAGGTTAGGATTCTCGGCGGGAGTGTCATTAACAACCTTCAATGCTTCTGTCACTGCTGCCAGGATGTTACTCCTTCTTCTCAGCAATTCAGCACGCTGTCTCTGAGTCCATTCACCAGTAAACTTCTGCAATGTATAATCACCAGTTTCTACCGTCTTTTTCTTGATAGTAACTTTGGCATTATAATTAGCAGGAAGACGTGCTGGGTCAAGATTCGGGTCTTTAAGGATACATTCCTCAGATTCTGTGGTACGTGTTACACCTTTCAACATTTCTGTTTGACAGATGCTACGTCCAGCATACTCTGGGTCAGTACCTTCAAGCCATACCTCTGCATCAGAGCGGACAGGAATGTTGTTGTACATATCCTCCAGCGGTTTACTTGTCAGGATAGTCTTGAGCCTCATAAGGTCAAGAGCAGTCAATTTACCGAATGATATGCCATCTACTATCAATTCAACTCTCGGCGCACCAGCAGAGTTAGTTGCTTCAACAGCAAATAGTTCATTCAGATAAGGAATAGAGTTCTGCTCAAACCATTCGAGTTTCTCCTCTACAGTTGTGGCTACCTTAGTTGTACCCATATAACGAGCATCTTCAGCATAGCCATCTCTGGGCTTAAAGGTCTTCTTAATACCTTGGAACATGCCCTGATTCTTCTTAAAGAAGGCAGCATAGTCACCAACCATTCTATTGAACATTGATTGACTATGGTCTACTTTAGCCAGTAGTGTGTTAAGCTTAATCATTTCTTATTCTTTTTAAAGTTTTTCTTTTTGTTTTCAACAATAACAAGCCGATTCAGCAGTTCTTGGTCCATAGCTGCATTGAACAACTCTGTAGCATTTCTAGGACTAGCCTTAAATGGCTTAGTTCCCATGATGAATGCAATAGCGGCAGGGTCATAGCCACTTAGATAGAAGTTGTTAGGAGCATCAGCAAAGTCTTCAAACTTAGGCTTCATTCCCCTACCATAATAACCATTAGGTAAATCCCAAAGGATTAACTTAAAGTTATCTACATACTCCTTACTGAAACCACCTCTGCGGAGTCTATTTCTAAATTCCTCAAAGTTGGTTACATTGCTACCACACCAGTTGAACTCACCATCACTAATGAGCAACGCTCCAGTTGGGAACTCATTCTCAGATACTTTCATTGAGCTTTTCAGCTTAACAAACATATCTGCCACAGATTGCAAGTTAGTACTTCCAAAGTTGCTGTCTTTGTCATTAGCCCACCTTTCAATAGCAGTCTTACCTTGCCACTTGCAAAGCTTACAAGTATTGCTAAATGTGGCATAGGCGTCCTTAAATGGACCATCCAATAATGCGGAGAAATAGAGAGCCATTGCTTTACCAATAGCATAAGATGACATATTAGTTCCGATAGCCTCTGCGGTCATAGAACCTGAAATGTCTCTAACTACCAACAATTTGCTATCTTGGTTGAGGTTCTGTCTTCCAGTCTCAACTAATCCATTAAATTGTGCATTGATAGTCTCTTCTCTGTAGTCTTTCAGCCTGTTAGTATAATAACTGTTACCAAGCGGTTGGAACAGTTCAAACACAAATCCAGTATATTTAGCCGTTTTACGACCACCAATCCACTTCGCATACTTCTCTGTCAATCCTTGATTTTTCAAGAACTTAGAGCCTACCAGAAGGCTCAGAGCGCGTCCATGAATGGTACTAAAGTCAAGTTCGAGCAACCTCTTTTGGCTGATTATTTGCTGCCAAGTATGAGCAGTTCCACTCTGTTTGAGTTTTCTGTACTTACGTTGTGCAGCACGGCTATCAGAAGCATCTTTATCGGACTTCTTATCAGCCTTCTTACCATAAATGCAAGAAGCCAAATACTGACCAATAATAGTACGGGCTTGTGATTCAACAGTTTTACATTCCTTTACTGAACGAATAGTTGGCAGATATTTCTTTACCAATTCACTTGTATGACCATTAGCTAATCCAGCTAAGATAGTCTTACGCATGAAGTTCCAATCCAACTTTCTTCCTTCCCAGCCATGATATTGTAAATCAAGGCTCATCATTTCAAATACATCCTTCCAAGAACCAGCAGCAATGAAATAAGGTAGGTTAGCCATGC